>Ga0315274_10004227_pt1 | contig 21163 bp, 20 predicted proteins | sample YL17G02_20_MG_FD_203700 | JGI IMG/M metagenome (GOLD analysis project Ga0315274, IMG submission 203700) | Sediment microbial communities from Yellowstone Lake, YNP, Wyoming, USA - YL17G02_20 | ecosystem: Environmental > Aquatic > Freshwater > Lake > Sediment | place: USA: Wyoming | collected...
CGCGACGTAGCGATCCCGGACAAGGCGGGAGCTGTCGAGTCGTCTATCACGTTTGGCGTGCTCAAGGCTGCCCAAGCCCTCGGCCACTGGCAGGCCCTGCGTGAGGCCGGCCGCAAGGTGATCCGCTTCCACCTGAGCAGCCAGGCAGTGGACGACATCAACACTCTGGTCCAGGGTCTGTGACAAACGTGCACGAGCTATCTCCGGGGCAGAACCCATGACAGACGAGATCCAGATCAAGGACCTTCTTCTGAGGACCATCATCGGCATCAATGACGAAGAGCGCCGCGATTGCCAGGACGTGCTCATCAACATCGTTCTCTATGTGGACACTCGCCCAGCGGGTGACTCGGATAGCATTGAGGACGCCGTGAACTATCGCACCATTGCCAAAGATGTGATCCAGCGGGTCGAGGCATCCAAGTTCCGCCTGGTGGAGAAGCTGGCCGCCGAGATAGCGGCCAGCTGCCTGGAGGATGCGCGGGTGGAGCAAGTGAGGGTCAGGGTGGAAAAGCCAGGTGCGCTACGCTTCGCGCGTTCGGTCGGGATAGAGATCTGCCGCGCTCGCGGGGATCTGAGGGCCTAGATGAACCGTGTTTTCGTCAGCATGGGCTCTAACATGGACAGTGAACACAATATGAGAGAGGCCGCCCGGCGGTTGGCGTTGCGGGCGCACCTGCTGGCAGTATCCCGCGTATACCAGACCACGCCGGTGGGAAATCTGGATCAGCCTGACTTCCTGAACGCGGCTGTTCTGCTGGAGACGGACTTATCTCCCAGAGAGCTCAAGGCTCGCATCCTGCAGGTGATCGAGCAAGAGCTGGGACGAGTGCGGAGCCCGGACAAGAACGCGTCCCGAACCATCGATCTGGACATCGCCCTGTTCGGCGACCAGGTGCTGGATGTGGGGTCGCGACACATCCCCGATCCGGACATCCTGCGCTACGCGCATGTGGCAGTGCCTCTGGCCGACCTGGCGCCAGACAGCCGTCATCCGGAGACCGGGCAGACCCTCCAAGACATAGCATGCGCTCTTGCGGGGCAGGCGTTGCTGTGCCCTACCACTATGGACTTGGACTTGCGATCATAGAGGAGATGGAGTGACGACGTCGAGACTCGAGATCGATACGGCCAATTACGATGTATTCCGCAATGAAGTGTATGATGTTCCAGAGCAGGCTTGTACCCATGCCATTGAGTGTGCTGTGCAGGCCATCCTGGAGGCTATTGGCGAGGATGTGGGCCGTTAGGGGTTGTTGCGCACGCCCAATCGTGTCGCTCGCATGTATGAGGAGTTGACCGCTGGGTACCATGTGGATCCTCAGCATCTGATCAACGATGCCCTCTTTGACATCAGTTACGACGAGATGGTGCTTGTGCGGGACATAGACTACTACAGGCTTTGCGAACATCATCTGCTGCCATTCCTGGGCAAGGCGCACGTAGCGTACATCCCGGATGGCAAGGTGATTGGTTTGAGCAAGATTCCCCGGATCGTGGAAATGTTCGCGCGGCGTCTCCAGGTGCAAGAACGCATGACACAGCAGATTGCCGAGTTCCTGGAAGAGACACTGCACCCTCTGGGAGTGGCGGTAGTGGCTGAAGGACTGCACATGTGTGCGGCAATGCGTGGCGTCAAGAAAGCGAATGCGCGCATGGTCACCAGCGCAATGAAAGGTGTGTTCAAGGACAACCAGGCTACTCGTGAAGAGTTCTTCCAGAACATCGCAAGGCACCAGGTAGACTTTTAGACGGCGGGAGGAGGCCATGTACGAGCTGACTGATCGTGTGGCAATCGTGACCGGAGCTGCTGGCAATCTGGGCGGTGCCGTGGCCCGGGCTCTCCAGGTCGCAGGGGCCAAACTCGTGCTGGTAGATCGGGCGCCGGACCGCCTGCCCCAACTGTTTCCCGACCTGATGGCGTCGCCGCTGTCCTACCTGGCCACCTCGGTGGACCTGACCGATGCAAACGCGGTTGGGGCTATGGTAGGCGCAGCGCTCAACCGGTTTGGGCGGATCGATGTGCTCATCAACGCGGCAGGTGGGTGGCGTGGTGGCACTGCTGTCCATGAGACATCCCTGGATACGTGGGACCTGCTGATTAACCTCAATGTCCGCACCATGATTGTCGTCAGTAGCGCGGTGATCCCAGTGATGCTCAAGCAGGGATCTGGCAAGATCGTCAACGTTGCCGCTCGCGCCGGCCTCAGTGGCAGCAGCAAGGGAGGAGCTTACAGCGCGGCCAAGAGCGCCGTGCTGCGTCTGACAGAGAGCATGGCGGCCGAACTCAAGAACAACGGCATCAACGTCAACTGTGTCATGCCGGCTACTATCGACACACCCCAGAACCGAGCTGATATGCCCAAGGCCGACACCAGCCGCTGGGTCAAACCCGAAGCCATTGCGGACGTCATCCTATTCCTTACCTCGGATGCTGCGCAGGCTGTTCATGGCGCCGCCATACCGGTATATGGCAGGGGCTGATTCACCGGCTTGGCGCCGGATCAGCTTTCGCCGGGAGGAAACATGGCCGGAATCAAGACCGACAGATCCGAAGTCACACCCGAGTCGCTTTACAGGTCCAGGCGCGAGTTTATCAGGGGCTTTGGCGCAGCAGCCGCGGGAGCCGTGCTGGCCACTGGTTGTGTTCCCGGGGCTCCGACTTCCACGGTAAGCACCACGCCCTCGCCTCCCATCCCGGAACGAGGGACTACGCCTGCGAAAGGCAATGAGGGGGGCACCCCTTCGCCGACGGCTCTATCCTCACCTGCGGCACCCTTGCCAGCCCTGAGCGCTGACAAAGACGAGCTGGGAGACAAGCTGACACCTGAGAACACCGTGGACACGTTCAACAATTACTACGAGTTCTCGTTTAGCCCTCAGGATGTCGCGCGTGCCGCGGAGCGCTTTGTGACCTCCCCCTGGACGATCCAGGTTGGAGGGCTTGTGGAAAAGCCCAGAGCGTTCGGGACGGCCGACCTTCTCGGCTTCGCTCAGCAAGAGCGCATCTATCGGATGCGCTGTGTAGAAGCGTGGTCCATGGTGATCCCGTGGATTGGGTTCCCACTGGCCAGGCTGCTGGAGCAGGTGGAGCCCATGCCAGAGGCACAGTATGTGCGCTTTGAGACTCTCTATGCACCACAGGAGATGCCCGGCCAGCAGGCCGGCCCATTCCCTTGGCCATATGCAGAAGGCCTGCGGCTGGACGAGGGTATGCACGACCTGACGATCCTAGCTACCGGGCTCTACGGCAAGCTCCTCCTGCCGCAGACGGGCGCTCCGGTCCGGCTGGTCGTCCCCTGGAAATACGGCTTCAAGAGCATCAAGGCCATCGTCAGGATCGACCTCGTCGAGGAAATGCCCACCACCTTCTGGATGGCGCAGTCTCCGCAAGAGTACGGTTTCTATGCCAATGTGAACCCGGATATGCCCCACCCAAGGTGGCCTCAGTCCACTGAGCGGCGGCTCGGGGAACTGGGGCGGCGCAAGACACTGCTCTTCAACGGGTACGGAGAACAGGTCGCACAGTTGTACGAGGGGATGGATCTGGCCAAGTGGTTCTAGTTGGGAGACAGAACCAGTTCGGTTCGTCGGGTACCCCCCTATCCGCCAAGCTCTATGCACCGCTGACGATAGTAGAGATAGTCCGTGTAGGGCACCTCCGCCGGCACGCCATGGTCGCAGGTCGCGATGTAGCCGCCACGCGAGCGCATTGCAGGCAGGACATACTCGAGATGAGCATCAATGGCCCGTCGACCTCGAGCAAGCACCCGTTTGTCAATGCCACCAAACATAGCCAGTTCCGGGTATTGCCTGCCAATTCGCACCACATCACACCCGGCGGCCACCTCAAAGGGGCTCATGACATCCATGCCGATGGCCTCTCTGTAGAGAGAAATGACGGGAACGGCGTAGCCGTCGGTGTCGATGTGAACATACAGATGGCGCTCCCTGTCGATCTGCCGCTTGCGGACATTGCTCACCAACTGTCGGTAGTAGGGAAAGAGGAACTCGCGCATCATGTCTGGCGAGATCAGCGGGCCATGATTGTAGCAGATATCCTCGCCGAAAAAGATCTCGTCCAGTGTGACATACTGCTGATGGCGTGCGATCACTGTGTCTGCCAGGTCGAACCAGGCGCGCATGCAGTCGTGGATCACCTCAGGCATGTCATAGAACGCAAACAGCAGACATTGCGGCCCGATGAGGCTGCGCAGGTACATATAGGCACCAATGACGTTCTGAGAGATCATGATTCCCTTTGCCGCCTCAGCACGTGCGTATGCCATCCGCTCGGCCAGATCGCTGTACCGCTCAGGCGAGCGCGGATCAAGCCTCCACCTGACCTGCTCCTGCCATGTATGCGAGTCCTTGACCGGATGGTCTATGTACTCTGGCATGAACCCATTCCGACGGCCCTTGAAATAGAGCACGTGCCGTCCGGCATAGTCCTGTTCCAGCTCATAGTCTCCCCGGTCCTGCAGCACCTTGACCTCGAACAAGGGTACGAACGCGGCTTCGCACCACCCTAGCTGCCCCAGGTGCAGGTTCCCGGGAGGATCATAGTGGAACAGCTCAGGCAATGGGACATCCTGGGGCATCCCCTGTTCGCTCCATCGTTCCAGAGAGTAGAAACCAAACTCCCGTCTGAACAGAGGGATGCCTGGCACCCGCGCATAGGTATCGCGAAGCTTGCGCGCAGACTCGCACATCTGGTCGCGAGCCACCATCGCCTGCACGCCATCTTGGCACCGCTTCCGTGTCCCCATTGCCAGTCCTACCTTTCTGTGTATGCGCCCCAAGACCCGCGACGCGGGTGAGATCGCGTCACCAGTGGCAACAACATCCTACTGCTAATGGCTCGTGCCCGTGAACTGTCGCATTCTAACACGAATCAGGACACGGGGCAAGCCCTGTCTGCCACCCGCGATTTGACGCCCATCCAGCGCAATGGTATAATCAACCCCGACCCGGACGGGTGGTCTAACCACCGCACCACTCTGAATGGTCCTATCAGGCCGGAAGGTGCTATGGATGAGCTGTTTGATTTCCACCCTCGGCGCGACAAGCTCTACAAGCAGGTTGCGGATCGCATACAGCATCTGATCATCGCGGATTCTCTGCGGCCTGGCGACAGGCTGCCCGGCGAACGCGAACTGGCCGAACGCATGGGCGTGAGTCGCACCGTAGTGCGTGAGGCGGTCTGCGTTCTCAATGACCGCGGACTGGTGAAAGTGAAGGCCGGCTGCGGCACCTATGTCCAGGAGCTCAGTCCCAGGGACGCTGCCGCGCACATTGAGCTGTTCCTCAAGCTTCGCCAGGCTCCCAAGCCCTTCCAGGACATCCACGAGATCCGCCGCGTGATCGAGGTCGAGGCAGCAGGACTGGCGGCCCAGCGGGCCACTACCCAGGACTGGCTCGCCCTCGAGGCCGCTATGGAAGGGATGGCTACACACAGGGGTGACCGCGAAGCATACATGGAATGCGATCTGGCCTTTCACTCGGCGTTGGCTGCGGCTACGCACAATGATCTGTTCAGCGTGCTCCTCAGCCCGATATCAGACCTGCTGCGCAAGGTCATTCTGATCTCTGTGTATGCGCCGAGGTCGGAGGACGAAGGCCTAGCTCATCACCGCCACATCCTGACCCAAGTCAAACAGCGCGACCCGGAGAAGGCCCGACAGGCGATGCGCGAGCACCTCGACCACGCGCAGCACCAGGTGGAAATGGTCAGAAACCAGATGGACGAATGCGACTGATGTTCACTAGAATGGGAGGTAGGACAATGGAGAAACGCGTGTTGGGGAAAACCAGAGAATCCCTGTCAATTGTGGGATTCGGTGGCATCGCGGTCGCGGACGAGGAGCCGGGCATAGCGGCACAGCTCGTCGCCCGCGCAGTGCAGGAACGAGGCATCAACTACTTTGATGTTGCACCATCCTATGGCAACGCGGAAGAGCGGCTGGGCCCGGCCCTCAAGCCCTACCGCAACTCGGTCTTCCTGGCCTGCAAAACGCAAGAACGCCAGGCCGTGAAGGCCGAGCAGGAGCTGAACGCGTCTCTCAGGCACTTGCACACCGACCATTTCGACCTGTATCAGCTCCATGCCGTTACCACTCCGCATGACGTCGAGCAGATCACTGGGCCTGGCGGTGCGTTGGAGACTCTCGTCAAAGCACGCCAGCAGGGCAAGGTCCGCTTCCTCGGCTTCTCTGCCCATTCCGAGGAGGCAGCCCTGGCTCTGATGGACCGCTTTGATTTTGACACCATCCTGTTTCCCATCAACTGGGTGTGCTGGTACCAGGGGAGCTTTGGCCCTGCCGTCGTAGAGCATGCACAGGAAAAGGGGATGGGCATCCTCGCGCTCAAGACGCTAGCCAAGCGGAGATGGCAAGACGGCGAAAAGCGGCGCTGGACCAAGACCTGGTACTCGCCCGTCGACACTTACGAGGAGGCTCAGCTCGCGGTTCGGTTCACGTTTTCCAGACCAGTCACTGCCGGGACTAGCCCCGGGCACGCCGAACTGCTGTGGTGGATGTGTGATGCGGCAGACCGTTTTGTTCCTCTGTCAGATCAGGAAGCCGCCGCACTGGCCGAGCGCAGCAAGGGCCTCGCGCCCATCTTCCCGCAGGATCATAGCTAGCACTGAAGAAGAGGAGAACAGGACTAATGCAACACCGGTCTTTTGGCAAGCTAGAATGGAAGGCCTCGGCCCTGGGCTTTGGCTGCATGCGCCTCCCAACCATCGGAGGCGACAGCTCGAATGTGGACGAGGCAGAAGCCATCCGCATGCTGCACTATGCCATCGATCACGGCGTGAACTATGTGGACACTGGTTACCCGTACCACGGCGGCAACAGTGAGCGGGTGCTGGGCCGCGCCCTCCAGGGGGGATACCGGGACAGGGTCATGCTGGCGACCAAACTCCCCTCCTGGCTAGTCGAGTCAGAGGGGGACTTGGACAGGTACCTTGCCGAGCAGCTTGAGAGGCTGCAGCTAGAGCATGTCGACCTGTATCTGTTCCACGGGCTCCGAAAAGAGAGGTGGGATGCCCTGCAGAAGGTGAACGTGCTCCGGCGAGCGGAAAAGGCAGTCGCGGACGGACGCATAGGCCACCTCGGCTTCTCTTTTCACGATTCGTACGAGGCGTTCCAGGAGATCATTGACGCGTACGGCGGGTGGGCCATGTGCCAGATCCAGTACAACTATATGAACGAGGATGTCCAGGCTGGCACCAAGGGCCTTCAGTATGCGGCCGCCAAAGGGCTGGCAGTGGTGGTTATGGAGCCTCTCCTGGGTGGCAAGTTGGTCAATCCTCCGCCCGCAGTGCAGGCACTCTGGGATACTACTCCCCGCCAACGGAGCGCCGCAGATTGGGCGCTGCACTGGCTGTGGAACAAGCCCGAGGTGTCGGTCGCCCTCAGCGGAATGAGCACGATGGAGCAAGTCCATCAGAACGTTGCCGCTGCAGAAGCATCCAGTGTCGGCTCATTCACCGAGGAGGAACTCCAGCTGGTACAGCGGGTACGCGACAAGTACAACGAACTGTGTCCGATCCCTTGCACGCAGTGTCGCTACTGCATGCCTTGCCCGAACGGCGTTGACATCCCCCGCAACTTGGCCGCCCTCAACAATGGAGCCATGTACAACGCGGTCTCAGATGCGCGCCGTGGGTACCAGCACATCCCTGAGGAAGCCCGAGCCAGCGCCTGCATCCAGTGTCGCCAGTGCGAGGACCTGTGCCCGCAGAGCATCGAGATCAGCGTCTGGATGCCCGTCGTGCACGAGGCATTGGGCGAAGGGCGCCCTTACGAGGAATGTGTCCATCCGTGATCTGTTGCGCACAAAGGACCCTGGGGACGTCGAGGCCCCGGGTGTCTCTGGCTACTGAGCCGATCTCAGGTAGGAAAGGCAAGACTGCAGGCATGCCTCTACGTCTTCGTCGGTGTTGACGAGCAGCTTCTCTTGGACGATTGGCTCAAAGTGGGCTTTGAGAGTCTGGTACAGCCCAAAGTCGCGGTTGGCAGCAAGATGAGACCCCTCATGCGAGTCACGCTTAAGGCGCTTCTTGGCTGTCTCATCAGAACAGACGCAGTGTATCACCCTGAGGGGAACGCCGAGCACCTGAGCGACCTGTGCGCACTCCATCACCTGGTAGCCACGTGAGAAGGGCCGTCCATCCAGTATGACGTGCTTCGTCCGATCGCGGTGCAGCGCATAGTCCGCAGCCTGTAGCATGACGCGCACACAGAGATCGTCCTGTTGGACCGAGTAGTCGATCTCAGAAGGCGGAAAGAGCGCCGCGCGTATGGTGTCCTTGTCGAGCAGAAGCGCCGGCAGGTCGCGCGCCAGCCGCTGTGCGATCGTGCTCTTTCCTGTGGCCGGCAGCCCGGCCATGAGGATCAACACGCCTGACCGTCCTCCTCCTGGGAAACCGGCGCATGCACTCCACATCACTTCTCGCTATGGCCGCGTCGGTCCTCCGTCGGGCAGGCGTGTCTGGGTCCATTGCTCAATGGTGTCCGTGCATGGGTATCTGGCCGCCAACTCCTCATCAAGGTCGATCCCCAGGCCGGGCCTGTCATTGGGATACATGTAGCCGTCCCTGACCTCCGGCGTCCCAGGAAACATGTCGTATACCAGACTCGGAAAGCGGCACCACTCCTGGACCCCAAAGTTCGGTGCCCACAGATCAAGGTGCAGGTTCGCGGCATGGCCCACAGGTGACACGTCACCCGGCCCGTGCCACGCCGTTCGGATCCCATACATACCGGCAAACACAGCCACGTTGCGCGCAGGCGTGATACCGCCCATCTGGCTGATGTGCATGCGCACAAAGTCGATGAGCTTGCCGGCAATCAGAGGTTGCCACTCTCTGGGGTTGTTGAACAGCTCCCCCATCGCCAGCGGTGTGCTGCACTGCCGGCGAATGTGCTCGAACCACTCAATGTCCTCTGGGGCAAGCGCGTCCTCCAGGAAGAACAGTTTGAAAGGCTCCACATCCTTGGCAAACTGCATAGCTTCGATCGGCCGAAGCCGCTCATGGATGTCGTGGAGGAGCTCTACGCCCTCGCCCAGCGCGCCTCGCACATGCTCGATCATCCGTAAGGTCTTGCGCATATAGTCGCGAGGGTCATAGTAGGCGCCGTCTGGTGCTCCCGCTGGCTTGGGAAAGCCGCCTGCCGTACCACCATACCCCCCCATCTGCACGCGCACATAGCGATAGCCCTGTTCCACGAGCTTCCGGACGGCGTCCTCTACCTCCTGCGGATCTCGGCCATCAGCGTGGGTATAGACCGCCGCTGCCTCACGGCACTTGCCCCCCAACAGCTCGTAGACCGGCATGCCTGCCCGCTTGCCCTTGATATCCCACAACGCCATATCCACGCCGGAGATAGCATTCCCCAGGACCGGGCCGTTTCGCCAGTACCCGTTGACCATGGCCATCTGCCAGGTCTCCTCAATACGCGCTACATCCCGCCCGATCAGGAACGGCTTGAGATGCTTCTCAATCGCCGCATGAACGGCATGGAAACGCTGGGTGAATGTGGCGCATCCCAACCCATATAGGTCTGGCTCAGAAGTAATAACCTTGACAACGACAAGCCGAGCCCCCGCGGGTTGCGTCAAGATCGTGCGTACATCTCGGATCGTCACTGCTGGCGACACTGCAGACTCCTCCTTGTTGCTGGTGGCGCGCCGCGTGTCCCTGCGGCCGGACGTGCCAGAGATACATTGGTAGGCAGCCCATCGCCAGGTCTCAGGCTTGCCTCATCTGCTGCCCCCTCGGGCCCAGCTCGCATCTCGGTGGCAAGAAGAGCACTCCAGAGACCGCAACCCATGCCAGGAAACGGCAGGAGAAACCTGGCTTGGGGCGGACCTCACCTCCCGCGCTATGGGTTGAGGCAACGGACTGGCCCCTAATCAACATTCGCCAAAATGATCGCTTCGGCGACGTCCTTCATCGGCTTCCGCGTGTTCATGCTCATTTTTTGAATCTTGCGGAAGGCCTCTCCTTCCGTCATGTTCTGCTTCTCCATCAGAATGCCCTTTGCCCGCTCGACCTTCTTGCGGGTTTCCAGTGCCTCGGTCAGATTCCCCACTTCCTGCTCGAGGGCCCGGAACTCGCCGAAGCGAGCTATGGCCAGTTCGATTGCTGGCGCCAGGTCTGTCTCACGAAAGGGTTTGACCAGGTACCCGACCACTCCCGCCTCCTTCGCACGGTCGATCAGGTCCCTCTGGCTGTAGGCACTCAAGAGCACCACCGGCGCGATCTTTTCCTGCGTCAGGATACGCGCTGCCTCTATGCCATCCAGTCCGGGCATCCTGATGTCCATCATGACCACATCCGGGTTGAGCTCACGAGCCATGTTGACCACGCTCTGTCCGTCCCCTACCTCACCCACAACCAGGTACCCCTGCTCTGTCAGAGTCTCGCGCAGGTCTACCCGTACCAGAGACTCGTCGTCAGCGATGATGACCCTTACACGTTCCAATGTGGCTCTCCTTCCAACTCTTTCTTCGAAAAACGGACAACTGCCTGCACACCGCCGGCATCGCGGATCTCGAACTGACCGCGCAGGTCATCTTGCACCAAGGTTCTGACGATCTGCAGCCCCAGGCTGCTACTCTGTTCTATCTCGAACCCGGGAGGCAATCCTCCACCGTCGTCGGATATGGTGATGCACACCTGGTCACCTTCGTCGTCCAGACGAAGAGAAACGGTCCCCACGTTCCGCTGCTCGTACCCATGCTCAACAGCGTTCTGCAGCAGCTCGTTGATTACCAGCGCACACGCGGTCGCCTGCCGGGCCGGCAGGTACAGGTTGTGCCCGCTTTCCAACTGGATGTGAATGCTCTTGTCGGGGCTCAGCGTCCCCTGCCGGATCTGCTGGATGATGCGCTGTGTGACCTCGCGGAGGTTGATCGCCTGTCCTTCCGACCGCGACAGATACTCATGCACCACTGCCATGCTAAAGATGCGGCCCACACTGTCTCTCAGGATCTGGTTTGCTTCCTCATTGTCAGAGCGGCGAATTTGCATACGCAACAAGGCAGCCACCGTCTGGAGGTTGTTCTTCACCCGATGGTGCACCTCCTGGATCATCGCCGACTTGACCTTGAGCTCTCGCTCTTTGTGTCGTTCCTCCGTTGCGTCGTGTATGGTGAACAGCACTCCGATAGGCTGTCGGCGAAGCCAGCCAAGCGGCTGCCACCAAGGCTGACCCCAAGCATAAGCTACGAGTGGAACGGCTTGGCGGATCCATATGCGAGCACGTTCCCCACGCAGGTACGGCTGTTCAACGAACTCTCTCTCGTAGCATCTCAGGTCACGCGTCACCTCTGTGAACATGACCTGATCGCCGGTGTCCAGAGTCGACAGATGCCTGCCCGTCAAGCTGTCCATGTACCCGAGCTTGCGATAGTGCTCGGTAGCGATGCCGCTCGCATACCGGATGACGCGCTGCTTGTCCGCAACCAGGACGCCGTCGTGCTCCCGAAATGCAGACAACTCATCGGCCGCTCTGAGTTCGCCGAGCAGCAGCATTGCCTGCAACAGGTCTACAGCTCTTTGGAAAACGCGGCTGCGGCTTCTCTGACGCACGTAGGCTATCAGGTTAGCCTCGACATTCAGGGCCGCGATTACCCTTCCCCCGTCTCCACGAACTACCCAGACCCTCTGGGTGACGGGGGCACCGCCATCGATCAGTCGCCGGCTGCCCGTCATCCGCCGTCGCCAGCGCAGCGCACGGAAGACAGTAGGTTCATCCTCTGGTCCAACCCGATACCCGATGAGGTCGTCGGCCCGCACCGGCATGATGGAACGAGGACGGGCCTGAGCCACCAACACCGCTTCACGGTCCGTGTGGCAGGCAAAGAGCAACAGATCAGCACGGCTCAGGTCAGCCACAAAGGGCATATCGCGTGCGATCCCGGTAAGCTTGTCCCTCTCAGACTGCGACAGTTCGGGACATCTGGCCAGCCGGTCTCGCGTTGCCTCGAATGCCGATACCTCCGCTCGGCCCTCGTCGTCATCCATAGCTCTCAATCATCCTGCGGCTGCATCGGGCACCAAGTCTAGCACAAAGCCCTGGATCGGGCAAGTCCCCCCGCCGTAACCTTTGACTTGGATCGGCGAACTGGACTACTCGAGTATGTGGCGGCAGCAGCACAGCCAACCGGCCCGCAGGGCCGCCTCTGCGAAAGTATACCAGGCATTGTGGGCACTCACGGACGTGGGAGCAAGCCCACCCTCTTGGCCGCCTCGTCATAGAGACACTCAGGATCGACTAGAGTAACGATGTCGCTGACCTTGGCTAGAGCCTGATGCGCCAGTGGGTGGTCAGGCCTCGGTACAAGCACCAGGATTGGGATATGACACTCGCGACAACACTGAAGAAGGTCCTCTACAAAGAAGCCCTGTCGCTGCGTGGCCAGGAACTTGTGCAGGTAGCCGACCAACAGGTCGATCTGATCTCGTTCTGAGAGGTTGTTGATGAACTTGCCATGGTTATCAAACCCGTTGCTCACGGGCATTGTGCCAATCCCGCTAGCCGAGAGCCGAGTCAGCGTCAGGGGATCTGTGCCTTCCATGTAACCAATCGTAGGCATTCTTGCCACTCCTCTCGAATTCTGTGAGTCTGTCCAGATTATACCACGCTTGGACTTTGGCAGGCAACTGCCACTAGATCCCTGCCGCAGCACCCCATCGGGCCTCGCGGGTTCAAAGAAGGCAGCAAATGGGCTCATGGTGGGCGTGTTGGCGCTGCGCATGGCCCGATATGGGGTAGTGAAGCCATCACTGGAACCACGAGATCATCGCTTGGCCCCAGGCGCGCCCACGTCGATTTGTCAACCGTGTGGGTTGTGCTATAATCGAGCGGTTGCGCTGATTCCAGATACTGCCCATATCTCCGAAAGGATACCCAATATGCCTGCCAATGCGCCGCAGATGACAGCGGTGACCTGCCCGGCCTGTCGCGCTCAGTATACTGCACCGGTCCATAGTGTCATCGATGTTGGGCGAGATCCACGCCTCAAGACGCTGATCTTGCAGGGGCGTCTGAACGTCGGCGTATGCCCGCAGTGTGGGACCGCTGGAGTGCTTGGCGTTCCAGTCACCTACCATGATCCGGACAAGGAGCTTCTGCTCGTACTGGTACCCCAGGAACTGAGAATCACCGAGAGCCAGCGTCAGCGCATCATCGGCGAAATGAGCAACTCGGTGATCAACAGCCTGCCCACCGAACAGCGTCGAGGCTACTTGCTTCGCCCACGGATTTTCCTCACCCTCCAGTCGATGCTGGAAGCGATCCTGGAAGCCGATGGCGTCACCAAAGATATGCTTCAGGGGCAGCAGGAGAAAGGCCAGCTGATCGCGGAAATGATCAAGACCATTGATGACCCTCTTCGCTTGGCTGCCTTGATCGGCGAGGCCGGAAACAAGATCGACTCAGAGTTCTTCCAGATTCTGTCTTTGAGCATCCGCACTGCCCAGGAGGATGCTCAGAGCGAGACCGTCGGCAAGCTGACCCGGTTGCGCCAGACACTGCTGGACCGTACCGCCACTGGCCAGAGGATAGCGGCACAACAGCGCGCGTTCGACAAGGCCCTGCAGGGGATCGATGGGAACCTGACTAGAGAGGATCTTCTGGAACGGGTCATCAGCATCGAGGGTGAACAACAAGAGTCGATCCTGACGGTCTTGCTGGCCCTGGGTCGGCAACTGGTAGACTATCGGTTTTTCCAGTTGCTCACGGAACGGATCGACCAAGCCAAGAGGGATGCGGACGCAGCCGCTGAGAAGAGACTGACGGCCCTGCGTGACACGGTCCTGGATGTGACACAGAAGCTGGATACCGAAGCTCGTGAGCACACGAGGCAGAAGGCCGTGCTTTTGGGCGAGATCGCCCAGAGTGCGGATCCCAAGGCAGCGATCCAGGAGCACCTGGATGAGATCGATTCCCTGTTCATGTCCGTGTTGGAGACCAACATCGAGCAGAGCGAACTGCAGCACCGACAGGAGGCCGCCGATGCATTCCGCTCGATCAGGGACCTTATTGTCCAGGTATTGGAGGACAGCGCCCCTGCCGAACTCAAGCTCATCGACGAGCTTTTGCGCGCCGATTACCCCGACGGAACGCGCAAGATCCTGTCAGACAACCAGACCATGGTGAACAGCGAACTGGTCGAGCTGATGGAGGTACTGGTCCAGGATTTGGCCGATAGAGGCGAAACGCAGACTGGCGAGCGGCTGACGGCGGTCAGGGCCCAGGCCCAGCTAATGCTCAAATAGCCGCAACGCCAGCGGACCGGCAGCGAGCCTGACGGGCTGGCGCGTGGTGAGCAGGGGTGTCGAGGGCACCAGCTCGCGTCACCATCCGCCGGCCGGTTCCAGGCGGAAACCGTGCCCGCGGACGGTGATTACGTAAGTGCCTTCGGGATCGGCCTCGGCCAGCCGCTCGCGCAGGCGGCGGACAAGGGCGTCGATGGCTTGCTCCGTGACGCCTTCCTTTTCCGCTTCAGACCACACTGCGCCAATGATCTCGTCTCGGCTTCGCACCTGCCCGGCTGGATCGTGCAGCAGTTCCAGCAGCCGATACTGAGCAAGAGACAGCGGGGGGTCGATCTCTGTTGTGTCGATCCATGCACGTCTTGACTGGGGATCGAGGCGTAGCCCTTTGGTCAGCGTGACCCGAGCAAGGGGTAAGGTTGCATCCGCGCCCACGAAGCGGAAATGCTCGCACAGGGCGATCTGGATCTCGTCGCTGTCTCTGAGTTCCACTGAACCGTTCACGGGCTGGCCGTTTAGGTATGTACCGTTCTTGCTATCCAGGTCTCTGAGGAAATAGCGACCTTGGTCTACGTATATCTCCGCGTGCTGCCGTGAGACCTGGCGCTCGGGAAGCACGATATCGCACTCGAGGTCTGTGCCGCCGCGGCCTATGATGACCGACTGTCTGGTGATCGAGATACTCTGTCCTGCCAGCACCCCCTTATCGAAGATCAGAAGCGCCTGATAGGACGAATTCTCCATTCTGACCTCCCTGTCTTGACAAGAGACTGATCATGATATACAGTTACCTTGGGCCTCGCGAGGGGATGCTCCGCCTCCCCAGGAGCCCATCGGTCCGGTGCCTGCCCGGCGTCGGCCAAAGCCTGCACCGGTTCTCGAGGAGAAGACACTGTTATGCCAGCCCTGTTGCTTGACGGGACCACTCTACGGTCGCGCTACAAGATCATACAGTTCATCAGCCAAGGTGGCATGGGCGCTATCTACATGGCTGAGGATCTGGTGCTGGAGGGACGCATATGTGCGGTCAAGGAAATGTGGGCCGATCTCAGCACCAGCCGATCAGACCTTGAGCAGGCCCAAGAGCAATTCCGGCGTGAAGCGAGCATTCTGGCTCGTCTGGACCACCCGAACGTACCCAAGGTTTCGGACTACTTTAGTGAGGAGAGCCGAGATTACCTGGTGATGGACTTTGTCCCGGGCAAAGATCTGAAAGAGCTGATGGATGAAGCCCGCGGCCAGGGAACTGCCCTCCCGGAACGTCAGGTCTTGGGCTGGGCAAAACAGATCCTCGACGCGCTCGAATACCTGCACACCCAAGATCCCCCTGTGCTTCACCGTGACATCAAGCCTGCCAATATCAAACTCACCCCCTCGGGCACTATCAAGCTAGTGGATTTTGGGTTGGTCAAACTGATGCTTCCGGACGAAGAGCGGACAATCACTGTTCTCCAAGGGCGGGGCACCGCTCAGTACACCCCCTTAGAGCAGTACGGTGGTGATGCAGGACACACTGATGCCAGATCCGACATATACTCCCTTGGCGCCACGTTATACCATCTGCTCACCAATCAGCCACCAACAGACGCCAAGACCCGCTTCCTACATCCCCAGACCTTCCGCCCACCGAGGGAACTCAACCCTGCGGTCTCACTGCGAGTGGAACGAGCCGTGCTGCACGCCACCGCGATGCATCCCGATGATCGCCTCGGTAGCATCGCCCAGTTTCGTACAGAGCTTTTCTCTTCTAGCCCGCTCGATCCAGCCACCGTGGACCAGGTGATCACCAGGGCGACACGTCTATTATGGAGAGGCCTTAGCCGAGAGAACACTCTGTTGGTGCTGCTGATCCTCATACTGCTGGTCGTCGCTCTCATCGCTACCGCCCTCTCACCTGCGCTGCCGCCGGTCTAGGTGGCTCTCGGACCACGGGGCTGCTGGTGCGCTTGTTCCTTCCTCTTGCCCGCCCGCCCGCGACGCCATATGAGCAGTCCTAGTCTGGCGACCAGCAATATTGCCAGGCAACCCAGGCCAGTCGCAGCGAGTGCTCCCCATTTCTCAACTACGGGGTTGGCCGTGAGTGTCCACGGAATCCCAACCGCGTACAGGTCATAGCCGATCAGGCCACCGACCACGGCCAGCAGGCCCCAGCGCGCAGCTCCGGCTGTAGCATGGCCTGTGGCAACAACCCCCAGGAAAACGGCAGTTCCAAGAGCAGCGATCCCGAGGACCGAAACCGACAGCGTCCTTCCGGTCACCCGCTTGGCCGGGATTGGCGTGGTCGTAGGGGTAGGCGTTGCGGTATGAGTCGGTGTGGCGCTTGGAACAGGAGTCGTCGTGGCGGTTGGCGTGTGGGTAGGGGTGGGCGTGGCTGTCGGTGTGTGGGTAGTGGTGGCCGTTGGGGTAGGCGGCACCACCGTCTGAAACTCCACATTCTCCGCTTCCGGCACCCGGGCCAGCAGTTTGGCCTCCGAACCGATCACCGATATCTCCAAGCTGCTGGCTCGATCCAGAGCAAACTCGGTCGATGCAATCCCATCCACCGTCAACGCCGCCTGTCGGCTTTCCAGCTTCTCCAATGGATAGTAGAAACGGAACTCGATCGGTGTTCCATCCGGCACAGGATGTCCATTCCTGTCCAGCACCACGCTGGTGCGCAGCTTGAGCTTGTCACCTTTCCTGACATCGAGCGGCTGAGGGGTACCCTTGCCAGTCGTCGCCGGCAGCCCGGGCTGGAATACCTGGATATCTTGGTTCGGGTCCGGCTCCAATCGCGCAAAGAGATTGTAGTTGACCCCTTCCACGGTCACAGGCGAGATACCAAGCGGCGGGAACTCCTGGAAAAGGGAGCGGACTGAGGTATCGAGGAACCCTGGGACCTTGCTGTAGAAGCAATAGTAGGCCGTCAGCTTGCTCACCTCGGTCGTATCCAGGTAATACGGCGCGCCATAGGACAACACGACGGCCTTCTTGCCCTGCAGCAGGTCGTCGCGCAGGGCGAGCAACGATTTGACGGCGTCTGAGTCAGGATACTGCTCCACATCGACATCGAGCATCACGAACAACACCCACTCGGCACCGGCTAGGCTGGCATTCATCCGCGCGACCAACTCCTGGTATGCAGCCGGCTCAAAGAGAAAGTGCTTCAACTGGGCAAAGGTATACGTGGAAATGCGTTTGGGGTCCACACGAGCACTCGCCTGCGGACCATACAGCTTTACTAGTGCCCGGCTCAGAGCCGCAGGCTCGATGAGATAGTACGGCTCACAGCCTGCGCAATCGCTTCCACGGCGATCATCGACGAGGATAACCAGATCCTGCCCCGGAAGAGGCGGCTCCGGCAGCCGTTCGGTTGATTCGGGGGCAAGCAAAGTCACCGTTTGCTGCGCCATGCGCACCATCTCGGCCGTGCCCTGGCCCAAGACGGCTTCCGCGTTGGCAAGTTCGGGTAACACGGCCGCGAGGGCGAACTCTGGATACAGCCGGTGTTTCAACGTCAGGATCCGGCGTACGGCCTGATCCACGCTCGCCTGGAAGCTGACATCCCTTCGGTACTGCTCACGGAAGAACTCGATGGTATCGACTATGTTGCGGTAGTGCGCCTCCCAGGAGTCTGTCAGGGCGAACTGAGACAGGAGAAGGATGTCATTGCCGGCGCTAAAGGCCGCGCTGGCGATATAGCGGTGGTTGAAGGTTCTGAGATTGGGGTCATAGTACTTGCGGACAGCCGGCACGCCCAGAGCATCACTCACGATCACTCCTCCCGCTTCTCTCCACGGGGACAACTCGGGCAGGCTCATCAGCAAGTGCATCGCCTCAGCATCAAAGCTAACTGGTCTTGCACGCGCGCCACGAAAGCGGACATGCGCAGTCATGATGGCATCGGTGATACCCAGTCCTTCGGGGCTGCTGTCCCTGGCTACCTGGAAAAAGGGCACCAACTCTGTGCTACTCAATTCCTGGAGCGTCTTCGGCACATATGCCACCTCCTGGTTCACTCGGCGGTCGCTTCCGCCCAGACCAGGAAAGTGCCCAACCACGGTGCCCATCTTCCCCGAACTGCCCTGGTGTACTCCCCTGACATAGGCCTGGCCCATCACACCCACCCAGAAGGGATCGCCGCCAAAGCAGCGCGTATCCAGCTCGATCGCTCGGTCGGGCCTTGGGCGATCCAACACATCGAGCGAGGGCCCCAGGAGGAGATTGAAGCCCAATGCGCTCAGCTCGCGCCCCACGATCTGGCCGATGGTGAGGGCATTGGTGGCGTTCCACGTAGCGCCAATGGCCATGCTGCTGGGGACCGCCGACAACCCGTTGATCAGGTGCGTGTAAGGATAGCCATCTCCCTCGTGTGGGATCGCAACGAACAGCGGTACAAAGTCCCTGCGCCCAGGCATCCGCGTGATCTGTTCTGTGCTGGTGATGGACCCCGAGGGCGTCAGCGCCACTTGCACCGTCATGGTCACGCTGGGCACGGCTGCTGAGACCGTGGCAGTCACAGATGTGGTCGTGTTGGTGGGTACAGTGGTTGGGGTAAAAGCGGCAAGGGCCTTGGTAGGCACAACCGTGCTGGTCAGGGGCCCAGCGGTCGTAGTGGGCGTGACTGTAGAGGTGATCCCGGCCGTCATTGTCAAGGGGATCGACTCTACGGACGCCCAGCTCTGCAGGAGGCGCGTCAAAGGGATCACCTGCTCGGCAACCGGAGCCGCGTTCGAGAAGTTCCGGTTGGTCTCAAGCAGCATCACGCCCCCGATCTTGTAGTTTGCTATCAGGTTGGCAATGTCCGACCCTACGTCGGCACCATTCCCTTCGAAGGTGACCATGAACAACTGACCGATCTTCTCGTCACCGCTCATGCGCTTCATGAGGGCCTCGACAATAGGATCCTGTCCACCCTTGGGGCGGTCACCCTGGGCGTAGGTTGTGCCGCTGCGGACTGGCGCCAGAGTAGAACAGATCAACACCAGAACTACACAGCACATCACTCGAGGAATTGCTCTCCACCGAGACATCTGAACTCTCCGCTCGCAGTAGGCGGCGCACGACGGAAACAGGACATGCGGCCACGCGGTGCCCATCAGTATACCCCGGTTCGGTACAGACGTCAAGACTCATCCTGATTTGCCGCTCTTGACAACAAACCGACCCGTGGGTAGAATGGCCAGTGCAAGGGAGGGTCCAAGTGAACAACTATGATCGCACGAGTGTCATCGTCGGCGTGATTCTGGTGGGGATAGTCCTGCTCCAGGTTCTGGAGATCCCTGCGCGGGCTTTCCAGTTTGAACCCTTTGGAACGCCGCTGACAGTGCGCGTTACGGGAACCTGGATCGTGTCCGCGCTCCTGGTCGGCCTATCTTGCGCGGGCACCGAGACAGTGATGCGTACACATCCTGCAGTCAGGCGTCGGACCGTGAGGTACACCTTCCCCACCTGGATCCTGCCTGGGCTGATGACCGCAGCTCTGGTACTGCTTCTGCCGCGCTCACCAACGATCCTCTACTGGCTGGTCGGATTGGTGCTTGGCGGTGGCATTCTGGCCTGGCTGATGCTTGCGCACTATCACACCTTGGGCCTCGATGAGCGGCCCCGAGGCATGAGCGTGATCGTGCTTCGGCTTTCCGCCTATCTGCTGGGTCTGGTCCTGTTCACAGCAATCTACCGAACGCGGATGCGAAGCTTGGTCACCGCGACAGCGGCCACCCTGGTTGCCTTTCTGATCTCGCTGAGCGTGCTGTCAAACGAGAAGCTGCCGATGAAGCGAGTATTCCTCTACGCAGCAGTGATCGCGCTGGTGCTCGGACAGACAACATGGGCGTTCAACTACTGGCGGGCTGATTCGCTCACCGTTGGCGTGCTGATGATGCTGTTTTTCTACGTCCTGGTCGGTGTCGTGCAAGAGTATGTACGCGGGGCCATCGACCGCCAAGTAGTCGTGGAATTCATGGCAGTCGCCGCGCTCGGCATCTGGATTGTGATGCGGTATGGGCCCAGATAGCGACGGCTAGCGGCAAGCCAGACGGGGGCAATCTACCGGGGAAACCGCGAGGGTTGCTTCTGGTTCCAGAATATGCTATACTCTGGATGAAGCATGCTCGCGTAAGCCCCGTGGATAACGTGTAATGGGAGCAGAAGTGGCCAGTCCGACCGCTCTGGAACGCCGCTTGGCGAACCTGGAAAAGATGATGCAGGTGAGCCGTGCACTCAGTTCGGCATTCGACCTGCCGTCGCTTCTGCAGGAGATCGTCCACTCGGCAGCTGAGTTGATCAGTTGCCAGGCCAGTTCCATTCTCCTGGTCAATCAGCAGACAAAGGAGCTCAAGTTTGTCGCTGTCTGGGGAAGTGATTTTGAGCGGATCAGGAATGTGGTTGTCCCTCGTCAGGGCAGTATCGCCGGAACTATCGCGGAGACCCGTCAGCCTGTTGTCATCCACAAAGCCCAGAATGACCCACACTTCTTCCGCCATGTGGACGAGCTGACAGGGCAGTCCACAGAATCGATCGTGGGCGTCCCATTGGAGATTGGCGGAAGAGTGATCGGCGTGCTGCAGGCCATAAACAAGAGAGAGGGCCAGCTGTTCGATGAAGAGGATGTGCAAACGTTGCTCATGTTTGCCTTCCAAGCTGCTGCAGCCATTGAGAACACGCGCCTGATCGAGGAGCAGAGGCAGCGCCTGTCTGAGGGGCTGCTGCTGCAGGAAGTTCTGACGACACTTAGCCGTTTCATAGAGATGGACCCCCTGCTAGAGCAACTGTTGGTTTTGCTGGAAGAGAACCTCGGCTATACGAATTGCGCCACCCTGCTGTACGACCGAGAGACGAAGGCTTTACGGGTCGTTGCCTATCGCGGTTTCCAGGGTGTGGACATGCACA
>Ga0315274_10004228_pt1 | contig 21163 bp, 21 predicted proteins | sample YL17G02_20_MG_FD_203700 | JGI IMG/M metagenome (GOLD analysis project Ga0315274, IMG submission 203700) | Sediment microbial communities from Yellowstone Lake, YNP, Wyoming, USA - YL17G02_20 | ecosystem: Environmental > Aquatic > Freshwater > Lake > Sediment | place: USA: Wyoming | collected...
GGCGACACCGGCCAGTCCTTTGAGAAACTCGCGGCGAGTGAGAGATACGTTGTGCTGCATGCGACAGGGTCCTCCATGACCGTGGGCAATAATCAGTTCAATCCGACGGGTTCCGCGCGGTGCAAGACCTGTCACAGCCGACGGGACGCAGCCAAGCTCATTCTTGTCCGGCCGTGCGACTCGATTGACAAATCAATCATGTGTGCTCACCATGATGAACGTCGTCGCGACGAGCTACGGCCCGCTCGGCGCCAAATCCAGTCGAGGCCCACCACAGTGCGAGGGGACTCGCCCGAAACGTTTGTCGCCTACCGCTGCGGCCCTTTTCGCGGCCTCTGCGTTTCGGGCTATGAGACATTCGACCTGGCGGGCATTCCGTGGGATAAGCTGAAGGGCTATAGCGACGAGAGACACCATTTGACGAAATCGAGCCGGACACGGCTGGTGGTGCGGCTGGAGTTCACGCCGCCGGGCCGGCCGCCTCGCGCCGTCTATGCAAAACGCGCCTTGGTCTCCAATCTGCGAAAGCGGCTGGGCAACCTGCTCACTCGCTCCAAAGCACGCCACGAATGGGCTGCCGGTCATCGCCTGCTGGCGATGGGGCTGGCGACCGCGCGACCGGTCATCTGCGCCGAGCGGCGCCAGGGGCCGTGGGTTCGCGCCAGCTATCTGGTAACCGAAGAGATCGCCGACGCCCGCCCGGTGCGCCTGGAGCTCGAGCATCTCCATTCGACGCGCGCGCAAGGCGAACTGCTGGGTCGGCTCGGCGAGTGGCTCTGGCAAGTCCATCGGCGGGGCTTCTACCACGACGATTGCAGCGCGCAGCACGTGTTTGTCGGCCCGCTCGACGCCTCCCATCATGGGCGGCAGCGGCAGTTCTGGTTCATTGACCTCGACGGGTGCCGCTTCCATCGCGCCACGGTTCCCTGGGGCCGGCGCGTGAAGAATCTCTTCCAGCTGCTGCGCTCGATTCCGCCGCGCTGGGCTTCGCAGGCCGACCGATTGCACCTGGTTCGGGCCTACTTGACGGCGTCCGGCGAGTTGGCGGCGCTTGATCGCGCCCTGACGCAGATGCGTCGGCTGGCTCAGGCAAAAGAAACGAGCATCCACCTCTGAGAACCCGGAATGCCCCGAATGCGGAATGCGGAGTGCGGAATGCGGAAGCGAAAACCAGATCAAGGCGCGTGGTAGGTCGAGGCGTTTTTGCTTGCTCTGAAAGAAGGACGGCGGTCATCGTGGAAATGGAAGGGATGGTCTGAATCTTAGGGAAACCGGGCGATGGCGGCCGAAGAGTTCCGAATCAAAATCACGCACCAGGGCGAAGTGTGGGTGGACCTTCGCGGCCTGGGCGAACAGCGCGTCCGCGAGCTGCGTCAGATGCTCGAGGAAATGATCGGCCCCATCGTGAGGGAAGTTTCGCTGGCCGACGAGGGCCCGGGGCCGGCCGTGCGTTTCGTGAGCGATGAAAGGGTCGAACGGTTTCGAATGAAACGATGAACGATGAATGAGGAACGATGAACTGAAAAGAATCCAAAGCATGACGACTCGAACCGCAAGTTGAGGAGAGCGTGGGATGGCGCACAAGAAGAGAGAGTCAGAGTCGAACGCCTCTACAACCGTCGTCGAATGTTCCCACTGCGGCTATCGCTTTGTCGGCGAGGAGCTGGTGAACAAGCCTTGCCCAAACTGCGGCGACCCGTCGGGTAAGGTGTATCTTCTGCGGCCGCATCTGAAGGCCGACGAGCCCGTGGTCGAGATTTACCGCGCTCCCCATTGGCTGCGCGCGGAGATGATTCGCGAGATTCTTCAGTCGCAGGGCATCATGGTGGCCTTCAAGACCCACATGCCCTGGGCGCTCATGACCTTCACCGTGGATGGAGCGGGCGAAGTGGCCATTCTGGCGTTGGAATCGGAAGCCGAACGCGCGCGCGGGATTATCGAGGAGTTTTTGAAACGGTTCGACGCCGCAGAACCGGCCGAGCCGGAGTCGGAGGAAGAGCCATGAGCGGCGAGGCGACCTCATCCGAGCGCAAGCGCTATGCGCTGACGTACAGCGACGCCTACGTCGTGGACATCGGCGCCCATGTCTTCCCCGTAGCCAAGTATCCTCTCGTGGTCGCCGAATTGGTTCGAACGTGCGGCGTCGGTCGCAAGGAATTCGAGGAACCCCTCGTTCCCACGCGCGAACAGCTTCTTCTCGTTCATACGAGCGCGTATCTCGACGACCTGACGCAGCTTCGCTGGACGCCGGCGACCGCGCGGTCCGAGATGCCGTTGACCGCGGAAATCGCGCGCGGCTCCATTCTGTCGGCAGGCGGCACGCTGCTGGCGGCGCGCGAGGCCGTCGCCCGGCGGGGCTTCGGCGTCCACGTCGGCGGCGGATTCCATCACGCCTTCGCCGACCACGCCGAGGGCTTCTGTTACATCAACGACATTGCGGTCGCGATTCGTGTTTTGCAGAAAGAAGGACTCATCCAGCGCGCGGCTGTTGTGGATTGCGATGTTCATCAGGGCAACGGCACCGCGCACATTTTCCGTAACGACCCGTCGGTGTTCACCTTTTCGATTCACCAGGAAAACAATTACCCCGCCAAGCAGAAGAGCGATCTCGACATCGGCCTGCGCGACGGCGCCACGGACGCCGAGTATCTCAAAGCGATGGCCGGCGTCATTCCGTCGCGCCTCGATGCCCACAAGCCCGACCTGGTGATCTACAACGCCGGGGCCGACCCCTACAAAGAGGACATCTTGGGCGGACTGGCGCTGTCCAAGGAAGGCCTTTCGCGGCGCGACGACATGGTCATCGCCTATTGCGCCGAGCGCCGGATTCCGATCGCGTCGGTTCTGGCCGGGGGCTACGCGCGCGATACGAATGACACGGTCGAAATCCACGTCGCAACGTGTCGCAAGATGATCGAAGCGGCTCGCCGGGCGCCCAGCGGCTGACCCTCAAAGCCGGCTGGGTTACAGATGGACCTCTATCGTCTCGACGTTGGCCGAGAAGTAAGCGATCGCAATCAACACGATATACAACGCGGCGAAGAACGCCCCCTGCCACCGCCGCAACTGCCCCAGCGCCAGACTGAACGATCCGACCAGAGTCAGGCAGGTCATCATCCAGAACGCCGGAATCACGATGTTCGGGATGAACCCCGGCTGTCCGCGCAGCAGGGCCACAAATGGCATCATGCCCAGCAGCAGGCTGTTGTGATTCACGACCGACCCGATGAAGTTACAGACGCTGATTTCGGCCAGCGACCCGCGCCGCCGCACGGTGATAAACGCCGTCAGCTTCTCGGGCATTTCGGACGCGATGGGGCTGAGAATGACGAAGATCGCCAGACGCGAGACGCCCAGGCCGTCAGCCAACTTCTCCATGGCCTTTACGAACGGCTCGGAGACGGCGATGATGACAAGGCCGGAGACCGCCAGGCCGACCAGCGCCCAACGGACCTTGGGCGGTTTTCGGCCCGCCGCGTGATGTTCCCCGCCCCTCTTGCGCGCATCGAGATAGAGGTGAACCGCATAAGCGACGTAAAGCGCGAAGAGAATCGCTCCGTCGAGCACGCTGAGGCCCCCGCCCAGCAGTCCCAGGTTCACGGCGGCAATCGCCGTGAGAAAAAGGTAGAGCGCGTCAATCCGCGTTGTCCGCGACAGCTTAATCACCTTCACCGGATGCTTGCTGAGTCGCGTGGTAGCCGTGACGATGACCAGGCCAAAGCCCACCGTCATCAGCATGGTCGCCGCGCCCGTGGCCGATCCCAGCGCCCCGCGATACTCGCCGCCCCAGGTGGCCCAGAAGACGATCAGGTATTCGGGAAGGACGGTCACCAGGCCCAGGAGGATGCTTCCCGAGAAATTCGTTCCCCAGCGTTCGGCCAGCCGCTCGACCGCTTCGCTCAAGATCAGCGAGCACACGAAGATGACGACAAGAAGACCCGCGAATTCGGCAATCGCCCCAAGCATGGTCGTCCTGAAAATCCGACGTTGCGCCCATGGCGCGCGTTAAACGGCCCAAACCATGAGGGCGGCCTGCCGCTTGTCAATCGCAATGCGACACGAGGGAAAGACCGGGGAGTTTCGACTCTCGACCTTCGACTTTCGACCTTGGCTTCCGACTCTGGACTTTCGGCGTTGGACCGCAGTCCGCGGATTCTGCGTGCGGGCAGGAATCAGCGACCACCTCCGCCCCCGGCACTGTCTTGTCGAAAGTCGAGAGTCGAATGTCGAGAGTCAGATGTCGAGGGTCAAAAGTCGAAGGTCGAAAGTCTATAAGCCGCTCTCTCCCATGCGGCATCCCTCGCGCGTGCCGCGGCGCTCCAGTTCGGCCTCGATGTCGGCCACGACGCCGCGCTTGTCCAGACACCAATCGGGCGCGATGAGGGTCCGCGCGTCGGCGTCGCTGGCGAGGCGATGGATCACAATGCGCGGATCGAGGCGCTCAAGAATGTCGCAAACGCGCTCGACGTATTCGCGGCGCGTCATCAGGTCGAATGGCTCGCGTTCGAACATCGCGCCGAGCGGAGCATTGCGGCTCACATAGAGGCTGTGAATCTTCACGCCGTCGAAGCCGAGCCGGTTGAGCAATTCGGCGGCGGCGAGATGATCTTCGCGCCGGTCGGTCGGAAGCCCCACGATCAGGTGGGCGCAAAGTCGAAGGCCGCGCGCCTTGGCTTCTCGCGCGCCGCGCTCGAACGGCGCAAGGTCATGGCCGCGGCCGATCCATCTCAGCGTTTCGTCGTTGACCGACTGAAGCCCCAACTCGACCCACAGATAGGTCCGCCGGTGATATTCTTCGAGCAACTGTAGCACAGGTTGGCAACCTGTCTTTGGAGTTGTAGCCGCCGACGTGAGGAGGCGGACGGTTTCGGGGCGCAGGTTGTCCATCTTCTCGCATTCCGCCTCCTTACCTCGGCGGCTACGGTGGCCCAGGCAATCGGCGCGTGTTCCAATCATCAGACCGACCACGTCGGGATGGTCGAGCGCCTCGTCATAAAGCGCGCGCAACCGCTCGACCGGCGCGTAGGTGTTCGTGTAAGGCTGAAAATAGACGAGGAACTTCTCTGCCTTGTAGCGGCGTCGCATCCGCTCGATCCCGCGTCGAACCTGCTCGCGGATCGGCAGTGTCGGCTCAACGTAAGCCGCTCTCGAACCCGCCTCGTCGCAATAAATGCACCCGCCGACGCCGACCGTCCTATCGCGGTTCGGACACGTGAAACCGCCGTCCACCGCGACGCGCTGGACGCGGCAGCCAAACACCTCGCGCAGGCCTGTCGAGAGCTTATTGTATCTGACGATGCGGCTCACGGGAATTGGGCGCGGGCATGAGAATTGCGCAATATAGGCGTTCGGAGTTCATACTCCTGTACGGCTTTCTTGTCAGAGTTCGGAGTTCACACTCTCAGTGTGGTTTTTCTCACCACGTGAAGGCGGGATGACGAACCTAACCCACCAAGCCCCCGCCAACAGGCCCCTCACGTTGTCTTCTTCATCGCGCCGGGATGGCCGATTTTTTCTTTCACCCTCGCCTCAACGGTCTGGCGCAGCTCGGCGTTCTCGACCAGGAACGAACACGTGTTCTCGCGGCCCTGGCCCAGGCGCGTCCCCTCGAACGAAAACCACGCGCCGCTCTTGCCGATGATCTGGTGCTTGACGGCCAGATCGAGCAAATCGCCCGCCGCCGAAATCCCCTTGCCGAACAGAATGTCCAATTCGGCCTCTTTGAACGGCGCGGCCATCTTGTTCTTCACCACGCGCACCCGCACGCGGTTGCCGACGTTTTCCTCGCCTTCCTTGAGCGACGCGATTCGCCGAATGTCCACGCGCACCGAGGCATAGAACTTCAGCGCCCGCCCGCCGGGTGTCGTCTCGGTGGGCCCGAACATCACGCCGATCTTCTCGCGAATCTGGTTGATGAAAGCGACGCATGTGCCCGAGTGGCTGATGGCGGCGGTCAGCTTGCGAAGCGCCTGCGACATCATCCGCGCCTGGAGGCCGACGAACTGATCCCCCATTTCGCCCTCAATCTCGGCGCGCGGGCTGAGCGCGGCCACCGAGTCTATGACGATGATGTCGAGCGCGTTGCTTCGGACCAGCGTCTCGACGATGTCGAGCGCCTGTTCGCCCGTGTCGGGCTGCGAGATGAGCAGGGCGTCAAGGTTCACGCCCAAATTCTTCGTGTAGTTGGGGTCCAGGGCATGTTCAGCGTCAATATACGCCGCGGTTCCTCCCTGCCGTTGCGCTTCGGCCACCGCATGAAGCCCCAGCGTGGTCTTGCCCGAGGCTTCGGGACCGAAAATCTCGACCACGCGCCCTCGCGGATAGCCCCACACCCCCAGCGCCAAATCGAGCGACAGCGACCCCGACGGAATCACCTGAATTCCTTCAACGATCGGGCGTTCGCCGTAGCGCATAATGCTGCCCTTTCCGTGGCTGCGTTCGATTTGGGTCAAGGCCAGCTCCAACGCCTTGCGTTTGTCATCCACTTCGCGGCCCACTCTGGTATCTCCTCTCATTCCGAAAGATTCGAGTCTATCTCCTCGACCAACATGCGAAGTCGCTTCTGGATTTTCTTGTATTCCGAGGAACGCTGGAAGTTCTTTTCGTCGCGGCTGAGCAACTCGTATGCGAAGTGAAATCCCGCCATCAGCGCCACGCGGAGGCTGTCCACCAGCGCCGTGCTCTGCGTCAGCTCGGCCAGCTTGGCCTCGACCATCTGGGCGGCGGCGCGAAGCTGCTCTTCCTCGCCTTCCGGGCAACGCAACCGGAAGACCTGCCCCCCGACCGAGACCTCGATCCGCGTCTCAGGACTCATGGCCTTGCGCTTCCATCCGGGCGATTTCCGTTTCCAGCGAATCAATCTGCCCAAGCATCTGTTGGAGCCGATTCTTGACCACTTCCTCGCGGCTGTTGCGGCTGGCCAGTTCGTTTTCCAGCTCGCCGACCTTTGCGCGCAGCCGGTCGTTCTCGCGGCCCAGCGCGTCACGTTCGGCGCCGCCTTCGCGAAGCCGTTTTTCGAGCGAGGCGATCTGCCGCCTCGCTTCGCGGTAGCGCTCGATCAGTCCCGCCACCCGCTTTTCCAGATCTTCCAATCCCTCGGCCATTGTCTTGAGACCTGCCGTTTCCACAGTGGCTTGCTCGTTGCGGAGTTTCTCCCTGTCGCCTCCGGCGGTGTCAAGAGCGAAGTCTTCCCCGCAAAAGCCCGCAACTGACGCCATGTTGCGGCGTCGCCCGGATTTCAGGACCGCGCCTGAATGCCCCGCCGGCCCGTTCTTGGCTTCCGCCTGTTGCGTTGCTCGAGCAGAGCGACGGCCATCGCCGCCGCTCCCTCCCCTGTGCCGGTGAATCCCATCCCCTCGGTGGTTTTCCCTTTGATGTTGATTGCGGCGCCGGGGCTGAGGACTTCCGACAGCCGCGCGATCATCGCCGGGACGTAAGGCGCAATCTTCGGCGCTTGCATGATGACCGTCACGTCGGCGTTGACGAGGCGCCAGCCCTGCTCGTGCGCCAGCTCCACGACGCGTTGGAGCAACACCAGGCTTGAAATGCCCTTGTAGCGAGGATCGGTATCGGGGAAATGGCGACCGATGTCGCCCGCGCCGATCGCGCCGAGGATCGCATCGCACAGCGCATGGATCAGCACGTCGGCGTCCGAGTGGCCTTCAAGCCCTCGCTGGTAAGGAATGGTGACGCCGCCCAGCACAAGCGGCCGGCCCGCGACCAGCCGGTGAGCGTCGAAGCCGCAGCCGACGCGAAGGCCGGGAGCTTCTGACCTCTGACTTTCGACTTTCGACCTGTGACCTGCGACTTTCGACATTCGACTCTCGACCTTCGACTCTTGACTCGTGTCCGTGTCGTCCATCATGTCCATGCCGTCCATAGCCATTCGGCAAATCGCAGGTCCTCGGGCGATGTAATCTTGGGATTGGGACGGGGCGACTGCACTACTTCGACGGGTTCGCCCAGCCGTTCGACCGCGGCAGCATCGTCGGTCACTTCGACCCCGTCGGCCAGAACCTTCTCATACGCGTGCCGAATCAACCCGCAGCGAAAGACCTGCGGCGTTTGGGCCAACCACAGTTGGTCGCGCGGGATCGTTTCGATCACGCGACCTTCGCGGTCACACCGTTTGAGCGTGTCCACCGCCGGGGCGGCCAGGATCGCCGCGCCCATCCGCCGCGCGCGCGCGATCGCTTCGCGGATCGCTTCGGGTGCGGCAAAGGGGCGAACGGCGTCATGGATCGCGACGATTTCCGTTACGGGCGGCATGGCCTTCAATCCCGCCGCGACCGAGTCCTGGCGTCGAGCGCCGCCGGCCACGCACCCCGCGATCTTTGAATAGACCGACAGATCATAGCGGCGCTCGAACTCCGCGACCCATTCCGCAGGCAGAACCAGCCACACCTGGTTGAACTCCGGCATGCGTTCGAAAATCTCGACGGAATGCAAGAGGAGAGGTTGTCCGCCGACGGGGAGGAACTGTTTGGGAACGTCGCGGCCGAACCGAATCCCCCGGCCCCCCGCCACAATCAACGCCGCTACCGACATGAAGACTCTCTGAACGATGAATGAGGAACGATGAACGATGAATAGAAGAAAGCACAAAAACAATCTCAGCACGAAAAACTCAAGTGCCACAAGCCTTCATCAACCCACGCATTCGCTTGTTGTCGTTCATCATTCATCGTTCATCGTTGGCTTTTCAACTTCTTGTCTTCGCAACCACCTTCTGGTCTTTGTCGGTGCAGAGGCGGCTGAAGATCATCCGCCCGCGCGAGGTCTGGAGGATGCTCGACACGGTGACGAGAACCTCCTGGTTGATATAGTCCTCGCCGTTCTCGACGACGACCATCGTGCCGTCGTCGAGATAGCCGACCCCCTGGCGCGCCTGCTCTCCCTGTTCGGTGATGTAGAGGGGGATCGTCTCGCCGACGAAGGCCGTGGGCTTGAGAATATTGGCCAACTCGTTGAGATTCAGCGTCCGCACCTGATGGAGCATGGCGACCTTCTGAAGGTTGAAGTCATTGGTCACCAGTTCGCCATCCGTCTCGCGCGCCGCGGCGATCAGCTTCTGGTCCACGTCGGGGATGTCGGGATAGTCGTTCTCGTAAATGGTCAGGGGGACATCCATGGATTTCATTTCTTCGAGAACGGCCAGACCGCGCCGGCCCTTCGCCCGCTTGACGGGGTCGTTCGAGTCGGCCAGCGTCTGGAGCTCGCCGATGACGAAATGGGGAACCAGCAGCGTCTCGGGAATGAAGCGGGAGGCCGCCAGATCGCGTATCCGTCCGTCAATGACCACGCTGGTGTCGAGCACCCGAACGTTGCCTTTGGGCGGACCGAGAATGAACTTCAGTCGCGACAGGTCGAAGCGATCCACGTTCTTGAGGGCCAAAATGATACCGAAATAGCCGCACACCATGTTGCATCCGATCCGCGTGTAGAGGGGCTGGCCCAAGAGGTCGCTGGGGACCGTTTCGTACAAGCGCGACCCCAGGATCAGACCGAACAGGAGGCCCACGACGGCGAAAAGGATCTTCTTGGGCGACAGGATATGAGCGGAAGACTCAAAAAGAACAATCAAACAGGCCACGAGGAAACTGAGCACCGTAAAAGGAAGAATCCGTGGGGGAGTCTGTGCTTTGCCCAAATAGACCCCGAAAAACCAGGTCATGAGCAGGACAAAGAAGGTGCGTATAATAATAAATTCATTAAACACCGGATGCTGTGGGCGATGATTTCTCGTGGCCACCGTCGTAACCTTGCTCCCCCGCCGGCGATTGCGCGTCCTGGGCCGGTGCTCTGCGATTCGGTCCCTCTGGATGACTCCGCGGCAACCCTGCAAGCGTCTCCCGATTTGAAGGGGCAGAATTTTATTGACAACTTCCCAACCGTAGAATAGACGCTATTGGCTTTTCAAGCAGAAAAGGGCCAAAGAGTTCAAGGCATTCTGCAAAAAGTTTCGCGTTCTTGGCAGTCTGTTGACGGCGGCCTCCCGGGAGGCCGGTGACCCCCTGATTTCCTCGAAGAAAGGGGTGAAGGGGCGATGGGAGTTGTCATCGTTGAGGAAAACGAATCCATAGATCGAGTCCTCAAGCGATTCAAAAAAGAATGCCAGAAATCGGGCATCCCGACGGAATTGCGCCGGCGCGAACACTACGAGAAACCCAGTGTGCGGCGCAAACGGAAAATGGAAGCGGCGAAACGCAAAGCGCGCCGGCGTATGCTCAAAATGAGACGGAAAATGGAGTCGTATTGAAGCAACTCGAGTCGCGAGCGCCTCCGCGTATGGCCCTTTTCCTGATCCCCGGAAGAGGGCTTTTTGTTGGAAGGATGAAGGCGGAAAGAGGAAGAAGGAACCCGCAGTGAAGGCGACGGGACGGACGAAGGACTCCGGTCATCGAGGTCCCCGGCTTCTTGCTCCCGGTTTCCGTTCATCCCTCATCCTTCCGCCTTCATCCTTGGTTTCTGGAGATTCTGGCCTATGATTCGTTCCGGTATCCGCGCCAAGCTGATCACGGGCTTTACGGTCGCGATTGCAGTCCAGGCCGCGATCACGTGCGTCGTGGGTGTGCAGTTGTTCTATGACCGTGTTCTGACGCAGGCCCAGAGCGAGGTGACGGCCGCGCTCAATTCGGCGCGCGAAATCTACGGGAGCCACCTGCGCGAAATCGAAGGCGCGGTCCGACTTTCGGCCACGCGAAGGATGGTCATCGAGTCGCTGAGCAAGGGCGACCGCCAAACGCTCGCGCAGGAACTCGAGTTGATTCATCGCATCGAAGGTCTCGACGTTCTCACGATCACCGATGCGCAGGGCCGTGTGGTCTGCCGCGCCCGCAACCCGAACCAATTCGGCGACGACCGCTCGACCAATTCGCTGGTGCGCGCCGTGTTGTCCTCGTCCAAGCCCGTGCTCGCGACCGTGATTGTCCCCCGTTCAGAGCTGATCGCCGAGAACGCGGCGCTGGCCGAACGGGCCCTCATCCCGCTGGTGGAAACCCCCGGGGCCAAACCAACGACGCGAACCGCCGAAACCGCGGGGATGATGCTCGCGGCCGCCGTGCCGGTGTTCGACCGCGAAGGACGGCGACTCCTGGGGGTGCTTTACGGCGGGACCTTGCTGAATCGCGGCTACGCCATCGTGGACAAGATCAAGCAGATCGTATTCGAAGAGAGAACCTACAAGGGGCGCGACGTGGGAACCGCCACGATCTTCCAGGGCGATCTGCGCATTTCGACCAACGTGCGCAACACGGACGGCTCGCGCGCCATCGGCACCCGGGTCTGGAGCCAAGTCTATGACGCCGTCTTGGGTCAGGGACGGTCCTGGTTCGATCAGGCGTTTGTGGTCAACGACTGGTATATCACCGCCTATGTGCCGATTCGCGACCTCGAAGGCAAGATCATCGGCATCCTCTACGTGGGAATTCTGAAGCGACCCTTTACCGACAGCCTGTGGCAGACTCTTTCGATCTTCATCGGGATTGCCTTGCTGGGAATCGCCCTGGTCAGTGTCATCGCCGTCCTGATCGCCCAGACCCTGACCGGTCCGCTGCGCAAGATGGCTCAGGTGGCCCACCGGATCGCCGAAGGCGACTACGAAGGCGAAATCCAGGTGGAATCGAAAGACGAGGTGGGCCGGCTGGCTGAATCGTTCAACACGATGACCGCGCGATTGGCCAAGGTGCTGGGCGAATTGCGCGAATGGGCCCGCACGCTCGAAGAGAAGGTCGAGCAGCGCAGCCGCGCAATTCACGCCATGGAAGGCCAACTGATGCAATCGGAGAAACTGGCCTCTCTGGGCAAGCTGGCCGCCGGCGTCGCCCACGAGATCAACAACCCGATGACCGGCATTCTGACCAACGCCAGTCTCCTGCTCGAAGACCTCCCCGAAGACGATCCGCGTCGCGAGGACCTTCAGACGATCGTCAACGAAACCATCCGTTGCCGCCGGATCGTCAAAGGGTTGCTGGATTTCGCCCGGCAAAGCAAACCCGAGAAGAAAAAGACATCGGTCAACGAGATTGTCCGCAACAGCCTTTCGCTGCTTCGAAATCAGGCTTCCTTCCGCAACATCGAAATCACCGAGGAGCTCGACCCCTACTTGCCCGACATCCCCGCCGACCCGAACCAGATTCAGCAGGTGTTCGTCAACATTCTGCTCAACGCATCGGAAGCGATGCCCAGCGGGGGCAGAATTCGTGTCCGCTCGGGGCGCGCCGACCGCGCCGGCGAACGAATCGAGGTGGCCATTTCGGACAACGGTCCTGGAATCCCTCCGGACGCCATGTCCAGGTTGTTCGATCCCTTCTTCACGACCAAGAACACGGGAACGGGTTTGGGACTTGCGGTCAGCTACGGAATTGTGCAGAGTCATGGCGGCACGATCGAAGTGCAAAGCGAAGCGGGTCAGGGGGCGACCTTCATCGTGCGATTGCCCACAACGGCCCAGTGAACCGTCGGTGTGGAATGCGGCACGCCTGCTGCATTCCACACGTAGAGACCGGCGGTCCGTCGGACAGGCGGCAAGGCGGGAAGTCAGGATGGTGTCCATGAGAACTCCGGCGCGCATTCTGGTCGTGGATGACGAAATCGTCATCTGCAAGAGCTGCGAGAAAATCCTCCAGCGCCAGGGCCACGAAGTGACCTGGGTGCTCAGCGGCAAAGAGGCGCTGGAACGAATCCGCCGGCAACCGTTCGACATCGTTTTCACCGACTTGAAGATGGCCGACATCGGTGGGATGGAAGTCCTCCGTCTCATTCGCGAGGACTATCCCGACATCGCCGTCATTGTCATCACCGGCTACGCCACGGTGGCCGCGGCGGTCGAAACCATGCGGTTGGGGGCGCTCGACTTCCTCCCCAAGCCGTTTACCCCGTCCGAGCTGTTGGGCTCGCTGGATCGCGCCCTTCTCAAGCGTACTCTCCAATTGGAGAGTACCAAGCTGGCCAACGAGGCGAAAGTCGAGCCCGACTACTGTTCGATCATTGGCCACAGCCCCAAAATGCTCGAGGTTTTTGGCCTCATCGAAAAGGTGGCGCCGACCGACAGCACGGTCTTGCTGGTGGGCGAAAGCGGAACAGGCAAGGAGCTGGTGGCGCGGGCGATCCACGAGCGCAGCCGCCGGCGCGAACGACGGTTTGTGGCCGTGGATTGCGGCGTGTTCTCCAAGGAATTGCTGGCCAGCGAACTGTTCGGCCACGTCAAGGGCGCCTTCACCGGAGCGGTGGCCCACAAGGCCGGGCTTCTCGAGACGGCCGACGGTGGAACGATCTTCCTCGATGAGATCGGAAACATTGACCTCGAAATCCAGGCCAAGCTGCTGCGGTTCCTCCAGGAACGGGAATTCATGCCGGTCGGCGGCCTCGAATCGCGCCGCGTCAATATCCGCCTGGTGTTTGCGACCAACCGCGACCTCAAGCAGATGGTCGAGAACGAGCAGTTTCGTGACGACCTCTACTACCGTCTCCACGTGTTCCCCATCCGGCTTCCGCCGTTGCGCGAGCGGCGTGAAGACATCCCGGCGCTGGCCTATCACTTTCTCAAATCGGCGGTGGCGCGCACGGGAAGAGCGGTTCGGCGGTTCGAGAATGAGACGATTGACCAGATGATGGCCCATGATTGGCCGGGCAATGTTCGCCAGCTCGAAAACACGGTCGAGCGACTGGTCATTCTGTCCGAAGGCGAGACCCTCGCCGCACACCATCTGTCGGCTTGTCTGCACGAATCGGGCCAGATGGCCCCGCTGGTCGTTCCCGCCGACAGCCAGGAACTCAAGGCGCTCAAGAAGGAGGTTCGCGAGCGGGCCGTGGCCGAAGTCGAGAAGCAGTTCGTCCTCGAAGCGCTGCGACGCAACAATTGGAACGTCACGCGGGCCTCGCGCGAAGTTCGAATGCAGCGAACCAATTTCCAGGCCCTCATGCGAAAGTACGGCCTGAGCCGTCGCCTCTACCTGAGCGGCGGAACAGACGAACCGGCCTCCTAACGCGGTCGGGGCCAGCCTCAGATCTCCATCTGAAGGCCGTCGTAAGCGAGTTTGAACCGCTCGGGCAGCGACCGGTTGGTTTCCTCGTGCTCCAGCTCGTGGCACATGTGGGTGAAGCAAGTTCGTTCGGCGCCCAGCTCGCGCGCCAGCGCCACCGCTCCGTCCAGACTCAGATGCGTCGGATGGGGATCGCGCCGCAGCGCATTCAGGACCAACACCCGCACTCCCTTGAGAAGCGCCTTCGATTCCTCGGGCATGTGGCTGCAATCGGTGACGTAGCCAAAATCGTTAAACCGAAAAGCGAGAATCTCCAGAACGCCGTGGAAAACCGGAACCGGCGTCACCTGGATGTCGCCCAGGACCATCGGCTGTGCGATGACGCGCAAATCGAGCGACGGCACGCCGCCGCCTTCCTGGGGCGGGTTGAACGCATACGAGAACCGCGTCTCGATGAAATCCTTGACCTCCGGGTTCGAGTAAATCGGCACCGGCCGGCCCGTGTAGAAGCCGTAGATGCGCAGATCATCCAAGCCGCTGATGTGGTCGGCGTGGTCGTGGGTGATCAACACGGCATCGAGCGACCGGATGTTCTCGCGCAAGGCCTGGAGGCGGAAGTCCGGCCCGACGTCCACCAGCAAGCGTTGTTGCGTTGTTTCGACCAGGATACTGGCGCGCGTGCGGTCATTGCGGGCATTGCTCGACGTGCAGACCCGGCAGTCGCACCCGATCACCGGAACGCCGAGCGAGGTTCCCGAACCCAGGATCGTCACGCGCATTGGTCGCTCTCTCCGGCCTTTGTCGGCCTCGTCTGAGGTTCTCTGCGAAAAGGCGCGAAGGTGTCAATCTCGCTTCTTAATCGGAAAATGGTTGACGCTGCCGAACGGCCTGGCGCATGTTCGGCCAACAACCTGCCTGCGGTGAGAAGACGGTGTGTCCGCAGGGACGCCCAATCCTGATCCGGGGGTGGCAGACGATGAGATGGCGAGCGGTCTGGCTGGCGGCGGTGGGCTGTGTGGCGATGAGCACGGGATGTCTGACGATGCCGTCGGTGCGGGAGAACGAGAGAATCTCGCAACGCATTCGTAAAGACATGATTGATTTCTACGAGAACATGGCCCAAGCGTACTATCTTCTGGGCTATGAGTACTACAAGCTGTACCGCGAGGCGACCGATGCGAAGAACGACCAGGCCGCCAAGCAGTACCTGAACAATGCGCGCCTGTACAAGCAGTACTACGATGACCTGATCGCCTCGATCAACGTCATGCGCCGTAACTTTGGCCTGCCGGCTTCGGAAGCCAAGGCGCAGGCGTTTTCTGCGTCCGCGCCGACCCGTTCGGAAGACGAACCCACCACCAGTCGAACGGTGGTCGTGCCTGTCGAGCCGGCCGCACAAAAAGCGCCCAAAGAAGACCGGGGAGGGGTTCGGCCCGAAGGGGGCGCGGCTGTCCCGCCGACGCCGTTCGATGGCCAGGCGCCGGAGAGGAAGCCGGGCCTGCTGGGCCGCATAAGATCGTTGGTGAGACGGCCGCAGCCGGCGGAGAGCAAGTAGGGCGGAGTGCTGAGTTCTGAGTGCTGAGTCCTGGGTGCTGAGTGGCTCGAACAACCGGCAACTGAGAATGGATCGCTGATCGCTAACGGCTGATTCTGGAGCAAAGACCCGATGAGTTCATCGCGCCGCTGTTCTCGTCTTGGATGGCTGATCCTCTCCCTGTCCGCGATGTTTGCGGCGCCCGCCCTTGCCGCCAGACCCACGCGAGGCGAGCGCTTGCTGGACCGCGTTGCCGCGCGCGTCAACAATGAGATCATCACCGAGAACGAACTTCTGGTCTTCGCGTTCGGCGAAGTCCGTCAGACCGAACCTCTTCTTCCCGGCACGATCCCCAACGTCCGCGAGGCGCTCCAGACTCTGATTGACGAGCGGCTGATGGCCCAGGCGGCGCGCGAGGAGGTCAAGGAAATCCCCGACGAAATCATCACCAATCGGGTCGAGGAAATGGTCAAAGACCGCCGCGCGCTCTATCCCAAGGAGGAGGCGTTTATCGCCGCCATTCAGGAACGCGGTTGGGACCTCGAAAGCTACAAAAGCTACCTCCACGACCAGGAAGTCCGTGTCTATGTCGTTCAAGCCGCTCTGGCGCGGCGTGTCCGCATGACCGACCAGGACGTGAAAGCCTTCACCGAAGACTTGCAGCGGAAAGGAGAGTCGCTCGTTCAATACCGCCTCCGCCAAATCCTGGTCGCTCTTCCCGCCCCACCGACCGGCGACGGTCTCCAGAAGGCCGATAAGAAGATGCTGGGCATTCTCGAACATCTTCGCCAGGGCGTCCCCTTCGAACAACTGGCGCACGAACAATCGGACGACAAGGCCACGCGCGCAACCGACGGCGACCTCGGCTGGATGGGCGAGAAGACGTTGCAGCAACCGATCCTCAACGCCGTTCGCTCGCTGGACAAAGGGCAGGTCTCCGCGCCGGTTCGGACGGATCGAGGGATTCACGTCTTTCAGGTGGTTCGGACGAAAACGGCGCGCGATCTCCTCTTTGAGAAACGGCTGGACGAAGTCCGCAAGACGTGGGTCGCGGAGCTGCGCCGTCGCGCCCAGATCAAGATTCTCTTGCCCCAGCTGGCGCCATAGGGTGGTTCGCAAATGGGCAGCAGCGAGAAGGCGCGGCGACGCCGCTCATGTATTGTATGGGGAGTTCTGGCCGCGGCAGCATTGGCCGAAATCGCTTCGCGGCTGATCACCCCATTCCTCTCGCCGCCGCCGGGGGGCGACATTTTGCAGCTCTATGCTCCCCACCCCTACCGCGTCTATGCGCTGGTTCCTCACGCGCAGAACGCCGCCGGCCATATCTCGGTCAACTCGCACGGCTTTCGCGGGCCCGAAATCGCGCTGCGCAAGCCGCCCGACACCGTGCGGATTGCCTGCCTCGGCGATTCGACGACCTTCAACGACACCGCCACAACCGACGGCCGCACCTATCCCGCCCAGCTCGAGCGAATGCTGCGGGAACACTCCGCCAAAGCCGGCGGTCGGCCCTCACGGATCGAGGTGATCAACGCGGGCGTCAATGGCTATACCAGCCTCGAAGCGTTGATCTACTTTGAAACGCGCTTGCTCGACTATCAGCTCGATCTGGCCGTCTTTCATCTCGGCCTCAACGACGCCGTGTTCATGGCTTGCTTTCGCGACTTCGCCAGCGACTATACGCACGCGCGCAAGGTGTTCGAGATTCCCAGGCCTCGCCTGTGGGAACACAGCGCCTTTCTCTCGCTCCTGTTGCCGCGCGGACGCTCGATCGCGAATCCTTTTCGCCGCAGTCCATCGGCGGATGCAACGGCCTTGATCGTCAAGGACGCCTCGCGCCTGCGGGCGGACGAGGCCGAGCAACGCCGCTGTTTCCGCCCCGAACGCATCGCCATTTTCGAGCGAAACATGCGCAACTTCGTCGCTGTGGCGCGCGGGCAAGGCGTGACGCCCATTCTCAGCACCATCGTCTGCGGGCCGCAGGCGGGTTTCTTCGCCGACGTGATCGTTCTGCTCAACCAGAACATCCGTCGCACGGCGGCTTCGCTCTCGGCGCCGTGCGTGGACCTTGCACGCGAGATGCCCTGGACTGCCGAGGCCTTTATGGACTCCGCCCATCCCCGCGATTGTCCCGAAGGACTCGAGCGGATGGGCCGAGTCTTCGCCGATTTCCTGATTCGACAGAAGATCGTTGAGCAAGCCGCAGAAGGCATCGGGAAACAGAAGTCAGAAGCCAGAGGCCGGAAGTGAACGAAGAGAAGGAAGGCTCGGCGCCGAAACCGCCGGTTCGCGGTCTGCGATTGGCGGCCTTTGCCTTCCTTCCCCTGGTCATCGGCTGGGCGGTCATGGAGGGTCTGGCGTTCGTCTATTTCGCCGTCGGCCCGAGCGCGCGCGAGGCGCACCCGCCGATCATCTACGGCCTCCATCCCTATCGCATCTATGAACTCGTCGCCAACCGAACGGACGAAAGCGGCCATGCCTCGCACAACTCCCACAATCTTCGGGGGCGCGACCTCCCGACAACCAAACCGGCCGACACCGTGCGCATCGTCTGTCTCGGCGGCTCGACCACCTATGGCGTCGGCGCCACGACCGACTCCCACACCTATCCGGCCCACATGGAGCGCTTTCTGCGCGAGCGCTATGCCCAGGCGGGTTTCGCCGTCGAGGTCATCAACGGCGGCCATCCCGCTTATGCCAGCCTCGAATCGCTGATCCTTTTCCAGACGCGCCTCCTCGACTTCTCGCCCGACGTGGCGATCCTGCACAACAGCCTCAACGATGCGTGGATGGCGACCAACTTCAGCACCTATGCCGGCGACTACAGCCACGGTCGCCACACCTTCGGACCGCTCGGCCCCTCCACGTGGGAATACAGCCCGCTGCTGTCGCTCCTGTTTGCCGGCGCCACCAGCCCCCGCAATCCGTATGCTCCCAACCGCCAGGCCGACCTCATTCGCCTGATGCATCACCCCTGGGGCGACATGAAGCCGCTCAGCAAGGCTGCCGAGCAGGAACGCGCCCGCCAGGCCGCCGACGTGCTCGAGCGCAACACCCTCGCGTTCATCTCGATTGCGCGCGGCAACCACGCCATCCCGGTGATTTCGACCGAAACCTCGCGCGACGACGGCAATTTCTATTGGCGCGTGCTGACGGGCTGCAACGAGCGGTTGCGGACTATCGCGGCGCGCGAATCGGTCGCCCTCGTGGACTTCGCCCGCGAAATGCCCTGGAATCCCCGCGCCTTCTTCGACCCCTGCCATTTGCGCGACCGGCCCGACGGCCTCGAACTCAAAGGAAAAATCTTCGCCGACGCCCTGATCCGCGCCGGAGTCGTCGAACGGGCCGCCCGTCAAGTGCGGAAGTGAGAAGTGGGAGAAGGATGTGGCGCAGGCTGTCAGCCTGTGCAAGAGGTTGAACGGAGACGGTGGCGCGCTGGGGAGGGCTGGCACACGCTGACAGACTGGGCCACATCACAGGCTGACAGCCTGCGCCACATCGTTTGCGGGAGCCTTTCGACAGCTATCGCACAATCGCCCGCGGCTTTTCGAGGGCTCCATCATACGGAAGGCGACCGGGTCTGCGAAGCACGAAGAAAGCGTTCCAAGCGCGCGTCGGCTCGGCGGACAGGCGACCGTCCACATGTTCCACTCCCGCGAGCGAGCCGCTGGCCGGGTCTTCAAGCGTCTCGGCGATGAGCTGGAATCCGGCCTGTCGGAACAACCACCGCAACTGCCAGTAGCTCAGCGTCATCACGTGGCTGGCCACGCCGTGGACAAGATGCCCCAGAGCGGGACTGTTGACTTCTTCCCCGGGCGACGCGGCGTTTGCCGCTGGGCGCTGAATCGCCAGGCGGGCCATAACCAACAAGCAGCCATCGGATCGAAGCACACGCTTCCAGTCCCACAGGGCCATCAGCGGCGCGCGACAGCATTGAAGCGCGTGAGCGGCGACCAGCAGATCGTAGGTCCCGCCGCGGTCGGCGATCAGATGGAAATCGCCGACGGCCGCGCGAATTCCGCGTCGCTCGCGCTTGGCTCGGCCGTCTTGCGTCATTACCAGCGAGTGAACCTCATATCCGCCCAGGGCAAAATGGTGAGCGACGCGGCCCGGTCCGCTGCCCAGCTCCAAGGTTTTCCACGCTTCGCCCTTCGGCGGCGCGGCTATCTTGTGGGTCTCGCGAAGCGCGCAGAACCATTGCCAGAAGGCGCACCGGCACTGCGCGAAATGAGCGACAAACTGGTCGGCCTCTTGTCCGGTCGGAACCGATTCGACAAACGGCGCGGCCTCGCCCCATTCCAGGGGCATCTGCCATTGCCCAGCCTCCGAAGGAATGCCCATCTCCAGTTCAATCAGATCGCTCACAAGCTCCGAGGAAAGAAACCGTCGAAGAAACCACCGAATGGGCTTCCAGCGCGCAACGCGTTCCAGGCGACCCGGACCTTTCATCCGCAGCGCCTGTTGCCGCCGGAGACTCGCGAGCGAATTGTGCGGATTGATCTTGAGCGATTTCCCGTATGCCTCCGCCGCCCCCGTCCAGTCGCGCGCATGGACAAGAATCTCGCCCAGTTCAAACCAGAGCGCGGAGTCGCGGGGATTGCACGCCGCGGCGCGGCGGGCATAGCGGGCGGCGGCGGCAATGGCGTTTCGATCTCGTTCGATTCGGGCCATCAAGGCCCAGCCGCCGGGGTCATCGGGGAAATGTTGCACGTACTGCTCGAGACAGGCGAACGCCGCGTCGTTGTTACCGCGCATGCGATAAGCCCACGCCACGTCGCCGAGCGCTTTGGGCATGCGCGGACTGACTTGGCGCAGCAGATCAATCCCCTCGGCGACCTTGTCTTGGCCCAGCAGAGCCAGCCCTTGCCGGTACGTCGCCTCATCGGTCCGGTTGTCGGTCAATGGATTCATACGGCGCCAAGTTCCGTGTTCAGCCGTCAGCAATCAGCCGCCAGTGAGCAGTCGTCAGTTGCGGGTTGCCGGCTTCCCTCAGTGCTCAGGACTTTTCTCCCCACTACTGCGCACTCTGCGTGGGTTTTCGCAGCAGGAATAGACCATTCATCAAATGTCGCGAATCGGCGGGAAGGCAACCGTCCATAAGCTCGATTCCCCGTACTTCGCCGACGATCGGGTCCTCGGCGCTCTCGGCCGCCGTTTCGAATCCCGCCAGGCGAAAGAGCCATTTGAGCTGCCAGGAGCTCAGGACAAAGGGATGAAGACCGGCGCCGTACGTCGAACAGGCCGCGCCGCCCTCTTCGGCCGAGAATGCCCCTTCGTGCGTCGCCGGAAAGCTCAACGTGTCGCTGGCGGGATCGTAGTAGTCAGGATAAGCCGCCCGCGCATCCTGCTCGATGGGCATCGGAATCGCGATCAGCAGGTATCCGCCGGGCCGCAGCACGCGCTTCCATTCCCACAAGGCAAACAGCGGCGCGATGCTGTGCTCGAGCGAGTGGCTCGCGATCACAAGGTCGAACTGCCCGTCGGGCGCCGAGAGAAAATGAAAATCCTCTTCGACAATCTTGATCCCGCGCTGCAGACACTCGGCCTTCTCGTGCGGATTGCAGGTTACACCTGTCACATCGTACCCGTGCAGGACGAAATGGTGCGTGACGTAGCCCAGCCCGCATCCGACGTCGAGCACCGTTCG
>Ga0315274_10004230_pt1 | contig 21162 bp, 19 predicted proteins | sample YL17G02_20_MG_FD_203700 | JGI IMG/M metagenome (GOLD analysis project Ga0315274, IMG submission 203700) | Sediment microbial communities from Yellowstone Lake, YNP, Wyoming, USA - YL17G02_20 | ecosystem: Environmental > Aquatic > Freshwater > Lake > Sediment | place: USA: Wyoming | collected...
CGCTCATCTGTTGTTTTCCTGTTTTAATCATGATTGGCTGTAGCATAAAAGAATCTGCCGCTATGCGACAACTTTGTCGGCTACTTCCAATGCCTTTTCGACAATCGCCAGGCCTTCGTTCAACTGCTCTTTTGTAATACAAAGGGGCGGGACAACGAAGACCATGCTCCCCATGTTGTTCGCCATAATGAAGGTGAATAGGCCGTTCTGCCGCAGCACCGTGCCCACTTCGGCCATCACAGACGCAGCAAAGATTTCCTTCGTCTCCCGGTTGGCGACCAGTTCTATTGCCGAGAACAGGCCGATGTAGCGCACATCACCCACCGAGAGATGTCGGGCTTTGATACCTTCGAGCGCCTCACCGAGATGTTTGCCTACCGTGACCGCATTTTCGATAAGATGGTCTTCTTCGTATACCGCAATAGTTGCCAAAGCCGCGGCGCAGGCCAGGGCGTGACCGTTGTAGGTCAGGCCGGCATACAGGTATTTGTCATCGAAGAATTTGGCAATCGGCTCCGAGACAATCACCGCGCCGAGCGGCACGTAGCCGCTGGTGATACCCTTGGCAGTGGTAATAATGTCGGGAGTGACGTCCCAGTTATCCACTGCGAACCATTTCCCGGTCCGGCCCCAGCCGCTCATCACTTCGTCAGAAATCAGCAGGATGCCGTACTTGTCGCAAATTTCGCGGACGCGCGGCCAGTAGTCATCCGGCGGGATAATCAACCCGTTCGAACCAACCACGCCCTCCATGATGACGGCAGCGATCTTATCGGGACCCTCGTACCGGATTACTTCTTCAAGATGGGAGACGCACTCCCGCATGCAGGATTCTTTTTTCTGCCCAAATGGACAGCGGTAACAGAACGGGTCAAGAAAATGCACGCCTCCCGGCATGGCCGGTTCGACGGCGAGACGGCGATAATCGCCGGTTAACGCAATTGAGCCGTGTGTCGCGCCGTGATAGGAACGATAGCGCGCTAGGATTTTGTGCCTTCCCGTATAGAAACGGGCAATCTTGATCGCGTTTTCATTCGCTTCCGCGCCGCCCAAGGTGAAAAACGTCTTCTTGAGATTGCCGGGTGTGACCTCGGCCAGTTTTTTGCCCAGCAGGCCGCGTGGTTCAGTGGCGTTTCCCGGATGTACAAAGCACAGTTTTGCCGCTTGGTCCTGGATGGCCTTCACTACTTTCGGGTGCTGGTGACCAATGTTGGTATTCATCAACTGCGACGAGAAGTCAATGTACCGTTTGCCGTCCGTATCCCAGAAGTAAATCCCCCCGGCTCTTTCCACCGGGATCGGGTTGATCTGCCCCTGCACGGACCAGGAGAAGAAAGTGTACTCACGGTTCATGTCCACAGTTTCTTTTCCAGAAAGGCTAGTCATAATATCTCTCTTCATATTAGTGTACAGCAGAAATGAACTTTATGAGTTGACCATTGGTCTCTCATCATACAAGATTAGCAATTCTAACCCACCCTCTTCTTCCTACTATACTATTGGGAGGAATAATATGCTTTTACACCAAACCCAATGAATTGGAATTGTCAACCGGTCCAGCCCGGCGGTGAGCAACTTCAGTATCTTGATAGGATAATCTTTGATACCTCTGAAGTACGGTAATCCGCTCATGTCCCATCAATCTTGCCAAAGTATGAACGTCAGTACCATTCCTAGGCATAGCGTTACTATTCCTACAGTTGGTCTCTTGCCCGCCGACAAAACAATTACGCGGGGAAATGTTTCCATAGCCCATGTTGTAGCGCGAACTCACTGCTACGCATCCACCAATGGACTAGATATCGCTCGCTTCCATCAACGCCTGGACACCTGGGTATTCCAAGTTGCTCATGCCCCCTCTATGACATATTATCCGCAATAGTGCAAACTATATAATGTCGTGATTAGTTTCTCCCAGTCCAGGAGCAGGCGCTCGCGCGATACAATCATCCCCGGCGGCTGCGCGCCCTGCGCGGCCACCCTGGAGGTAGACCATGAGTCCCTTGGCCGAGTTGCGAAAGGAAAAAGACACATTCTTCGCCGAAGACCCGCACAGCCCGCTGACCCGTGAACAGAAGAGCAGCTTTGGGGGATTGAGCTATTTTGAAGAGAACCTGAGTCTGCGATTCGAGCTACCGATCGACCCAATTGCCTCCATCGAGAGCGTCGAAATGCAAACCTCGACCGGCGATATCCAGGTGTATCAACGGCTGGGCAGAATCCGCTTCACAGTCGACGGGCACGAGGCCGCATTGACCATCTATTCGAATGAGCACGGTGCGTTCCTGCCCTTCGTCGACCTGCTCGCGGGGAAAGAGACATACGGCGCGGGGCGCTATCTGGAGCCTGAGCTTCTTGGCGAAGGCATGGTGCGGGTCGACTTCAACCTGGCCTACAATCCGTATTGCGCCTACAACGATCGCTGGTCGTGCCCGATCACGCCGATGGAGAATCGACTCAAGGTTTCCATTCGCGCCGGCGAGAAGACCTTTCATCCCTAGAAGCGATCGTGGAGCGTTCGGCCGACACGCCCGCCGGGGTCAACGAGGGCGCGCGGGCGAAATGAATCCTCCGCACGTTCGCCCATCTGCCTCGTTATTGTGCACGCCACGCTCGCAGGTGCGATTCCCCGACAGATTTCCCGTCAATTACGAGGAAATATCTCGCCAACCCCAGTGACTTTCTTCACTCACACAGCGGAAGCCGAAGGCGTAGCCTTGTGGGGAGCGACGCGCGCACCGCTGCGCCTTTTCACACCCAGTGAATAGCGGCCATTCGACGGAATCCGGAGCGCCAGGCTCGGCGACCAAGTCGTCGTGAGCGAGCACCGCGGGCCAAGAAAATGCACGAACTGAGTGTGACCCAGAGTGTCCTGGACATCGCGCTGACCCACGCCGAGCGGGCCGGTGCGAAGCGCGTGCTGGCGATCGACCTGGTGATCGGGGACTTGGCCTCGATCCTGGATGACTCGGTGCAATTCTACTGGGAGATGATCGCCAAAGGCACGCCGGCCGAGGGGGCCACGCTGCGCTTCACCCGGCTGCCGCTGGAACTGCGCTGCACCGACTGCGGGCGCATCTTCTCGCCGGGTGCCGATAATTTCAGCTGCCCCGCCTGCAACAGCTCACGCGTGCGGGTCAATCAGGGCGAGGAGTTGCGTGTCGAAAGCATAGAGGTGGAGTGAGATGCCCGCGCGAATTCAGATCGTCGAGAACATCCTATCGGCGAACGACGAGTTGGCCGCGCGCAATCGGGCGGCGTTCGACCGCGCCGGAGTCCTGGCGCTCAACCTGATGGCCTCGCCGGGCGCAGGCAAGACGAGCCTGATCTTGCGTACGCTCGAGGCGTTGCGCGGCCGAGTTCGGCTGGGAGTGATCGAGGGCGATCTGGCCTCGTCTATTGATACCGACCGGGCCAGGGCGGCCGGCATCCCGGCGTTTCAAATTAACACCGGCGGGCAGTGCCACCTGGATGCGGTGATGGTCCAGGCCGCGATGCACGAACTCCCGCTGGCCCAGCTCGACGTGGTAATCATCGAGAACGTAGGCAACCTGGTGTGCCCAATCGAGTTCCGCCTCGGCAGCCACCTGAGCGTTCTGATCGCCTCGATCCCGGAGGGCGACGACAAACCCTACAAGTACCCCTCTGCCTATCGCGGCGTTCAGGCATTGGTCGTCAACAAGGTCGATCTCTTGCCCTACGTTCCTTTCCGCATGGACTACTTCCGCGAGGGGGTGGAAGCCCTGAACCCGGGGCTGGTCACCTTCCCGCTTTCGTGCCGCACCGGGGAGGGACTGGCTGCCTGGGCGGACTGGCTGGTGGCGCGTGTCACAGAAAATCGCTCGCCGGCTGCGCATTAGCGGCATCGTCCAGGGCGTCGGATTCCGCCCCTTCATCTATGGGCTGGCTCATCGCGGCGGCCTGGGCGGCTACGTGCGCAATACGTCTGCCGGCGTGGAGGTCGTGCTCGAAGGCGAGGCCGCGGCGGTGGAGGGATTCCTTGGCCGCCTGAGCACCGAGTTGCCGCCGCTCGCGCACATCGATGCGCTGGCGGTTGAGCCGATGGCCCTCGCTCATCACGCCGCGTTCGTCATCCTCGAGTCGCAAGCCCAGGCTGAGGGCGTTCAGCCCATTCCACCCGACATCGCCCTGTGTGCCGATTGCGAGCGCGAGCTGTTCGACCCGCATGACCGGCGATACCTCTATCCCTTCATCAACTGCACCAACTGCGGTCCGCGTTTCACGATCATCCGCGGCTTGCCCTACGACCGGCCGCTCACCAGCATGGCCGAATTCGAGATGTGCCCCGCGTGCCAGGCCGAGTATGCAGACCCAGGCAACCGGCGTTTCCATGCGCAGCCGGTGGCTTGCCCACGATGCGGACCGCGACTATGGATGGCCGACGCTCAGGGGAATGAGTCGAGCCAGGGACTGGCCGCCATTCTCGAGGCCCGGCGCAGGCTGCACGAGGGCGCGATCCTTGCCCTTCGCGGCCTGGGTGGGTTCCACCTGGCCTGCGACGCTTCCAACGCGCACGTGGTGGAGGAGCTGAGGCGCAGAAAGGGCCGCGTTGAAAAACCCTTTGCCGTGATGGCGGCGAGCGAAGCCGTGGCCGAGCGATTGTGCACGATCGACGCGCCAAGCCGCGCCCTGCTGACCGGTCACGAGAAACCGATCATCCTGCTGCAGCGGGTGGCCGATGCGCCCGTCGCCAAAGAGGTGGCCCCCGACCTCGACCGGCTAGGGGTGATGCTGCCCTACACGCCGTTGCACCGAATGCTGCTCGACACATTCGACCCGCGGCTGGCCGCTGAAGCGGTGCCGCAAGTGGTGGTGATGACCAGCGGCAACTATTCCGAAGAGCCGATTGCGACCTCGAACGCGCAGGCGATGACACGCCTGGCGCCCTTGGCCGATGCTTTTCTTCTCCACAACCGGGAGATCGAACAGCGCTGCGACGATTCGGTGGTGCTTCCGGCGCCGGCCCTGCCGTGCGAAAACGCCCCGACCCGATTCTTCATGCGCCGCGCACGCGGGGCGGCGCCCTACCCGGTGCGCTTGCCCTTCGAGGCACCCCCCACCTTGGCCCTGGGCGGCGAGCTGAAGAATACGTTTTGTCTGGCTCGCGAACGATCGGCCTTCCTTAGCCAGCATATCGGTGACATGCAGAACCTGGAGACGCTCGACTCGTTTGAGCACACGCTCGAGCTGCTGAAAGAGCTGTTCCGCGTGGAGGCCGAGATCGTGGCGCACGACCTGCACCCGGACTACCTCACCACGCGCTGGGCGAACGAACACCGCGCCGGGCCTCATCGCACGGTCGCAATACAACATCATCACGCGCACATCGCGGCGTGTATGGCCGAGAATGGAATTGGGCCGGATGAACGCGTGCTGGGGCTGGCTTTCGACGGCACGGGGTTGGGCAGCGACGGCGCGATCTGGGGCGGCGAGGTGCTGCTCGCGTCTTACGCCGGATTCGAACGCCTGGCGCAGCTCGAGTATCTCCCGCTCGCCGGCGGCGACGCCGCGATCCGCGAGCCATGGAAATCCTTGGTCGGGTACGGTCAAGCGCTGGACTTGGACGTGCAGGGCGCGCGCGGGCTCGCGGGCGTGGCGCCCTCGGCGATCGCCACCCTAGGGCAGATGGCCCGCCGGCGAGTCAACACGCCGCTCACGAGCAGCCTCGGCCGCCTGTTCGACGCGGCGGCAGTCATCGCGGGCCCACACGCCACGGTGAGCTACGAGGCCCAGGCGGCCATCCAGCTCGAGGCGGCGGCACGCGCCTGCCGCGGCGATGCCCGCCGATATCCCATAGGCATCGCGCGCCGCGAGGGCACGCGGCACATCCTCGTGCGCGACTTGCTCGAGGCGATGCTGCGCGATGCACGCGCTGACGAAAGTCAGGGCGCGATCGGCCTGCGCTTCCACCAAAGCCTGGCGGAGGCATTCGGCGGGCTGCTCGACGAGCTGCGAGATGAGACACATGTAAGCACGGTCGCACTTTCGGGCGGCGTGTGGCAAAACACGTTGCTGCTCGATCTCACGGTGCGCCAACTTGTGGAGCACGGGCTTCGCCCCCTGCTCCACTCCAACGTGCCGCCCAACGACGGCGGCTTGTCACTGGGTCAGGCGGCTGCGGCGGCTCACGTCGCGGGAGGTTAGTATGTGCCTGGGCATTCCCGGGAAGATCACCGAAGTGTTCGAGCGCGATGCGCTGCGCATGGCCAAGGTGGACTACGGTGGCGTGGTCAAGGAAGCCTGCCTGAGCTACGAGCCGGAGGCCCAGGTGGGCGAGTACATCCTGGTGCACGTCGGCTTCGCCATCAGCCGCATGAGCGAGGCCGAGGCCCAGGAGACTCTGCGCCTCATCGGCGAATTGGCACAGTTTGACGACCAGGAGGCGGCCGCCTAATCGGCGGCCGCGACGTGCAGTGAAGTACATCGACGAGTACCGCGATCGCGAGAGCGTGCAGCGCCTGCTGGGGGCGTTGCGTTCGAGCGTGACCCGCCATTGGACGCTGATGGAAATCTGCGGCGGGCAGACGCATGCCTTCTTGCGATTTGGGTTGGATGCGCTCTTGCCCCCGGAAATCGAACTGGTCCACGGCCCCGGCTGTCCGGTGTGCGTTACGCCGGTGGAGCAGATCGACCGGGCGGTAGCCATCGCCGGCGGCGCAGAGGTCATCTTCACCTCCTTCGGCGACATGCTGCGCGTCCCGGGCACGCGCTCCGACTTGTTTGCAGTGCGTGCGCGCGGCGGCGATGTGCGGGTGGTGTATTCGCCGCTGGATGCGGTCAAGCTGGCGCAAGACCATCCCGATCGCCAGGTGGTGTTCTTCGCCATCGGGTTCGAAACCACGGCGCCGGCCAATGCCATGGCGGCGATCGCCGCCCGCGCACGAGGCGTGCGCAACTTCTCGATGCTCGTCTCCCAGGTTTGCGTCCCGCCGGCGATGGAGGCCATTCTGGCCTCACCGCGCAACCGGGTGCAGGCGTTTCTCGCGGCCGGCCACGTGTGCGCCGTGATGGGCTACTGGCAGTATCACCCGATCGCCGCGCGCTTCCATGTGCCGATGGCCGTCACCGGCTTCGAACCGGTGGACCTGCTGCGCGGCATGCAGGCCGTGGTCAACCAACTCGAGGCCGGCCAAGCCAAGGTAGAGAACGCGTACAGCCGCGTGGTGAGCGAGGCCGGCAACCGCCACGCGCAGGAAGCGATGGCGAAGGTCTTTGAGCCATGCGACCGCCAGTGGCGAGGGATTGGCATGATTCCGCTCAGCGGGCTGCGCCTGCAACCGCAATTCGCCGACCTGGATGCCGAGGCGCGCTTCGATGTCGGCCACCTCGCCGCCCGCGAATCTTCGCTGTGCATCGCGGGAGAAGTGCTGATGGGTCACAAGAAGCCGACCGACTGCCCCGCCTTCGGACGTGAATGCACGCCGACTTCGCCGTTGGGCGCCCCGATGGTCTCGGCGGAGGGGACGTGCGCCGCCTATTTCCGCTATCAGAGGCCGCAGGAGTAAGCCATGTCCCAAAGCCCTCCCGATTTCCAAGGCTACGCATGCCCGGTGCCATTCCCGCCCGGCGACCGCGTCGTGCTGGGGCACGGCTCGGGCGGCCGGCTGAGCCGCGATTTGCTGACGCGCCTGGTCCTTCCCGCGCTGGGCTCGGCCGCTCCGCGTCACCTCGATGATTCCGCCGTGCTGCAGTTCGGCGGCGAGCTGCTCGCCTTCACGACGGACTCGCACGTGGTGAGCCCGCTCTTTTTCCCGGGCGGCAACATCGGCCGGCTGGCAGTGTGCGGCACCGTGAACGATCTGGCCATGGTCGGCGCGCGACCAATTGCCCTGACCGCAGGCTTCGTGCTCGAAGAAGGCTTAGACTTCGGCGAACTGGGGCGCATTCTCGAATCGATGGCCGAGGCCGCACGCGAGGCCGGGGTGTACATCGCCGCCGGCGATACGAAAGTGGTCCAACGCGGCAGCGCAGACAAGTTGTTCATCAATACCTCCGGCGTGGGCTCGGTGGCGCCGGGCCAGGCCGTCTCCGGCGCCGGGGCGAAGCCGGGCGACGTGGTGCTGCTCTCGGGACCGATCGGGGATCACGGCATTGCGGTCCTTTCTGCACGGGAGGATTTGGGGTTCGAGACCGACCTGGCAAGCGACGTGGCGCCGCTCAACCATCTGGTGCGAGCCATGCGCGAGGCCGGCCCCGTAAATGCACTGCGCGACCCGACTCGCGGTGGGCTGGCCACCGCGCTCAAGGAGATCGCCGACCAATCGGGCGTATCCATCGAGCTTCACGAAAAGGCCATCCCCGTGCGGCCGGCGGTGCGCGCGGCCTGCGAGCTGATGGGCTTCGACCCGCTGCATGTGGCCAACGAGGGCAAGCTGGTGGCGTGCGTGCCAGCAGAGGCCTACGAGCGCGTGCTCCAGGCAATGCGCGCGACGCGCTATGGCGAAGAGGCGTGCCGCATCGGCGAGGTGGGCCAAGGCCCTCCCGGGCGAGTCACACTGCGGACGGCCATTGGCGGAACGCGATTGATCGACATGCTTGCGGGAGAAATGCTTCCGCGCATCTGCTAACCCTGCGGCAGACCGACGAGATACTCCCGCGCAGCACAACTTGGCTCCCCGAGAGAACTCGCCGGCCCGCAATGGACAAGCACCAGCCGTTGGCGATCGTCATCAACCTGCTCCTTGAGGGTGGCACTTCGCCAGCGCCTGCCTGGCCAAGCTGACCGGGCCCAGGTCGGCCTACGCAGACCCGTGCGGACGGAGGCCTACGTCGCGGTAAGGCGTGCACAGCATAAAGTGCCGAATCCCACGATTGTGACGAAAATCCCTCAAAAGACCGATGGGTGTAAGCCCGTAGAGGCTGTCGAGGGCGCTAGACTATTTGGAGGCGAATTGAGTCCGTCTTGCCTCGACACAGCAGAAACGGAGCCTGTGGACCATGAATCCAATGATCATCCCGAAGGCTGCTCTCGACGATTGGGTCAGGCTGCTTCGGTCGAGCTACCGGGTGGTAGCTCCAAAGCCATTCCACGGCCAGCACGTGTTCGGCGAGGTCTCGGTGGCGAGCGAGTTCGACCTGGGTTATCCGACCAGCGTGCTGCCGCCCAAGAAGTACCTCTTCCCGGCGCGCGAGGACTTGCTGAAGTTCCGCACGGATGCGCAGCAAGTTGAGGCGACGCTCGACGGGCCGCGCACGGTGGTGCTGGGCGTGCACACCTGCGACATGCACGCGATGCAACTCCTGGATCGCGTCATGGCCACCGGCTACAGCGATCAGCACTATCTGGCGCACCGCAACAAGACCACTCTGGTGAGCGTGGAGTGCCTCAAGCCGTGCACGGCCGGTTCGTTCTGCAAGAGCATGGGCACCCTCACCACGCCGGAGGTGTTCGACCTGCACCTGACCGACCTGGGCGACGCGTACGCGGCCGAGGTCGGCAGTGAGCGCGGTGCGGCCCTCTTGAACGGGCTCAAGGCGGCACGCCCATTCGGCGACAAGGACACGGCGCGCCTCAACCGCGTGATGAGCGAGAAGTGGCCGCGCTTCCCACTGCGGCTGGAGTTCGACGTCACCGAATTGCCCAGCCTGCTCTCGACTTCTTACGACAGCGGGTTGTGGAAGGAACTGGGCGAGCGCTGCCTGGCGTGCGCCATGTGCACCAACGTGTGCCCCACGTGCTATTGCTTCAACGTGACGGATGAGGTGGACCTGACGCTCAAGAGCGGGCGGCGGGTGCGCGAATGGGATTCGTGCCAGCTCGACAGGTTTGCGACGGTGGCCGGCGGGCACAACTTCCGCGCCACGCGAGCGGCGCGGCAGCGGCATCGCTTCTTCCGCAAAGGGAAGTACCAGACGGATGCATTCGGGCTGCTGGGCTGCGTGGGCTGCGGTCGATGTGCGGAGGCCTGCCTGGTGCACATCACGCCCGTCGACACCTTCAACGAACTCTACCGCCGCCAGCACCAGGCGGCGGCCGCGACCCCACAGGGAGGCTGACCCATGGTCACAGCCCTCAAACAAACCTTGATCGATCCCTCCATCTACCTGCCGACCTACGGCGTGGTGCGCAGCGTCCGGCCGATGACGGGGATGGAGAAACTGTTCGACATCGCCCTGCCCGAGGGAATGACCCTGGGGCACAAACCCGGGCAGTTCGTGGAGGTCTCGCTCTTCGGCGTGGGAGAGGCGCCGATCAGCATTTGCTCTTCGCCGAGCCGCTCCAACGGCAGCTTCCAGTTGTGCGTGCGGCGGGCCGGCGACGTGACGGGCCTCCTGCACACGCTCACGCCCGGCTCGCCGATCGGCATCCGCGGGCCGTTCGGCACCGGATTCCCGATCGAACGCTTCCGCGGCAAGGACATGCTCTTCGCGCCGGGCGGGCTGGGCCTCGCGCCGCTGCGCTCGCTGATCAACCAGGTGCTGGACGAGCGCTCGGACTTCGGGCGGGTGATCATCCTGTATGGTGCGCGCAGCCCGGCCGAGTTGCTGTTCACCGACGAACTGGCGGCGTGGAAAGCGCGCGGCGACGTGGAAGTGCACCTGACGGTGGACCGCGGCGACGAGAACTGGAAGGGCGACGTGGGCGTCATCACCACGCTCTTCCCCAAGGTCGAGGTTCATCCACGCAACACGGTGGCGGTGACTGTGGGGCCGCCGGTGATGTATCGCTTCGTGCTCATGGAACTCCTGGGCAAGGGCCTGCCGGACGGCAACATCTGGCTGTCGCTCGAGCGCCGCATGAAGTGCGGCGTGGGCAAGTGCGGTCACTGCCAGATCAACGATCTGTACGCCTGCCAGTCGGGCCCCTCCTTCTCGTACGCCCAGATCAAACACCTGGGGGAGGCTTTGTGATGAGCGCCAAACCCAAGATCGCATTCTATGATTTCACCAGCTGCGAAGGCTGCCAGCTGACCGTGGTCGACTCGCTGCAGCTCTACCCCGAGCTGCTGGAGGCAGTGGACATCGTCCGCTTCCGCGAGGCGATGAGCGAGAAGGGCGACGACTACGCCATCGCTTTTATCGAAGGCTCGTGCTCGCGGCCAAGCGATGAAGCGCCGATCAAAGCCATCCGCGAAAAGGCGGCGCTGGTCGTGGCGTTGGGCGCCTGCGCCCATCTGGGCGGGGTCAACACGATCCGCAACCGTCAGGATCTGGGGGACGTGCGCCGCTTCGTGTACGGCGACAAGGCCGAGTGGTACGACACCTACCCGGCCCGCCCGATCTCGGCGGTGATCAAGGTGGATGCGGTCATTCCCGGCTGCCCGATCGACCGCCACGAGTTCGTGCGCACTGTGAAACGCCTACTGCAGGGTCGGGCCCCCGAACTGCCGGACTTCCCGCTGTGCGTCGAGTGCAAGCTCAAAGAGAACGTGTGCCTGTACTTGCGCGGCACGACCTGCCTGGGACCGATCGTGCGCGCCGGGTGCGATGCCATCTGCCCGACGTACGGCGATTCGTGCGAGGGTTGCCGCGGGTTGGTGCCCAACCCGAACATCGAGCATCTCAAAGAGGTGCTCACTGAGCATGGGCTGAGCGTGAACCAGACGCTGGCCAAGATGACGCAATTCCTGACCTATCAGGTGATGGAAATGGAGGCGGCAGGCCATGGCGACCCCCAACCTGCGCATTGATGTCCACCACGTGACCCGCGTCGAAGGCCACGGCAACATCGTCGTCGACGTGCAGAACGGCCAGCTCAGACAGTGCGACCTGGAGATCGTGGAGACTCCGCGCTTCTTCGAGGCCATGCTGCGCGGCCGGCCGTACGGCGAGTCGTCGCACATCACCTCGCGCATCTGCGGCATTTGCGCGGTGGGGCATGCCACAGCCTCCTTGCGCGCGACCGAGAACGCGCTGGGCGTCGTGCCGAGCGAGCAGACCGTGCTGCTGCGCAAGCTCAACTTCCACGGGGAGATGCTCGACAGCCATATCCTGCATGCCTACATGCTCGTCGCCCCCGACCTGCTGGGCGTGGGCAGCGTGATCCCGCTCGCCAAGAGCGCGCCGGAGGTGGTGCTGCGTGCGCTGCGCATGAAGAAGCTGGCCGGCGACCTGTGCGCCGCGATCTGCGGGCGGCACACCCACCCCATCGCGATGACGGTGGGCGGCTTCACCCACTTCCCCAGCCGCGAGCAACTGGAAGAACTGCGCGAGCGGCTCATCGCCATGCGCCCGGACGTGGACGCCACGGTCGAGCTGTTCACCAAGCTCAAACTACCGGCCTTCGAGCGCGACACCGAATACGTGGCGCTGCGCGCCCAGGGCGAGTATTGCTACATCGACGGCGAGATTGCCTCAAGCGACGGCGGCACACTCCCGCTCAGCGAGTACCGAAAGGTCACCAACGAATACCTGGTGCAGCACTCCTCGGCCAAGCGCACACGCCACAAGCGCGAGTCGTACATGGTCGGCGCGCTGGCGCGCTTCAACATCAATTTCGACGAGCTGCAGCCCAAGGCCAAATCGGCCGCGGCGGCAATCGGGCTTAAGCCCAAGGTGACCAACCCGTACCTGAACACCGCCGCGCAAGTGGTGGAGATCGTCCACTGCACCGAAGATGCCATCCGCCTGTGCGACGTGCTGCTCAAGCGCGGCCTCACCTGGGAAGAGCCGGTCAAGCCGGCCCGCCTGAGCGGCGAGGGCGTGGGCGCGTGCGACGTGCCGCGCGGCACGCTGTTCCACAACTACGTCATCACCGATGGGTTGGTGACCGGCGCCAACTGCATCATCCCCACCGGCCAGAACCTGAACAACATCGAAGCCGACATGCGCGCGTTGGTGCCGACGATGCTCGACCGCAAGCCGCCGGAGATCACCCTGGCGCTGGAGATGCTGGTGCGCGCCTACGACCCGTGCATTTCGTGCTCAACGCACATGCTCAATGTCCACTTTGAGTAGCTTGCTCGAAACGCGCGCGCCCGAACTGGGGCGCGGTGCCCGGCAGGCGCCGGCGGGCACGACGCTGGTGCTGGGGCTGGGCAACGAATTGCGCGGCGACGACGGAATCGGGCCGGCCGTGATTCGTGCGCTGGCCGCGCGCCGCGACCTGCCTTCTCACGTGACCGTGCTCGACGGCGGGCTGGCCGGCGTGGAAACCGTCCTGCTCCTCAACGGGGCGGCGCGGGCCATCATCGTGGACGCCGCCGAGCAGGGCCTGGCGCCGGGTGAGTGGCGACGTTTGCCGGTGGCCACAGTGCTCGAGCACGCGGCGCGCGAGGGCGGCGGATCGTGGCATGCCGCCGGCCTGGCGCAGGCCCTGGCCCTGGGCCAGGCTCTCCACACTTTGCCGCCGCACGTTGTTGTGTACGCCGTCCAACCGGCGCGGGTCGACTTCTCGCCCGGCCTGAGCGAACCGCTGCACGCTGCAATCCCGAGGCTGTGTGAGCAGATCCTCGCGGACCTTCTTACACCCACTGCATGAGGATGATCCGATGGCCAAGATACTGATCATCGACGACGACCCCGACATGGTACTGGCGACGCGCATGTGCCTGGAAGGCGCGGGGCACAAGGTGATCAGCGCGCGCAACGGCGCGGAGGGATTGAAGCAGGTGAAGGCCGAACGCCCGGATCTGATCGTGCTGGACGTGATGATGGATTCGGCAACCGAAGGTTTCCAGGTGGCGCTGGCCCTGCGCAAACCGGAACCCGGGTCGGAGTACGAGGCTTTCCGCTCGATCCCTATCGTGATCCTCACCGCGATCCACAGCACCACCCCGCTGCGCTTCGGCCCCGAGCAGGACTACTTGCCGGTGGATGCCTTCGTCGACAAGCCGATCAAGCCTGATGATTTTCTGGCGGCGGTCAACGGGTTGCTCAAGGGTGACCGCCCGGCCAAATAGCGGGAGGCACACCGCGCGTTGGACGTGAGCGTGGACGGGGCCAGCCCCTCCCTTCGCCAACTCGAAGCCCTGCTGCCGCAGGATATCGCGGGCACGAGCGCGCGCATGATCCGCATGCGCTGGGCGCTGGGCGCACTGGTCGTGGCCGGCACGCTTGTGGGTGCGCACCTGCTGCGATTGCCGCTCCCTGAAATTCCGCTTTACCTCACCGGCCTGGGCATCCTGGCCTACAACGCCGTCTTGTTCGTCCTTTCGCTGCGATCGGCAGACGGCAACCCGCGCCGATTCTTGCGCCGGGTGCGCGCGATGGTGGTGATGCAGGTCGCCCTCGACTGGCTGAGCGCCGGCGTCGTGTTGCACTACACCGGCGGCATCGCCAGCCCGGCCATCCCCTTCTTCATCATCCACATGCTGATGGTCACGCTGCTCCTGGGCGAGCCGCGGGCCTTCGTCTATGTTTCACTGGGGGTCTTGATCGAGCTGGTCGCCCTCGCTCACCCTCAGCGTAGTTCTGGCGCATTTGGCGCAAAACGCGGCACAGGCGCTGCTCACCCAACGTGCCTCGATCCGCCTGCTGGATGCTTCCAGCGACCGTCTGGAACTGGCCGCGTCCTACGGGTTGAGCCCCCGGTACAAAGACAAAGGCCCGGTGGATCTCTCGCGCGATGCCTCGGCGCGCGAGGCGCTGGCCGGGCGCCCGGTCAACATTTCCGAGGTTCGGACGAATGCACGCCTGCAGTATCCCGAGGAGATCGCGGCCGAAGGCATCCGCAGTATCCTGGTGCTGCCCATCCTGGGTCGGGAGAGAGCGCTGGGGATCCTGCGCGTTTATGGCGAGCGGCCAAACCAGTTTTCGAGCACCGACGGCGATTTCGCTCTGACCATCGCTCGCCAAGGTGCGGTGGCGATTGCGAATGCCCTGGCGCACGAAACGCTGCAACGCAGGGAGGCCGAGCGGGCGCTGTTCGTGCGACAAGTGACGCATGAGCTGCGCGCGCCGGTGGGCGCTGCGCAAAGCCTGGTGCGAGTTCTCATTGGCCGTGTGAGCGCCAAGCTCCAGGCAACCGAGCGCGACGTGTTGGCACGTGTCGAGAACCGGCTGCATGTGCTCATGGACCTGGTCGACGATCTGCTTGCGCTGGCGGCGACCCAGACCCCCGGCCTGCAACCCGCCCGCGAACGAGTGGATCTGGAGAAGGTCGTTCGGGAGGCAATTTCGCTGAGCGAGACACAGGCGGCCCAAAAGAAGATCACCCTCCAGCTGGTCTCGCCGGGCGGATCAGCTGTGGTGGACGCTACGCAGGATGGGTTGCTGCGCGTCTTCACCAACCTGGTGGGCAACGCGGTGAAATACACTCCGGCCCACGGCCTAGTGCGGGTCTGGATCGTGCACGAACACGGCACCTACACGGTGGGCGTGGCCGACTCCGGCATCGGCATCCCCGCCGCCGACATGCCCCCCCTATGGGAGGAGTTCTTCCGCGCCAGCAATGTCCGACGCTCAGGGATCAACGGAACCGGGCTTGGGCTGAGCATCGTCAAGCGGCTGGTGCAAGGATTCCAGGGTCACGTCCGCATCCAGTCAACGGTCGACGTTGGAACGACCTTCTCGGTCATCCTGCCGCAGGCCCCCGATCCCCGGGCGTGATCCGTCCGGCGATTTGGGTGGCGCGCGTGCCCGGGCTCGAAATCGGCTCCAAGAGCCTCCCCCACAATGCGGGTCGCACTAGGCCCAATTACTCACGAGACGCGATTCACCCCTCCCCAGCGTTGACACGCGGGGGGGAAACCGTATAATTCGCTTGTCCCGCGCAGGGGAGTCAGCCTGGCAGGCACGTCCGAAAAGGCTCACTGCAGCGGGTGGTCCGCACCGCCCCCGTAGCTCAAAGGATAGAGCGGCTGACTTCGAATCAGTAGGCTGGGGGTTCGAGTCCCTCCGGGGGCACCTCATTGCATGCATTGCACGAACGCCCAATGGCCGCAGGCCGTGACCCCGCGGCCCAGGTAAGAACTCATCCGCACTCGCCGCAGTCCACCCAGACTTGCGGCGCACAACGTCCGGAGTCTGATCCCAACCATGCGTCACTCGCGCCTCTTGCTTTTCGGGCCGGAGACCCGAAAGCTGGAACTGCTCATGACTCCGCTCAACCGGCTCGAGCTATCGCTCGACGACGGGCCGCTTGGGCGGGCACTGGCCATCGCCCGCGAGGACCTCAAGCGCGTGCGGCTCAAGCATCTCGTTCCCAACTTCTACCTCTCCACCGGCTACGGCACGGTCGAGGGCACGACCAACGTTGCCGTGGGTTTCTACGACACACACTACCTGCTGCGCGAACTGCATCGCGAGTTCCGCCGTTGGTTGTACTCGCCGGAGGAGATCACCTCGACCGTGCGCCACGAGCTGGGGCATGCCTTCTGTTACGCTTACAAACTGTACCGCCGCAAGGACTTCCGCGAGACCTTCCACGTGCGTGGCAACTTCTTTCGCTCGTACCCGGCCACCAATCGTTATGTCGAGCGGGCCAATCCATGGAGCCGCGATTTCGTCAACCCCCTCGGCGATCACTATGCGCAAAAGCACCCGGATGATGACTTTGCGGAGACGTTTTCGGTGTGGCTCACACCGCGCTCGAATTGGCGCCGGTTGTACCGCCGCTTCCCGGGCGCGCTGCTCAAGCTGCGTTATGTTGAGAGTATCGTTCAGGAATTGCGCAATCGCCCGCCCGAGGGAGAAAGTGATGCACAGCTGCTCGACGAACCGCTCACAGGCGTCTCAATGACGCTGGCCGCCTTTCTCAAGGCCTCCCCGACCCGCTACCGGCGCCGGGCCCAGGGCTACGCCGACCCCGACCTGCGGCGCATGTTCAAACGCGCTTCAACGCGCACACGCGCGTCGCGCGCATACCTCACCGCCGGGTCGCTTATCAAGGGCAATCGACCCTACGTTCTGAACCGGGTGGCGTCCTGGGCCAATGTGGATTCGCAGGTGATCCTGGATTTCATTGAGAAGTGCGGTGAGCGCTCGCAGGCCCTGGATCTGCTTGTACGGCGGGACGACCGGGAAAGCAAACTGGTCGAGTTTGTTGCTTATGTCTCCACCCACTGTGCCTACTACGCCTCGACAGGTCGGTACTTTCCAGACTAGGGCACGCTCGTCCTGACCTTTAACGAGATGCGGCCGAGGGTCCTCGGCCGCCGATCATTTGGCAGCGCGCGCCAATCAGAGGGCGATGTTGGGCGAAGCTGCCTCCACGCTCGCTCCAGCCAGGACACTCTCGTAAAGGGTCAGCACTTGCTGGGCGATGGCGCGCCAATCGTAGGAGCGTGCCAGGCTGACGCCGTGCCGCCCGAACTCGCGGCGCATCTCGTCGTTGCGCATCAGCAAGGCCAGCTTCCCCGCCAGGAGAGGGGCATCCCCATCGGGCACGTGGAAGCCCGTGCGCCCGTCCTGAACCAGATAGAGCAGCCCGCCCACGCCTGAGGCCACCACGGGTGTGCCGCAGGCCATCGCCTCGAGCGCGACCAGGCCGAATGACTCATAGTGCGACGGCACAACCACGACTTCGGCGGCCGAGTAGTAGTAAGGCAGGCTCTCCTGATTCTTCTTTCCCACGAAGGTCACGACGTCCGTCACGCCAAGTTCTTCGCGCAGCGCCTGCAGACGGGCCATCTCGTCAGCGGGCGTATCCGGGTCGCCGCCGATGACCATGACGCACGCACACTCACCCTCGAGGCCCCCTTGGCTGCGCAGAAGGGCCCCCGCCCGCAACAGGGTCTCGATTCCCTTCAACCGTTCAATGCGCCCGACATAGAGCAGCATGCGTGCATTCGGCTCCAGGCCGATCTGCGCCTTGGCCCGCGCGGCTGGGATGGGGTGAAACGTTTCCAGGTCAACTCCCGGAGGGATGACAACCACTTTCCGCAAGTCAGCGTTGTGCAGCCATTGAAGCTGCGCGCGCTCGGCCGGTGTGGCGGCCACGACGCGGTCGACCCAGGTCAGGATGTCTGCTTCGGCCTGCACGCGAAGTGGATCTTCGGGCGTTCCCTCCAGGCGGGCCTTCATGATGCCCAGCGTGTGGAACATGTGCACCACCGGCACGCGCCAGGTCGTGCGCAGCGGCTTGGCCGCCAGCGCCGAGAGCCAGTAATGGGAATGGACCAGATCGTAGCGCGTGCCCTCCTGGGCAACGAAGCGCTGGACACCCTCGGTAAATTCAGGGACGAAGCCGGCCAGGGCGGCCTTGGGTTGGGGTTGTTCGGGGCCGGCCGGCATATGCACCACCCGGTTGCCATAGCCCAGGTCGTGCACGACGTGCGGCACGTGCTCATCTTGCGAGCGCGTGAACACATCCACGCCGATGCCGCGCCGACCGAGCGCACGCGTGAGTTCGCGTACGTAGACGTTCATCCCGCCCGTGTCTTTGCCGCCCAGCACGGCCAGCGGGCAGGTGTGGTAGGAGATCATGGCGATGCGCATGACGCTCTGCCCGCCTGGGCTACTTACAGGGCGAGGCGCCCGGTCCCGAGGGATACGCGCCGTCGAGGAACTGGCGCACCAATTCGCGAATGCGTGCTTCATCGCCGTGCCAGACGAAGGTGTGCACGGGCGGTGTAGCCAAAGCCATAGGTTCGCTGCCCGCGGCGAACATCTCGCGCGGCACCGAGACGCTGAAGATGTTCTTCGTCCCGACCGAGGGGGCCACGGCCACCAATCGGCTGATCTGCTCCAGAGTGAGATCGGTCAGCACGTTGCCCAGGAAACTTTCGATGATGGCCGGGATTCTCGGCAGCACCTCGGCGCTGGTGACCTTGGCGCGCAGCGCGCACAACACCTCGGTCTGGCGGTCTATCCGGTCGAGCTCGGTATCGATCTTGCGGATGCGCGAGTAGGCCAGGGCCTGCGCGCCGTTGAAGTGATTCCATCCCGCGCTGAAGTAGGGCAGCGGGGTGGGGCTGGTGGTGCCGTCGACATCGCGTGGCAGGTAGATGTCGATGCCTCCGAGGGCGTCCACGATCTTTCTGAAAGTGGTCATGTTGACCGCGACATAGTTGTCGATGTGCATTCCGTAGTTCTCGTACAGGGTGCGCGCCAGGAGCCCGGGGCCGGCTCCACCCGGCTCGCTGTACACATTGCCCCAGTAGTAGGATTGATTGAGCTTGCCGTGGGTCAGCCCGTAGTGATCCTCCATGCCCGGGATGCGAACCCATAGGTCACGCGGGAAGGCGAGCATGGTGACTTTGGCAGTGGTGAAATCGATCCGCACCACGCGCGTCACATCCGCCAATCCGCGGATGTAGCCGGCCGAGTTGTCCGCTCCGACCGCCAAGACGACGAGTGCATCGGCTGCAGGCGGTTCCGCGGTGACCGTCCTTGCGGAAACAGAAGTGGGCGTGACCTCGGCCAGAGGGCTTTCCGCGCTCGGAGAAGTCTGTATCGGGGCGCCCGAGGTGTCGGTCGGCAGATTCAACTCAAGGCTCGGGCCGAGCGGAGTCGACCAACGCGTCGCAAGCTGGACTCCAAGATACCCGCCCACTCCCAGCACCCCGACGAGCACGACCGCAAGGACGACTCTGACCCAAGTCCGCATATGTTGAGCACCTGCTCCTTCGAATGGGGGGAAGCGCGGGCAGAGTATATCACGCAGCCCGAGCGATTTTGCACGCGAGCACTCAGCGAGAACACGCGGCCAGCCGCCGCGCTTGACCCTACCCCCGCCGCAGAGTATCATCCGCGCGATGCCCCGCCTTTCGATTAAGCCTTGCGCGGATCGGCCGGCCGCCTGCATGTGCGGGATTGGCCGCGCCCACCTCCGTTGACCCTATGCTTCCAACAGCGGTGAGGCTATTGTTTGCGTTCGTCGGACCGGCCTCGGTGGCCTATCTCGTGCCGCGCCTGACCGGCCCTTCGCACGAAGCCGGAGTAAGGGCGCGCTACCGCCTGGCGCTCCTCGCGGGCGTCTTCTTCCTGGTCACGCTGTCTCTCATCCCGACGCTGATCGGCGCGCCTCGACCCATTGAGCCTGCGGGCACGGCGGCGGCCTCGGCCGTTCTCGGCCTGGCCGGCACCTTCATCGGGGCCGCAGTGGCCGGCATCTCAGAATTCGGATGGGTAGAGAACAACTCGCCGCCGCCGGCCCAGGTGGAACGCGAGGTGGTGGAGCGCCATGTCGCGAGGTTTGGCCAGCCGCCCCCCCTGCGCGCCACAAAGCGCGTGTTTGACATCACCCTGGCGCTGTTCGGGCTCGGCCTCACCGCGCCGCTGTGGGTTGTGTTCTGCGCGCTCATTTGGCTGGAGGACCCGGGACCCGTCGTGTTCGTGAAGAACTCCGTCGGCCGCGGGGGACGGAACTTCGCCCAGCTCAAGTTGCGCACGATGGTGCGCAATGCCGAGGATCACACCGGGCCTATCCCCGCTCGCGAGAAAGACGAGCGCATCTTGCGCAGCGGACGCTTCCTGCGCAAGACCGCGCTCGATGAGCTGCCGCAACTGGTGAACATCCTCCGGGGCGACATGAGTTTCGCCGGACCGCGCCCGCTGCGAACGGTGGTGGTCCACGACTACCTGCAACGGCTACCCGACTTCGCCGACCGTCACCAGGTGCAGCCCGGCCTGGCCGGTCTGGCGCAGGTCGTCGGCGATTATTACGTGCCGCTGCGCAGCCGCCTGCGCCTCGACCGCCTGTATGCGCAGCATGCAGGGTTGCTGTTCGACCTGCAGCTGCTGGGGCTGGCGATCTTGATTGTCTTCTGGTATCGCTGGAAGAAAGGTTGGGGAGGCCGTTTGCCGCGCCGCTGGCTGCACCGGCGGTCGGCCTGAGCCTCAGGTGGCCGGCACGCGCCGCCCGGGCGCGCGCCACCAAGCGATCCACAGAACCGCGCCGATCAACAGCCCGTTGAGCGCTTGCCCCGCGATCGCGCCGGCCAGACCAAAGAAGTGGATGGCCACCAGCCCAATGGCGAAAATCGACAAGGTGGCCAGAGCATTCGCCAGGAACACTGGCCGAGTCCACCGGATGGCTTTGAAGCACGCCTGCAGCGGAGCATAGGCGAACCACAACCCGTACGCCAGGGCAAGCAGAGGCAGCATTCGCGAGTAGCCGGCATACTTCTCGCCGTACAACAGGCGCATGAGCGGTGCCGCGAAGAGCGACACGCCCGCCAGAAGCGCGATGGCGGGCAAGACCGAAAGCCAATAGACTCGCGAGAGCAGCGCACGCAGGCCCCCCCCCCCCCCCCCCACGGAACCCCCCCCGGCGCCGGGGGGGGGGAACGGGGAAAATGGGTGGACCCACACCGGTCT
>Ga0315274_10004232_pt1 | contig 21156 bp, 21 predicted proteins | sample YL17G02_20_MG_FD_203700 | JGI IMG/M metagenome (GOLD analysis project Ga0315274, IMG submission 203700) | Sediment microbial communities from Yellowstone Lake, YNP, Wyoming, USA - YL17G02_20 | ecosystem: Environmental > Aquatic > Freshwater > Lake > Sediment | place: USA: Wyoming | collected...
AGCCGGAACAGTAGGCCAAGCCCCGGCTCGGCGGGAGCCTCGCCCTCCCGAAATGCAAGTGTTTCAAAAGGAGATATGGAGATGTTAGGAGATGATGGAGATGTCTGGACCGAGTCGGACCGGGGATCTTCCAGTGATCGCGTTTGACCTTCTTGGTCTATATTTCATCTCCTTCATCCCCATTTATCGCCCTCTCTCCGTTCCTCACATTTTGTGCTCGATGGTTACGAAACTAGCGGCTCACAATGGTTGTCTTTTGTCCGCAGCTTGGGCAAGTTACCTCGGGATCTATATCGTTCGGCGAAAGGTGCAGTACGTTGCCGCACGAACACCTGAACGATTGCCATTGGTTCCCTTGCCGTGTGATTTGAAGACCTGCCGCGGCAGGCCCCTGCGAGACCCTCGGCGCTGCCACGCGAAGCGGGGGTTGCGTCTGACCGGCCATGAGCTCGCCCAATTGCGCCGCGGTGGCAAGTTGCGCCACGGGCACCTCAAGTTCCTTGTGACAACGCGGGCACGACACTTTGTCTTTCTTGAAATCGGGGGGCAGTTTCAACGTCAGCCCGCACGCGCACGGCAGAAAGATGAATTGGTTGACCTTGCGAAGCAGGTCGCCGGCCTCGCGCATACGCTGGCGTTTGTCTTGTTCCCCTTCTTCGGACGCCGGACGGACGGGCTGTGCCGTTTCCTGCGCGAGAGCGGAGGAGGGGACAACGCCCCGTTCCCGGCCGCGCACTGTGCGCCAAGCGGCATCATACTGCTGGAATGACACCGACCCGCCGATGGAGCGCAGAATGCGGATCCGCTCGTCGATGGGCGGGTGGGTGCTCGTGAGTCCCGCGGCGAAACGGCCCGCCTTCGCGAACGGATTTGCGATGAACATCGGCGCCGTGACTTTGTTGGCGTGCTCGAGGACATGGTCGTCCCCGGCGATGGCCTCCAAGGCCGACGCCAGCCCTTCGGGGTATCGCGTCAGGACGGCCGCGTTCGCATCCGCAAGATACTCGCGGCGCCGGGAGATGGCGAGATAGATCAACTGCGCGATCATCGGCGCGAGGATCGCGAGGACGACGGCGACCAGCATCATGATTGCCTGGCCTTGGCCGCCGCCGCGTTCGGAACGGTACCTGCGCGAGCTTCCCGCGCCGAATCGCAGGCCGCGCAGGAAGATCTCCGAGATCATCACGATCGAGCCGAGCATCACGCCGACCATGGTCATGAAGAGCACATCGCGGTTGACCACGTGCGACATCTCGTGGGCGATGACCCCCTGGAGTTCGTCGCGCTTCAGCCGTCCCAGAAGGCCCGCCGTGACCGCCACCGCGGATTTCTTTGGGTTCCGGCCCGTCGCAAAGGCGTTCAGCGCCATGTCGTTGAGGATGTAGACGCGCGGCATCGCGCCCACGCCGCTCGCGATTGTCATCTCCTCGACGACGTTGAACAGTTGGGGATGGTCCTTCTTCTCGATCTCCTGGGCCCCGCTCACCGCAAGGAGGATATTGTCGCCCTGGAAGTAGGCGACAAGGGACATGATGATCCAAATGAGGACGGCAACGGCGACTCCGAACGGGCCCGCGCCCGGTTGCATCGCCTCACCGATCACGAATCCGAGAACCACCAGAATGAACGCGATCAGGATGACGAGTGTGACGGATCTGCGTTTATTCGATCGGATCTGTTCCCACATGGCCGTGAACCTCAGTAGCGCGCGAGCAGATTAGGCGGCCCGGCAACTCCCGGAAACGGGCCGCTCAACTGAAGCTGACTTTCGGCGCTTCCCGTTCCGCGGCATCCTCGGTCTCGAAGAATTCGGACGCTTGGAAGCTGAATGCGCCCGCGATGATATTGCTCGGGAACATCTGGATCTTGTTGTTGAACTGCATTACCTGGTCGTTATAGAACTGCCGCGCGAATCCGATCTTGTTCTCGGTCGACGTGAGCTCCTCTTGCAGCGCAAGGAAGTTCTGGTTGGCCTTCAGGTCCGGGTACGCCTCGACCACCACGAAGAATTGGCCCAGCGCCCGGTTCAGATTGCCTTCGGCCTGCGACTGCTGCGCCACGCCTGATGCTTGCGCGGCAAGATTGCGCGCCTTCGTCACGTTCTCGAGCGTCTGCCGCTCATGGACCATGTACCCTTTCACGGTCTCGATCAGGTTCGGGATCAAATCGTGCCTGCGTTTCAACTGAACGTCGATCTGCGCCCACGCATTCTTGACCTGGTTGCGCAGTCCCACCAACCCATTGTAGATGCCGATGACCCATATCACGAGAAGCACCAGGATCGCCAGCAAAACCAGCATCGGTGTCATTGTCTGCTCTCCTTTCCGCGGCCTCCGATCCGGCAAGCGCGCGATATGTGAGAGTATCGTATCAAGCTTCTTCCCGCGCCGCAATGCTGATTGAAGTACCCCGGGAGGCGAAAGCTTGGGCGAACAGGTCCGAGGGAAAACTACCCATAGTGTCATTGCGAGCGAAGCGAAGCAATCTCGCCTGTCCCAGCGCGCAGCACGCGACTGGCTAAGGCGTGAGCGGATTGCTTCGCTTCGCTCGCAATGACACTACGGGTCCGGCTGCTGAACCTGGTTTTACGGCCGCCGCGACCAGAAATTGAGAAGCGGCGGGATCTGGGAAGCGTGCACGAATGTAACGTGGCCATCCGCGAAGGCGACGTTTCGTCCTGCCGGATTGGGAAAATCGGTACGGTTCATCATCGTAGGAATGGTCGACTCTGCTTGGGCCATGTCAATTTGGGCCAGGGCTGCCGGATCGAGGTCGGCGTAAGTCTGAATTATATACTCCTTGATGTTGGTGGCGGGACACAGGTAGAGGTAGGAATCCGTACCCGGCTCATCTTTCGGGCTCGTGAGGATGTTCGTATCCGCCAGGTATTCCGGGTAGACAGACAGCCATCCCGGAGGGGTATAATCCCGGTGCTCATTCTCAAACATCTTGATTACCAAGCTGAGCTGTTTGAGATTGTTCTGACAGGTGGCACGTATTGCGGCGTCGGCCGATCCCCCTTGCAGTCCCTCGGCGCGCACGGAGTTCCTGTTGTCCCCGATAATCGTCACGTCGGGATTGCTGTACGTCACCTTCAGAACAGTCTGCGGGTAGACAATCTTGGCATATCCCGCGTCGCGCAGCGCCTGTTCGCACTTCATCAGGGCATCGGGATAGGGCAATGAAGGGTCGACCTTCATAAGCTCCTTGAAGCTGTCCAGACTCACGTTGGGAGACGTGGCGCCGGGGATGTACTGCACTTTCCGCGTGTCCGTATCCGAAAAACTCGATAGATCGGGAACAATGTCGGGCACCAGTTCCTCGAGCTTTGCGGGATACCGCCGATCATGACTCGAAGCATAGCGGCCGAGCGCCGCAACCATCACCTTGACTTCCTGTATCCGCGAGGCCAGAAGCTGTTCGGATTGCGCGACGTTCGCGGTCAAACGAACAAGTTTGAGGCCGAGATAGTACGGGGCGGGATTACGGTCGTCGTAGCCGAATATGCTGAGCGCCTCTGGAGATCGATTGCCCAAGGGCGCAACGAGCTGGTTCCACTCGGCGTTGAACTTGCCATACACCGTTCCCAATGCGTCAAACGGGGTCATCGTTGGCGTGAATTGGACGTCTCTCCCCGAGGTAATCCTGCCTTCGCCCACCAGAACAGGCGCGGGCTGTTGGTTCGGGCCAGCGCCGAATTGCGCTTCATCGTCATAGAGCTTCAGCGTGTTGCCTGAGTGCTCGATGCGAACTCTCCCGATGAAACGCTCCTCACCGCCGCCGCTGATCAACTCGACCAGCCTCAGGTCCCACAAGCCGCTCAGGTCGGGTGCGGTTGTCGTCACAGCTTCCTCCGTGCAAACAAGCGTCGTTTGCTGCCCGTTGTTGTCCAGGACGACCTGGTTCTGGCCGATATCGACGACCGTTACGCCTTCGAGAACCGCGTCTCCTTTCTGAAACACCTGGGAGCCTTGTTTCGGTCCTTCCTTGACGTCGATCACCGCCATCGGGCTTGCGCCGGTGATGGTGCCCATGAGTTCGAGCGGCAGTTTCGTGCTCTCGAGCGCAGGCGGGGCGGTCGTCGTTTCGGAGGGGACGGCCGCAGCAAGCTTGGGTCCGGCGTCGTGGGAAGAAGGTCCCACAGGAAGGGCCGGCGGGGCAATCGAGCCGGACGTGGCCGTGTCAATCGCCGTATGGTCCTCGCCAGGCCACTGCACAAGGATAAGGAGTCCCGCGGCGACAACAAGGAGGACGGCCGCTGCGGCAAGCAGACTACGGGCCGCAATGCGACGCTTCCGCATGCCGGACTCCGCAGCATTGGCGCGCTGCATGAGATTAGCATGGAACACTGGTCTGTCGATGCATTGTGCAAGCATGGTTCTGCTCCTCTCCAGTCTTTTGAATTCCTTTGCTGTTTCGGGTTCCTCGCGAATCCGGGCTTCCGTCTCCGCGGATTCCGCCCGCGAGAGCTCACCGTCGAGGTATGCGGACAAATCGCTGGGATCACGCGCCACGGGACTGATCTCCTATGAACTGGCCATGTCGGTCGAGCACTTGCGCCAGACTCTTTCGCGCCCGGTATATCCACACCTTCACCTGATCGAGAGACGCCCCGAGCGCCTGGGCGATCTCGCCATAATTCAACTGTCCGAACTCGCGGAGCATCACCGCCGAGCGTTGCGTCTCCGGAAGCGTCGCCAGGGCCTTCTCGATCTCCTCCCGAAGCATCCCCTGTTCCGTACTCTGAGAAGCTTCGTTCCGCGGACCCGAGACATCTTGAACCTCGCCTTCGGGACGCGCGCTACGGCAGGACCTGCGCAGGAAGTCCACAACCAAGTTGTGCGCGGTGCTGAAGGCATAGGCGCGTGGACCCGCCTTGACCCTACCCTCGCGTGCCGCGACGTACAGCCGCAACAGCGCTTCCTGGGTGATGTCTTCTGCTTCGCAACGATCTTTCAACATATGCCGGACGTAGCTGAATAACCGCGCTTCAAGTGTTAGGCAGAGCGTGTCGAACGCCGACACGTCGCCTTTTCGCAGTCGCTTCAGGAGTTCTTGCTCCGCGGCACTGTGATCCACGATTGCCATCCCGCAATTCCTGGTTCCATTAGAGTAGACGTGTCTACTGGACAAAAGTTACGCCCGTGGGCGGATCCCTTTCCAATAACCACCGGACGGCTCCCCGGCCAGTCGGTTACGAGCGCTCGCAAGGGCACGAGTTTATGCGGTTCCTCTCCTTGCCGAGGGCAGGTGCATAAGAAGGGCTCTGCCAAGCGTGGTATAGTCGAAGACGCAAGCGAGGAAGCTCCGATGCAAGACAACGGCGCAGCCCAATGCCTGGGCGCGTTCTACGCGGCTCATAAGCAGGAGTTGTTCACATACGCGTTGTCGATTACGCGCTCGCCCGCGTGCGCGGAAGACGCTGTCCATGATGCATTCAGCCGCGTTCTGGCCAAGGGCCGGTTGCCGTTGGAGGTGCGCCCGTACATTTTCCGATGTGTGCGAAACGCCTCGTTGGACGTGCTGCGCTCCGCTGAACGGGAACGGCGAAAAGTCGAAGGGTGTCGGTCGATTTTCCAGGAAGGGTGCGGCGCTGCGCTGCAGGAAACGGTGACGGAACTGCTGATGCTTCTGTCGAACAAGGAACGCGAGATCGTGGTGTTGAAGGTCTATTCCGGATTGACACTGAAGGAGATCGCCAAAGTGTATGGGACCAGACAGGGCACTGTGGCGGCAACGTATTGGCGGAGCCTGCAGAAGCTCCGGAAACGGGTGCATGTGGCGGCCGGCGGCGACTCGCCGCTTCGGGAGCAATTGCCATGAACGATAATGAAGAAGAACTGCTTCGGGCGATCCCACTGCGGGCGCCTTCCAGCGCGCTGGATGATCGCATGGAGAAACTGCTGGCGGCAGAGCGCATTCAGCCGGGGAGGTTGTTGACGCGCGCGGTCCCGGCCTGGCAGTTGGCGGCGGCATGTGCCGCGTGCGCGGCGGGCGCCTTCCTCGCGGGGGCGCTCGTGTACGGCGGGAAAGCCGCGGCACCCGCGCGTGATGAGGTCCGATATGTCGTTCAAGTCGAGCAGAAGGCGTTCGACGTGTTCGACTGGACAAAGTATCCGAAAAAAAGTGCGCCGCTTTCCGTGTTGAAGGCGCAGCGCGCGGCCAAGGAAGCTGGCGGCAAGATCTGACCTGGCCATTGCAGCGAAGGACGATTTCAACAAGGGCCCAAACAGCCCCGGAGAAGGAGGCAAGAACAATGCAAGTGAGAGGATCGAGACCATACGCAGTTGCCACAGCGTTCACGCTGGTATTGGCCACCAGTTTCGCTAGTGTTTCCGCGGAGGAGAAGTCTTCGGCCCGGGAGTGCTCGTTTGAGGCCCGGATCTACCAGGTGTTGACCAACGTGACAGGCACGGGGCTCACATCGCACACGCTGCCCGGCATGAATGGATGGCTGCAAATCATCCATCAGAGACTCGATGACGTGGAACTGGTGATGGAAGGCGGGACCCTGACCTGGAACGGCCAGCCCGCCCCAGACAATCCCCGTATCATCTGCATCGCGTCTCCTACCATCACAACCCTGGAAGGAGAACCGGCCAACGTTGTCATTGGATCAGACGGGCCTCTCCAATACATGACTCGCAAGAAGAACGGCTTGTTCGAACTAAGCACAACCAATACAGACGGCGTCGGCCTCGCCCTGGCGGTGAAACCTACGGGGTTCAGCGACGGCAAGCTTATCAACTGTGACCTGTCGTTCAAGTATTCATGGGTGAAAGATCGTGAGAAAATCAAAGGCGTCAATCTCGAGGTAGGCCAGCCCAAAATCGGGCGGGTCGCCTTGGAAGGGGCCTTTCAGATGCGGCTTGGGGAGTGGTCATGTTGCCAGATTCCAGTCGAGTCTGAGGGGTGGATCTTCCTGTTCCTGCGAGCCCAGCTAACGGGTTATGAGGCCGCCCAAGAGGGGGCAAAAGAGCCGGGTCAAGGCAAAGGTGGAAAGGATGCCGCCCAGACCCACAATGCGGGCGCGGCGGAAACCACACCAGAAGCCGCTGGGCCCAAGGTCGAGGTGGGCGGCTCCGTTGAAGTCCGGGGGGGCTACTACTCCGGCGGCCACAAGTAATCGCACCGCGGCAGCGAGGCTCCACGGGACACGCGTGATAAAGCTACGGCAGACTATGGCTCTTTAGCGCAACGTCGTCGGTGATGGCCTGGCCAGGCGAATCGGCCGAGTACGTGCGTTCCACGGGCCAGTAGCCGTCCCGCTCGTAGGTCACATAGATTTGCGGGCATGCCGTCTTGAGCCACACGGCTCCCCCGCTGATGAGCGTCTGCGTATCGATGATGGGACGTTGCGGCAGCGTGGCGTCGCGGATGATCACTGTGACGGTTCCAGTTGTCTGGCAGAGGGCATAGCGCTCGCCCTTCTGCAACTGCGCGTTGTTCGCGGCGTCCCAGGCTTCCTGCGTGTCCGCAAACCAGAGGTTCGCGGTAAGCTGGCCGACCGATGGCAGCTCCGCCAGAATGCTCTCCGTTTCCTGCGCAGTCGGCGTCGGAGGCAATATCGGCTGAAGTGCCGCAAGATCCTTGGCCTCTGTTTCAGGAACGGGCAGAGGCTGCGTCGCTGCGTTGGCTGTCGCTTGTGGAGGATTGGGCGTGACCGGCGCCTGCGGCGGTACGGCCGGACGGGCATCGACGGGCCCCACAGGCGGCGGTCCATCAACATGGGACGGCGGTTCGCTCGGCGATGGAGGCTTCGATTCACTCGCCGCCGGTGTGTCGGTTTGCGGCGTCTTTGCCGGCTCGGGCGCGATGTCCGCCGGGGACGGTTCTGGTTTGGGTTTCTCCTGGTTGGGCGCATTCTCCTTTCGCGACTGTGGTGCGACAGTGCTGCTCTTGGCCTGGGATGGTTCTGCTTGCCCTTTCTCGGACTTTTCCTTCTGAGGCTCCGGCGATTTTGCCTTAGACTCCGACAGTTTTCTGGAAGGACCGGATGGATGTGATGGTTGCGCGGGTGGAGGTGTGCTTTGAGCGGCGGACTGTGTCGGACCTCCGGCCACGGGCGTGGGAGGAGTCACGTTCTCCCTGCCGAGGACAACCATCGCGGTAATCACGCCAACGACCAGAAGCAGCATCGTAGTGAGAATGCTTGGAAGCAACGTCTTTCGTTTCATCAAACGCGATAGGCGCGGCGTGAACGAGCTTGTCCCTCCCGACGACTCGGCATAGCCCTCGTAAGGCCGGTTTGAAACCGGCCCTGCAACGGGCTCCGTCCTAAGCGGAAATCGTACCGGCATGACGGTCGACCCGTCGTGCCGCGGATCCCGAGGCTGGGCGCCTGCCGAATCGTCGAGTCCCAAGACGGCCGGATCGGGCTCCGCCTTGAGGCTCTCGCGCAATGCCGCGGCCATCGTGCGGCCATCCTGGTAGCGCTTTTCCGCCGTCTTGTTGAGCGACTTCATCACGACCCGCGATAGGTTCTCGTTGAGGCCCGAGACGGCCTCGTGCGGCGGCACGGGATCTTCGTGAACAATCTTGTGCAGGATCGCGGCGAACACATCGCCCGCGAATGGCCGCTGCCCGGTCAGCATCTCATAGAGGATCACTCCGACCGAGAACAGGTCGGACCGGCCGTCCACCTTCTGTCCCATCACCTGCTCCGGGCTCATGCAATACGGCGTCCCGACGATGGCGCCGTCCTGCGTCAGGGTCGAATCGCTGATGCGGGCGATCCCGAAATCCCCTACCTTGATGGACCCGTCCGTGTGTATCAGAATGTTCGCAGGCTTGATGTCCCGGTGAACCACCCCCTGTGCATGGGCCGCCGCAAGGGCGTTGCAGATGGCCATCCCGATCCTCACGGCCTCTTTGGGCTCGAGCCGCCCGCGATCGCGCAGGCGATCCTTAAGACTCCCGCCGGCCATGTATTCCATCGCGATGAACGCGACGCCCTTATCCTCCTCCGCGTCGTAGATGGTGACGATCCCGGGATGGTTGAGGAGACCCGCCGCACGAGCCTCGCGAAGGAACCGCTGCATCATCTCGCCGGCGCGTTCCTCGCCCTCCAGGAGGTCGCGCCGCGCCGCCTTGATGGCCACGCGCCGCCCGATGATCGGGTCGGCGCCTTCATACACCACCCCCATCGCGCCACGCCCGATCTCACGGACGATCTTATACCGTCCAAGGGTTTTTAATGCCTTATGCTTCACAATGGTTGCCCAATCCGCACACAATCGCCCGCGGCGCCGCGGGGAATTGATGATAGGCTTCACTGTGAATCGTATTCAATAAACGATCCGGCATCGCGTTACGCCACGCGAAGTGATCCCGCGCGAATATTCAAGTAAAATGACACAGCGGTGACCCATGAAGGAGCCAGGGCGATGATGAAGCTCAAACCGGTTGAAGAGGAAATTGCGAAGGCAATGTTGGCGCGGCGTCCGGATCTCGTCGGGTGCTACGAGGGCCTCATGGCGCTGCACGCGGAACTCGTGCGCTGTTACGACACCGGCAACAAACTGCTCACCTGCGGGAATGGCGGCAGCAATGCCGACGCCATGCATATCGTCGGCGAGTTGTGCAAGAGCTTCGAACGGAAACGCCCCGTGCCGGCGGATCTTGTCCTTCGGCTCCAAGCCCTTCCGATGGGACTGGACCTCGCGCGGCATCTCGAGGTCGGGCTGCCCGCCATTGCCTTAGGCTGCAACGGCGCGTTGAAGACAGCCGTCGAAAACGATTCCCCGATTCGGAACATCGCTTTCGCCCAGGAAGCATATGCCCTCGCACGACGCGGCGACGTCCTGATCGCCATTTCGACCTCGGGCAATGCGGACAACTGTCTCATGGCCATGTTCATCATGAAGGCCGTCGGCGGGACCTCGGTTGCGCTCACGGGACCCAACGGCGGCAAGATGGCCTCGCACGCGGACATTGTCATCCGCGCGCCCGGCAATTCGACGAAGGAGATCCAGGAGGCACACCTCGTCCTGTATCACACGTTCTGCGCCCTCATCGAGGCGCACTACTTTCCGGAAATGCGCTGAGTTCAGGCTGTAGGCTGAAGGCTGTAGGCTGTAGGCTAAAAATCTATCGGTTGCACGGAGGCTGAAGAATGCTCACCTTTTTTGAGGCCGCGCGAGAGATCTTGAGCAGAGTGGCGGAAACACAGGCCGAATCCATCACGCGCGCCGCCGCCCTCGTTGCTGAGAGCCTCTTGAACGGCGGCGCGTGGCATCTGTTCGGCACGGGCCACTCGCATTTCATCGGCGAAGAAGTGTATTACCGCGCAGGGGGGCTCGTGCCGGTGAACGCGATCCTGTTTCCTGCACTGATGCAGCACGAAGGGCCGGTAACAAGCACCCGCCTCGAACGGTTGCCGGGGCTCGCTAAGGTAATCCTCGACATGCAGGACGTGAGGCCCGGTGAAGTGCTCACAATTATCTCGAACAGCGGCAAGAACGCCGTGCCCGTCGAAATGGCCCTGTGCGCGAAGGAAAAGGGTCTCCACACCGTGGCGATCACGTCATTAAACCAGTCACGCGCCGCGTGCCTCGGCAAAGGTGTGACGCGGAAGCTCTACGAAGTGTGCGACGTGGTCATAGACAACTGTGGCTCAGCGGGCGACGCGGCGCTTCAGGTTCCGGGCACGGAGTTGCATACCGCGCCGACCTCAAGTCTGGTTGGAATCGCGATTGTCGAGGAAATCGCTTACCAGGTTTCCTGCCGCTTCGCCGCCGAGGGGCGCGAGCCCCCTATCTTCAAGACGGCGAACCTGCCGGGCGGCGACGAATGGAACGCGCGGATGATCGAGAAGTACGGGGCGCGCGTCGGGCTGCGATGAAGACTCTCCAAGAGGGCACCCCGGAGGAACGTTCGCAATCCGTGAAGCAGTGCGCTGCCGATCTAGGTTTCGATGCATGCGGCATCGCGTCCGCAAGACCAATCGATCCTGAAGACCGGCTCGGGAGATGGCTCGCGCGCGGGTTCCACGCGGACATGCACTGGATCGAACGAACAAAGGCCATTCGGCAGGACGTGCGATTGAAACTGCCCACGGCGCGATCCGTGGTAGCCGTGGCATGCAGTTACTTTGCGGCGCGGCCGGACGCGCCCTCGGGCGGCGGGCGTGTCTCGCGCTACGCGTGGGGCCGCGACTATCACCGCGTGATGCGGAAACCCATGGCTGCACTGGCGAAGGCCATCTCGGAAATCGAGGACGGCGCCGAGTGTTACGCCTCCGTGGACACGGGACCCGTGATGGAAAAGGCATGGGCCGCGAGGGCCGGCCTCGGCTGGATCGGTAAGAACGGTCTCGTCATACGCGAAGGCCTCGGCTCATGGTTTTTCCTCGGCGTTATTGTCACGACCCTCGAACTCGCGCCGGACGCGCCCATCGGAAACGCGTGCGGGACCTGCGACAAGTGCATGAAGGCGTGCCCCACCGGCGCCATCGTCGAGCCGGCCGTCGTGGACGCACGGCGGTGCATTTCCTATCACACGGTCGAAAACCGGGGAGAGATCCCTCCCGAACTCCACGGACGCTTCGGAAACTGGGTGTTCGGATGCGACCTTTGCCAGGAAGTGTGTCCATGGAATCGATCCGTGCACGAAACGGCCATCGCCGATTTCCAGCCGCGCGCTGGATGCGCCGATCCGGACCTCGACGACTGGCTCGCGTTGGACGCACCCGCTTTCAACGAGCGCTTTGCCGGTTCGCCGATCCGCCGGGCAACCTACAAAGGGCTTCGCCGAAACCTGATGATCGCCAAGTCCAACGTGGAGCGATTATAAGGAATGCTCGGAGTTCCTACTGAACCGCTGCTAAGCGGTGAACTCCGAACGATGCGCATAGTAACCGTGACCATGGCGATGCGGCTCGGCTGCGGCAGGATTGGCAGCCGCATGAACGGTCGACTGATGGAGACAGTTGCAGGCAAATTCAAACCTAGCCCGACAATCGCATTCGTTTGCTTGCATTTTGTGGTTGACTTGTGTGAAATAGTCCTGTTTTCACTGGCAATGGGGCCGGTATCAGACAGCGAAAAGGAGAATATGACAATGCATGTCAAGAAGATCACCAAGCCAGCGCCGGCGCAAGTGGATTGGCTCGGTGCCGAGATGGTCTCCGCAAAAGGGCATTGGATGGAGGGACTCGCGAGCATGGTGAACGCCATCAACTACACTATTAAATAGGTAAGACGTGAAAGGCCAGACGAGCGGCTCCACGCACGGACAAGTGTGTCCAATCATGTCCGCCTGCGTTCTGTAAAGAACTCGTTCGCCACGAGTTTACTTTGGCTGGGAATGTGGCGGCTTCGCAGGCGCCTCGCGTGGAGCTTTGGTGTTAGTTTCTTTGTCAGCAACATCTACGCGGGAAGCGTAGATGTTGCTGACAAAGAAATCACACCCTTGGCTTCGGTTGCGGCTGTGCCGCGTTATAGGTTTGTTTTCCGCGCCAACGTTCCTCTTCATGAGCCAGTCGTTGCTTGCGTTGGAGTTCGGCATCGGGTAGATTCCTGCGGAGAGGAGCCGAAGAACTGCCCTTTAGCTTCGCGGGACGGAAGCATCCGGCGCATAGCCTTGAGGAATCTCGTGTCACTGTCTGACTCTCGGCGCTCATGAAACATCGGCTTGACCGCAAAGCGTGGGTCGCGCTGACCCTGAACGCGCTCTATAGCGCCGCCGAGGCCTTGTGCTCGGTCTTTGTCAGCGTCTATCTCTGGATCAACAGTCAGGATTTCCTCACGGTCTGCTGGTACCACGTCACGATCTTCTTCGTGACGCCCTTCTTTTTCCTTTTGGCGGGCTGGTATTCGCAGGCGCGCGACCGGCTTCACATGTACAGGCTCGGGCTTGTCCTGCACGCCGTCTTCTATGCGACGCTCCTTTCGCTGGGAAAACGTTCCGGGGATTATCCAGTGGCCTTGGGGGCCCTGCTGGGCGTGACTTGGGGCGTCTACTGGGCCGGTGCGAACACGTTCAATTATGACGTTACCACGCCGGGACGCCGCGAATACTACATCGGTCTTGTGATGGCGGTTAGCGGCGCCGTGAGTCTTCTGGCGCCGTTGTTAAGCGGGTTCATCATCCGTTCCGCGTCGATTCCGCAGCATGGATATCGGATGGTGTTCGCCATCGTGCTTGGGCTGTACGTACTGAGTCTGGCGCTCAGCTTCCTCATCCCAAGGGACAACGTGCGCCATCCTTTCCGGATAGCGCGCGCCTTGTTCCCTCGAAAGGATCAGCGCGACTGGCAGCTCATGATGCTGGCCAGCGCGTCGATGTCCGGTTCCTTCAACATTTTCCCGTTCGTGCTCGGCCTTCTCATGTACATGCGAACGGGAAACGAACTCAGCGTCGGCGGCTACGCGTCGCTCCAGGCGCTAGCGGGGGTGATTGTCGCGTTTATAGTCGCCCGGGTCGTGACGCCTCGCACGCGCCGGCCATACATGTTCTGGGGCTTGATCGTTCTCGTGGCGGCGGGATGCCTGATGGCGTTCGAGGTGACCGCCACCGTTCTGATCGTGTTCGGGCTGCTCCGCTCGATCTCCGGGCCGCTCTTCGGCATTCCGTACGGCGGCCTGCGCTACGATGTCATCGCAAAATGCGCGCAGGACCCATCTCAACGGATCGAATACATCGCCGCGTGGGAGGTTCCCCTTGCCATCGGACGAGTAATCATGATGTTCGTCATGATGGGCATCTACTACTTTCTGAACGGCAACGAAGTCGCCCTGCGGATTGTCCTGTTCGTGATCTGCGCCATCCGCGTTCTGACATACAGGTTTAGCACGAGCACTTCCGTCCTTCGTGAGGGGGAAGGTTAGTGCGAAGTGCGGGGTGTGAGGTCCGCACGCTCATGCCCCGGCTTTGTGTGCGAGTTCTCCGAAGCGGTGCACGACGGCCAGTGCGGGATCTAGCGGCACGTCCACATGCTTCGTCCCAGGAGGAGTGGCAATCGTCGGCGTGGAGCGGAGTCTCTTGCCTTTGAACTGCGGAAGCCACTTGGCCTCGGCTTGCAGCATCTCAGCGGCCATGTCGCGCGATTCCTTGAGCGTAAGAACGGCGGAGGCGAGCGGGTCCATCGCGCAGGCCGCGACGGCGAGTTCGGGATCGCCGGTCATCGCGGCCTGGACGGCCAGCCCTTGCACCGTGACGTTGCTCTGGTTCAGTGCAGCCAACTGGACCGGCAGGTCGCCGACAAATGTCGGGTGGAACCCCATCTTGTCGACGAACACGGGCACCTCGACGCAGCAGCCGTTCGGCAGATTCGTGATGTAGCCCTCGTTGCGCACGTTGCCCTGGAGTCTGAAGGGAACGCCCGTTTCGAGCGCCTCAAGGATATGGGAGCAATACTCGACGCTGCGCTGCTTGAGCGCCGTCGGCTCCTCAGCGAGCATGTCCGTATCTTCAAGCTTGTCGGCGATGAGCCTGCACCACTTGTAGTACGCGCCGCTCTCGCCGCCGAAGGCCGGCTCGTCGCAGTACAGATCGAGCGCCTTCTTGTTCTTGCGGAACCAGGGCAGATATTCGGAAAGGTGTCCCGTGCTTTCGGTCATGAAGTAGCCGAAGTGCCGCATGACCTCGATACGGACCTTCTCGTTGATGTAATACTCGGGCTTCTCGCAATTCTTCTTGAAGAGCGGATACAGGTCCTTGCCTTTGTGTTCGAGTGTGAGGAACCAAGCCATGTGGTTGATACCCGCCACAAGGCAGTCAATCTCATTCTTGTTGACGCCCACATAGCGCGAGATCAGGTCGAGCGTGGTCTGAACGCCGTGACACAAGCCGATGAACCTGACGTCCGGCGCCGTGCCGAGCGCCCAGCACACCGGGGCCATCGGATTCACGTAGTTCAGGATGCACGCCTTCGGACACAGTCCCCGCACGTCCTTGGCGAGATCGAGCATCACGGGGATCGTGCGCAGGGCGCGGAACACGCCCCCTGGCCCCATCGTGTCACCGATGCACTGATCGACGCCGTACTTCAGCGGGATCTTGTAGTCCGCCTCGAAGGCATCCACGCCGCCGATCTGGAGCATCGCGATGACGTAGTCGGCGTCCTTAAGGGCTTCACGGCGGTCCAACGTGACCGACACGCTCGCCTTGAGGCCATTGTCCCTGATCACCTTGTCCGCGAAGCGTTTCACGCGTTTCAGCTTGGGCATCGTCCGGCTCATGAGACGGAATTCGCTGTCCTTGAGCGCCGGCGTGGCCAGAATATCCATCATCAACGTCTTGCAGAACACAATGCTTCCCGCGCCAATCATCGCGATCTTCGGCATGTTTCTAATTCCTATTCAGCGCCACTTTCCCAATCATTGCGTTTGCTGCTCTTTCACTGCATGGTGCTTGGCATCGGCGCCATCACCCGTATAGACAACCTCGCCGCTCTTAGCGAATTCGACGATCATCGAATCCTCTTGCTCCCATTCCTCGATCGTGACCGGTGTCGCTTGGATTGGCTTCCAGATCTCGTAGAGGACGTCCCATAGCACTTCTCGCCGCTCCCAATAGCCCTTTCCGGAAAAGCTATCGGAAACAACCACCAAGTCGATATCACTGCCCTCGTGGTACGTACCTGTTGCGTAGGAACCGAACAGGACGATGCGGTCTATTCGAACTCCGTGGCTCTCCAAACCACGTCCGAAGTCCTGAATAATCTTCAGAACAGTGTCTTTATCCATTCAAGGGTCGCCCTGCTTTGTTGGAGAAATTCCTGAGTGACTGATTGTGTATACGCACGCTCGGTTGTGGCCAGTTCCTCCGGGTACCGTGTCACTATGTGCGCATCGTTCAGTTTTACAAGAAACCGTCCTGTCTTCTCCGGAGGACGGATCCCAACGCCTGCAGTCAGCCCCAGCAGATCATGTGTTCGTGGAGCGATTCTGCCCAGCTTGTGCAGGTGGAGTCCCTTCAGGGCCTTTTCGAGCGACAGGTGACACATGAACACCACGTAGATGTACCTTCCAGTATTGAACATGGAGTCCGCAGTTTCCATATCGTAGTCGGCCTGCCTGAGCCACTCTTCCGGAGATTTCAATGCACCCATAGGTTGACTCAATCCAGCTTTCGTGTCATCTGCTCAGTTCCCTCATTATGCCCGAGCGAACAGCGATTCTCATCCCAAAGGATACGCTATCGAGAAGCTACCCGGACAGTTGGCTCAGGTATTGGCGTGCCCACTCCACGACATCCCGCGCCGCACTCACGGCTTCCTGCCGCTCTTCATCTTGAACAGGTTCATAGCCGCCTGGATATCTGAATGCGACTGCGTAAGGAGTAAGAAGCCCCGCACACTTCGCAATCGATGGCGAGATGGCGATCTGCCGCGAAATGATCTCTGTCAGGATGCGCAGATCATGGGTATGCGGAAAATCCGATCCCAAGCTCACCAGAACAGCCTTCAGAGCCTTCTCCGCGGCTTGTTGAGCATGAAAACACAACTGTTCGTGCATCGTGCCCTCAGGCAAGGGCATTCGAGCAAGGTTCAGATCCGCTTCGGCGTAACGCAACCATTCCCGCGGAGAGCCAGCATCATTGTCCTGCGGCATACAACTCGACTCCGTCCCGCAAAGCGGACTTGTAGATCAGGCCAACGGTATCCTTGTATTTCTCCAGATCCGATGGCGTGGCCACCACGATATCCAGTGGAACACTAACGCCCCAGATTCGCTCGTATATGGTCTGGGCCATGCGTCTACGGTGTGTGCCCTCCGGCACGATCACGAGGATGTCCACATCGCTGTTGTCGTCCGCTGTCCCCCGCGCCCTCGATCCGAACAGGATAAGGCGTAACGGGTGCGCAATCTGGACAATCTGTTCAGTAACGCCGCCGATATGCTTGTCGGATATGACCATTTCGACATCCTTGTTGCTCCATGAGCATAGCGCATTGAGGCTGACAATTTCACATGCGTTGTTAGCCGCCACTCTGCGGGGTCGAGCACTCTCGAGACAGCTTGCGAAGGTTGACGATTTCCCCTGGGAACAGGGATCACAAGCTAAAGATGGGAGTAGTCTTGCGGGGATTCAGCGAACGTTAGGGATGTATAGGTCGGCTCAATCCTGCTCTCGTGTCGTCTGCTCAGCCATCTCATGCCCGAGACAACTCGGCATACAAGTTCTCGTATTCTACGACAATCTCGTCCTTCGAGAACATACCGATGGCGCGTTGGCGGGCTTTCCGGCCCATTTCTTTGGCTCGCTTGGAATTGGTGAGGAGCGTGACCGCGTAGCCGGCCATGGCGTCGATATCGCCCACTTCGCAGAGGAATCCGCTCACGCCGTGTTCGATGACCTCGCAAATGCCGCCGCTGGCCGTTGCGATCACGGGCACTTCACAGGCCATCGCCTCAAGGGGAACCAGTCCGAAGCTCTCGTGTTCGCTCGGCTGGAACACAATGTCGGCGCACGGCAGGATGGTCTCGATATTGCCCTGGTTGCCGAGGTACTTCACCTTGTCGGCGATGCCGAGCTGTTTCGCGACGCCCACGGCGGAGATGCGCTCAGGGCCGTCGCCCACCATCACGAGTCTCGCCGACACACGGTCAAGGATCTTCTTGAAAGATCGCACGACGTCCGTCACCCGCTTCACGGGACGGAAGTTCGAGATGTGCATGATGACCTTCTCGTCGCCTTGCGCCAGGTAGCAGCGGCGCTCCGGCTGGGCTTTGAACTTCTCGATATCCACGAAGTTGTAGATGCGCTTCACTGGGCGGCTCAGGTTGAACTCGCGCTCTGTTTCCCGCTTCAGCCAATCCGAGACTGCCGTAACGGCGTCGCTGTGCTCCATCGCGTGCTGGGTAACACGGAAGAACGAGGGGTCCGTGCCGACGAGCGTGATGTCGGTGCCGTGAAGCGTTGTCACGACCTTGAAACGGGATTCCGCGGGGAGCATGTCGCGCGCCATGATGGCGGCCGCGGCATAGGGGATGGCGTAATGTGCGTGCCACAGTTCGATGCGGTGTTCCTCGGCCACGTCGGCGATGCGCGCTGCCAGCGCCAGGGCGCCCGGGGCCTGCTGGAACATCGGGTAGGTTACCGCGGAGACGTAATGGCTGAAGACATTGGCGTGGAACTCTGTCAGGCGGAACGGCTCTTCGAAAGTCACGAAGTGCACCGTATGGCCGCGCTCGGCCAGGGCAATGCCAAGCTCCGTCGCCAATACGCCGCTGCCGCCAGCGGAGGCGTGACACGAGATGCCGATCCTCATGCGCTCCTCTCCAACCCTGGTGGAAAGTCCAGACCCACCGGCCCGGGCGCGTACAGCGGCTCGCCGTAAGTCGCGTTGATTCGACTGCCCCAGTATGCGGCCCGCGTGCGGATGCTTTCCCAGAAGTTCTCACTCGAAATGAATGTTGGTTGTCCCGGGTAGTTCGGGTTGTGGAATTGGGACTCGTGCGCGCGCAACGCCTCCAGCTTTGCATCGAAGTGATCCGAGATGTCGATTACAAACGGCGGCGGCTGATCCTCACAATAGGGGTGGTAGTAGTAGATGGCCGGCGGCCGGTAGGGCGGCGCATCCGTCTCGATGCGGGCGAGGCCGGAAAAGTATGCCGCGTCGCGCGTGATCGCGTGCGCGGCCCGGTGATCCGGATGCCGGTCATTATCCATGGTCGCGAGCACGACCCGCGGCCGCAACCGGCGCAGAATGGCGATCACGCTCAGTTGCTGGTCGCGCGTGTTGGCGAGGGCGCCGTCGGGGAGATCTGCGCACTCGCGGTGCGTGACGCCGAGGATCTCCGCGGCGCGGGCGGCCTCGGCGGCGCGTTCCTCGACAGTTCCGCGCGTGCTCACCTCGCCGCGGCTCAGGTCAAGGATAGCCACTTGGAAACCCCGTTGCGTGAGCTTGTGCACGAGACCGCCGACGCCCAACTCGACGTCATCGGGATGCGCTCCCACTGCCAACACGTCGACCTTCACAGCTCGACTTCCTTCACGTCAAACGATTCGATGTCGATTTCTTTGATGAGGCGCGGGATCAGGCCCCAACCGTGTTCGAACAGAAACGAGAATATGTTCAGCACGCGTTCCTGGCGTTTCCGCATCGGGAACAGCGTTGTGCAGACGCGCATCACCTGCTTGCGGACCGCGTCCGCATGCTCTTCGTCGGCCTTGGCAATGGAACGTTCGATGCGTTCGAGTTCCGCGTTGATGCGCTCCTCGAGTTTGCGCGTCATGCTCGCCGCCGTTGGACTGAGCGGCTCAAGCTCTTGCGCCAGCGCCCGAATGCCTGCCACGGCGGAGTCACGGCTCCGTTGGACAACCTCCTGGGCCGGATCGGGAGGGGCCGTGCGCAGGGCGCGCTCTATCAGCGGCTCGACGGGACCTGCCGCATCCTCCATCGTGATCTGGAGCTGCTCAATGATCTGCCTGCACTTCAGGTTCGTCAGCACGCAGCGCGCGCGCGGATAGACCACCGGCATCTCTTTGCCGAAATGCCGAAAGAGCGGCTTGAGTTGCGCCCAATAGGCGATCTCGCCCGGGCCGGCCACGTACGCGACCACTGGGAACAGATGCTGTTGGACCACGCAGCGCAGGGCCACATTCGCGGTGAATCGCTCCGGCGACGCATGAAGCATTTCGACGAGGTCGTCCCTCGAACACGTCAGCGGCTCCTCGGGCAGAGCGTACTGCTCGCCCTCGAAGACAACCTTGCGGCGCCGGCCGCCCATTTCTACAAAGAAGTTGCACTCGGTGTCGCCCTTGACCACTTGTTGATGGAAATCCAGTTCGCGGAGGCGGCGTCCGGCGTCGTTGAGGAGCATCGTGCTGACCAGCGGGTCGCGGACCTCTTGCTCGATCACCGGCACGGCCAGCGTCCGCGCCAGCGGAAGGTGCGGCGAGAATATGATTAGCGGCGTGTCGCGGAACAACCGCGCGAGAATCCGCGCCGTCCAATCCGCCAACGAACCCGAGGCATCGAGCGATTCGTGAAGAAACTGCGCGATCTCGTCGCGGAACTCCGATCCGACCGTCGAGGAAGCAAGCTGATCGATGAGGCCGTGCAGCGAATCGCTCAGAGGAACACGATAGATGGGGAGGCTGTCGACGTTCTCTTCCGGCGTGTAGGTGAGGGAGAGGAGCTCGTGCGACTTCGTGAGGACATGGGCCGTCCGGACCTCGTTGAAATCATGGTCATCGCTGGCCACCCAGAAGACGGGCACGCACCTGGTTCCAAAACGGTCGTGAACTCTCTTGGCCAGGAGAATGGCCGTCATGGCCTTGTAAATGGTGTAGAGCGGGCCGGTGAACAGGCCCGGCTGCTGGCCCGTGATAACGACCGCCTCGTCCCCAAGGAACAACGGCCGGCCGCCGAGACGGGAGTTGTATTCCGCGAGCGCCTCGACGAACGCGCTGTCCCACGGCGCCGTCCTCGGCGTTGTCGTGAACAGGGCTTTGGCCGGGCGCGCGAAGAAGCCCATGAGGTCGGGCGATTCGGACGTGTACTCAGAAGAGAAGTCGCGCATGCACCTACTCCTTGTGGCCGACAACGATCATCCGAGGCCGGTCGGCATCGAGCGGAGCCCCGTCGTAACTGCCAAACACGCGGTCCGCGATAAGCCTTCCCTGTGCAAGAAGACCGCGAAGTTCGTCGGGCTCATACAGGCGCACCGACTCGCCCCACTCGCCCAGAGATTTTTCGTTCCGCCAAACCCTTGTCACCTTGTTGACGCGGCGCTTGACGGCATCCAGCCAGCGCCGCTCGTCGATTCGGTATTCTTTATACTCCCGGGTGGATTCGGGAACAAGCGTTTTCTCCACGTATGCCGCATTCATGTGGTCGATAAGGAAACGTCCGCCCGGTTTCATAGCCCGCGATATCTCCTCGACGACGCAAGCGTTCTCCTTGTCATCCATGAAGTAGCCGAAGCTCGTGAAAAAACTCGTCACGACGTCGAACGCCGCTTCGAATGGCAGGTCCCGCATATCTCCACGCACTAACTGCGCTCCAGGTCCCAGCGCGTCCCGTGCCGCAGCAAGAAGCTCCCTCGAGTAGTCCAATCCCGTCACGTGAGGCGTACGCCTCAAGAGATGCCCCATGTGCCGCCCGTTACCGCAACAGAGATCCAGTAAACGCGTGTCCGGACAAACATGCAACTGCGCCGCGGCGAATGCGGCTTCCGGCTCGGCCGCCTCCGGCGTGCGATG
>Ga0315274_10004234_pt1 | contig 21148 bp, 18 predicted proteins | sample YL17G02_20_MG_FD_203700 | JGI IMG/M metagenome (GOLD analysis project Ga0315274, IMG submission 203700) | Sediment microbial communities from Yellowstone Lake, YNP, Wyoming, USA - YL17G02_20 | ecosystem: Environmental > Aquatic > Freshwater > Lake > Sediment | place: USA: Wyoming | collected...
ACGCCTACCAACGAACAGCGGGAAGGGTTTCGCGCTCTCGATGGGGCTTTCGACGGCTGCGCTCGACGGGGCGGACCTGATCGTCTGCCTGGACGGGGACGGGCAACACAACCCGGAGGAGATCCCCATGGTCTGCGGGCCGGTCCTCAGAGGGGAGGCGGACCTGGTGATCGGGTCGAGGTTCCTGGTGAAGAAGGGGTCGAAGGAGATCCCGAGGTATAGGACGATCGGCCAGCACGCACTGACGAAGGCGACGAACTTCGGGAACGGCGTTAAGGTCACGGATTCACAGAGCGGGTTCAGGTGCCTGACGAAGAAGGCCGCGCTGTCGATGGAGCTGACGGAGGCGGGGATGGGCATCGAGTCCGAGATGGTGAGGGACGCGGTGAAGCTCGGGCTGAAGATCAAGGAGATACCGATAAGCTGCAAGTACGAGGGGTTGGACACGTCGACGCTTGAGCCTGGGAAGCATGGGACGAGCGTGCTGTCTTCGATAATACGGGTTGTTAGAGATGAGCACCCGCTGCTTTACTTCGGATTGGGCGGCCTGATATTGACCATTATCGGTTTAGGCGCTGGTTTATACTCAATTTACCAATTCATGAGCTTTAAGGCGCTGCCTTTCCTTCCAAGCATAGTCGCTGTCCTCTGTTTCTTTTTGGGGCTAATGTCGATGTTTGTCGGATTGATTCTCAATTCTCTCGCGAGCAAGAGAGCCTAACGCCGGTGAGCGTTACCGACTCCCCGACCTAACCTTTCAAGAAGATTAAACTAGAGATCAAAGCGGATAGTATTGCTATTTTCATAGGTAATGAAATGAAACCTATGGAGTTAAGACCTCTTTGTGGTGCAATTTGTCTAGTTGAAAAAGTGGTATAAAATGATGCAACATTCGTTCACAGAAGTATATATCATTCTGGATTAATCTGCTTTCCCTGGAAGTCTGATTACTCTGAATAAATCCTCTGCAGAACATGAAGATTCAGAGAATCTTCTTGATGGCGTGATAGCCATTGATTTAGAGGATTGGCGTAAAGCATTGAATCCAACGTCTACATTGATGAATCAATATGAATCAGATGTCGATGAGACTTACATTAAACAAGCAACAAAGAGAATCCTCGACGAATTGGATGATCTCAACATAAAGGCGACTTTCTTTGTTCTGGGAGAAATTGCTCTTGCAGTTCCGAAAATAATAGAAAATATCTCTTATCATGGCCATGAAATTGCTAGTCATTCTCCAATGCACATCCCACCAAGGATGATACCAAAAGAGAGATTCGCTTCGCTTGTCAAGCGTGATTTTCAATTGCTGAGTGAACTTACAGGAAAGCCTCCTCGAGGATTCAGAACTCCTTATTTTGCACTTCATAGAGATGAGGGATGGGTGCTTGATGTGATCGCAAAATCTGGATTCATCTATGATTCAAGTATTGTTCCGAGCTGGACCCCCATATATGGGATACCTTTTGCCCCCAAGGTTCCGTATTATCCTAATCTCTTAGATATTTCGAAGCCGATGAACGAAGGAACAATATTGGAATTGCCTGTTACAGTTTGGCCATCGTGGAAATCCTTGCCGGGGTTGCCAATTGGAGGCGGATTCTTCATTAGAGTGTGGCCGAATAAATTGCATATTTTTGCATTAAAGAGAATGGTAAGAAATAAAAAACCATTGAATCTTTATATCCATCCTGGAGATTTGGATAGCAATAAGGAAGAAGTAAAAGGATTATCGCTCGGAGATAGAATCATTCAATATTCTGGCAAACGAAGAGGAGCCGTGAATCTTCGGAACATCCTGAAGGAATTCAGATTAGGGACATTCTCTGCCATGTTCTCAAATCAGTTGAAGCTTTTAGAAGAAAAAAGGCGTCGTTAATGATATTCTCAAAGCCACGAAATTCACTCTCTTTTTTCAAAATACATCATGATCGATTAAGTCCAGATACCAATTATGAAGCTCAAGTGTGGAGTCTGATAGTCTTTTATCCCCTATTGCTCGTATGATGAATCTCAGCTTCTTTTGCGTAGGGAACATCATTACACTGAGCGAAGGGAAAGTCCGCCTTGAAGCTGGATTCTTCAGCATCATGCACAACTCACAATCCTCTGAGGCAGCCTTCCTAATGAGCTCTCGCAGAATCTTCTTAGTCACTAGCCCATCTCCATTGGGAATTAAAAGATCAAGGATTGTTCCTGTCTTAATGTTTCTAATGGTCTTGATTTTTAATACGGCTAGACCCCGCATCTTCTTTTCCTTATCTCGAATTATGACAATATGGTGCGGACATCCAGGTTCTGATAGTCGCCACTTCAACCAATCGATGTTTCGCATATTGACGATATGGAACGATTTTAGTGTATCATGAATAAATTCCTCAAGCTCGGAATCAAGCTTGAACATCTCTTCTGCTGACACCCACGATATTTCATGCTCATCAGTAATCGAATTCGAAGTGTAATCTGAGAATGCGACCAGCAATTTGTCAATCATTCTACTCAAGAAAGATGGAATGGGAATGCTCCTTTCCGAGGTTTTCAATAGTCCTGAAATGCGTAAAGGCCTTACAAGAAGACGAATTGAACCCAGTTCGGTCCAGCCGACTTCACGATGACCTCTTATTGCTGCTTCGTTAGGAAAGCCAATCAAGAATGTTAGATTCGCTTCTTCAGCGAACCGAAAAGCATTGATAGCTGATTGGACAAATATTCCTCGACGCCTGAAATCAGAGTGGGTCATGACATCGACCACAAGACCTGCTTTCATGTCTGAATGTCCAACCCTAATTGGACGAGAAAGGATGGCATAGTGCCCAACGACTTTCCCTTCAATCTCAGCAATGACGATGATGCTTTCTTGTCGACAATCTAGGTATTCCCATCGCCATTGGCAAACATCCCTAGGCTCACCGAAGGCAGATAAGAATAAGGATAGAAGTGAGGGGAGATCTTCACTCGAATACAGACGATATATCGGATCTGCCATTCTCGCGCTCCTACTCATCTCAGAGATGCATGCCGCCGTTCACTCCGATGATCTGACCAGTCATGTAAGAGGAATCGTCCGAGGCTAGGAACACGGCGACTTTGGCGACCTCAAGGGGTTCTCCGAATCTCCTCAGCGGGATAGTTTTTAGGACCTTCTCCTTCACTTCCTCCGGGATGCGCTCGACCATCGTCGTCCTGCAGAACCCGGGCGCGATAGCGTTTACGAGTATCCCGTCCTTCGCAAACTCTCTTGCGAAGGTCTTTGTCAATCCAATCACTCCGGCCTTAGAAGCGGAATAGCTGGATTGGCCGATATTCCCCATCTCGCCGACGACCGAGGAGATGTTGATGATCCTCCCGCTGTGCTGCTTCTTCATCACTGGCAGGACGGCTTTCGTGCAGTTGAGGACCCCTGTCAGGTTGGTGGCGATGATCCTCGTCCAATCCTCGATATTGAGGTTGATTAGAAGGTCGTCCTTCGTTATCCCTGCGTTGTTGACCAGGATATCCACGCCGCCAAGCTCCTTCACGGCATGGTCGACCAGGCGCTCAGCGTCCTTGTAAGATGTGACATCCGCCAGGCAGAATGACGATTTCCTGCCCATGCCTTTGATCTCCTTGACGACCTGCAACGCCTCATCTTCGGCAAGGTTGCAGTTCACGATGACGTCTGCTCCCTGCTTCGCAAATTCCAGCGCGATCGTCCTACCGATCCCTCGAGAGCTCCCCGTAACGATTGCCTTCAGTCCAGAAAGTCGCCCGTTCGTCATAGCGTCCCCGTGAGGACCTCAAACATATATTGCTTTTCTCCATTGCAACTAATCTACAGCCCTATTTGTCACCTGATGAAAAGTGGAATCTGTCACATAATCTCATTAAATTAAATGATTCAAAAATCATTCGTGACAATAAAGAAAGAATGGCGCAGAATATTATTATCAATTGGTAATCGCTATGGGTGAATATCCCTCCAAAGGAGCGCCATATCTTTGAAACTTAGAATTGGTATCGTCAGCCCCCATCCGGTTCCAAGAACGGAAACATACAAGATTGGAAGACTTCTCGCTGAAAAAGGACACGATGTCACAGTTTTTCTTCCTTATGCAGACAGAATCGAGACGGAATCCTGGGAGGGAGTAGAAATCAAAGGTTTCAAAACAAGCTTTCTTCCGATGATCCAATATCCTTTGCCGCGTCTTTCCTGGCCATTTTCGATTACTAAGGAAATTGCGAATTATGATTTTGACATAGTTCAAGCTTGTGATTATGATTACTTGACCTCGCTAATTCCCCTATTATCAAGAAGAATTCCCTTTTCAAGAAGAATAATCACTTCCGACGCTTTTCCAGGTTATAACTGGCGATTTGGATTGAAACCGATTGATTTCGTGGGTAAGGTCTATACAGCAAGCATCGGAAGATTAATTCTAAAAGGATACTCTAGATTCGTTGTTCTTCATGAGAAAATGGTTCATATCGCAAAGCGACTAGGGGTTCCTGAAAATAGAATAAAAGTGATTGGAAATGGGGTCGATTCATCATTATTTAAAAGAGTCGCTAGCACGAATGATGCAAAGGAAATATTAGGATATAGAAAAGATTCTCATTTAATCCTCTATGTAGGAAGATTGAGTTTTGTCAAAGGGATTGACATATTATTGAAGGCGGCAGAAATTGTTCACAAGAAGGATGAGAAAATAAAATTCGTAATTATTGGAGATGGGGGGGAGAAGGACAGATTGATGCAAGATGTAACCCGATCAAATGTTGACATTCAATTTGTGCCGAGAATGTCTCAGAAGAGATTATCTGCTTGGTATTCTGCGGCGGACATGCTGGTTATACCATCAAGGTCGGAGGGTGTTCCAAATACAATGCTTGAGGCAGCTGCTGTTGGTCTTCCAATTATTGCAACCGATGTAGGAGGAATATCCACTTTTCTCAAGAACGAGATAAATGGAATGTTAATACCACCAGGATCCGCAATGACTCTTGCGGATAAAATATCATACTTGCTTTCAAATCCAGATCAATGTCAAAAAATGGTTGCTAATGCCCGTGAGGAGGTACTAAAGCATTATCGCTGGCCAGATGTAGTGCAATCTTTTGAATCCGTGTATGAAAGTATGATTTTGGACAAAGTATGAATGGATTAATTCGGATTCTAAGAAACCTATCCAACAAACGGAAACCTCATTGACAATCATTGAAAGCCAGGTAACGGTTAACTAGTCCATAGGGGCGAATCCTATCTTCCCTTCAAACCCCTTATTCTTTTCTGGCTTCGATCCATACTTTGTTCCCCCAAACCTTCACAGATTTTGGCGCAAGTTTCGACCAGTATGTCCCCCCATGAATATCGCAAAACGCCCTGATTTCTTTGATCAATCCTACCCAGTATCTAGCACTATGAATGTTCTCGTCTTTCCAGCAGACATCTACTGGAACTCCTGCACGAAGCGTCCGCTCGTGAAATGCGATATCGCGTGAAAGGAGCCACTTAATTCCTCCTCTCTTGACGGCACCTCCTCGCTTTGAAGATCTGACCCAATTTACGATCATACATGAATAGACTGCATGAGGATTCAGCACGTTGCACTCGCTTAGGACCAGCGCCCCTCCTGGTCTAAGAACCCTCGCTTGCTCGGAAAGGGTAGCTCTAGCATCACATACATGAGACATGAATTCATTCGAGAAGACGATGTCAAAACATTCTGTTAAAAATGGCATCCTAGTCGCGTCGCCATAAGTGAAATGAGCATCGTTCATGTTTATGAAATCACTTAGATAGGTGCTCTTCTCATGGTGATGAGAATGAATGTCGACGCCAATGCGGTTGCATTCCGTTTCTATCGAACCAAGAATATCGCAGTTACCCGCCCCACAATCAAGCACCCAAGGCTTGCGGCCTAGAGCTAGAGTTTCACGTTTAATAACTTGGTCGAGTTTTTCCGCAATTCTACTGACCTTCGGGCTGACTTCGTCTCGTCCCTTCGTTATTCCCACATCCACGAATTGCTTTTCCTCCCTATGGATTTTATGATGAAATCGTCCTGTTAATACCCGCAGGATACGAATAGTTGAAAGACCATACGATATTCCAGTCAAGGATTCAACCCCGGGAAAAGAGTGCAACCTTGGATTTGGGGCCGATTCTGACAAAGGGACAAAGTCACGATAGAATTGCCAAGAGAAAGCAAAGAAAGGAAATCCTCCTTGGATGGCTCACATTATGAAAATTCTTGTATGCGCTACAGAATATCCGCCGAAGCACTCATCAGGAATTGGCAACGTTGTCTATAACATATCAGTTAGGCTCGAGGAATCCGGGGTAGATTGCTATTTGTGTACTCCCGATGGACCAGACAAAATAGTAGGAGGAGGGTTAATTGGCAGACTCGGGGTCATTGGTCTTCTTGATTACTGGCAGAAAGTAGATCTCTACTTCGGCCAGAAGTATGACGATTTTGATGCTCTATGGTATAATAATCCACTCTTCTTAAGAGGTATCGAGCAGGAAAAGGTTTTGATAACGACTCATACAACATATCAGGGGGCTTTATCCATAAAGACTACGCCAGCCCTCTACTACGAAATTGCTGCACGCGCGGAAAAATACTGCTATGGCAGGGTGAATAAATGCGCGAGTTTCGTTGGGGTTGATCCGAAGGTATGCAAGGAACTGGAAAACCTTGGTATTGATAAGTGGAGGATACAATACATCCAGAATGGGGTAGATACAAAGGCGTATGCTCCTTCGTCCAAGAAGGAGGAGTCAAGATTGGGACTTGGCTTCTCAAGCAAGGACCTGATTATTCTGAGTGTCGGTAGGTTGACCGCTGCAAAACGACCTCTTGAATTGATTAGAACTTTTTCGATAGTGGCAAAAGGAGTGCCTAATGCCAAGCTAATCATGGTTGGAGGAGGAGAACTGACGGATGAAGCAAAACGGCTAGCTAACGCTCTTTGCCCGAACAATATTCAGGTCCTGGGCTACGTTCCTGACAATATGATATTGAAGCTTTATCCATCCGCTGATTACTTCATTATTGCATCGAAATACGAGGGGCAACCGTTGACATTGCTGGAGGCCATGTCATCTGGCCTCCCGTGCATTGTCTCAGAAATCCCGAACTTGAGTATGGTTGCAGAAGCAAAATGTGGTCTTGTAACTGATTTTACTGAAATCCATAAGGCAGCTGCGGCGATTCTTCAATACATACAACAGGACAACAGTGAGCACGCCAGGAATGCTAGGGAATATGTGCTGGAGAACCATGATTGGTCGATTATAGTTCAGAGATACATAGAGGAATTCAATAGAATCGCCCGTCATTAGAGATTGTATTTTTTCACACCGACGAAGAGATTCGATGAGAATTTGGAAATGACATGTATCTCATGTCAGTTGATGATCCACGAGCATGTGCATAAATCGTACGTGGGGGTTTTGCGATTCTGGGATTGCGAATCGGATGTGTGCCTTAAATCCACATCTCTGATGAGACACCATGGAGAACAGAAGGGTTTCGAGCATCGGGACAAGAATACTAGCGGTAATCTCTAATATGAGGGTTAATAAAGATAGAATCAAGAACGAGGTCGATGGTTACAGCCTCAATATCTCAAATGTAAATGAAGATAATGTCCAAAACCAAGATATTTCCAAGAAATGAACTATGAGAACATTGAGTAAGTTGGTTTGAGTATCATGACTAAGAATCACTTGAAAAAAATCGAAGAGGATCGTCCAACAATGAAAGCGATTCTTATCAATTTTAATACGTATGGTGGGCAAGTCCACTACATTTCTCAGTTGGCAAACGCACTTTCAGAGATAATCGATGTCACAATCATAGCTCCCGTCGGTATTGACAAAAGTAACTTTCTGAAACCTATTCGAATTATTGAATTAAAAGTTGGGAACGTCATGAACAACTTCCTCGTTAACACAATCATCCCATGGCGCCCAGCAATATTTCTGCGAGCTTTGTTCAGAGAGAAGCCGAGTGTGATTCACTTCACCGAACCAAATTTATGGTCAGGAATTTTATTGCCCTTCCTGCATGAGCTGCCCGTAGTGACAACCGTACATGATGTTCATTCTCACCTTGGGAGTAGAAGCCTCGATCACGATTTTGCACAAAAACTCCATGTGTTTTTTTCCGACCGGCTGATTGTCCATGGAGAAAAATCCAGAGAAGAGTTGAAGCAGAATTATAAATGCGATATTATTCCACATGGCGACTATTCATTCTTTGCGAGACTCAGATCCGACGAACCTTCTGAGGAGGAAGGAGCGGTATTATTCTTCGGCAGGATAGAACCGTACAAAGGTTTGAAGTATCTGATCGAGGCGACTCACATTGTATCTCAGAAGCTGCCGAATGTCAAACTTATTATTGCTGGGTCTGGAGACATTTCTAGGTATGAAGGACTCATTGTTGACAAGCGGGTAATTGAGATGCACAATAGATATATTCCAGACTCAGAAGTCCCAATCTTCTTCCGAAGAGCATCCATCGTCGTACTTCCGTATATAGAAGCTACTCAAAGCGGTATAATTCCAATCGCTTACGCTTTCGGAAAACCAGTCATTGCGTCAAGAGTCGGAGATATACCTGATGTGATTGAAAGCGAGAAAACCGGCATCTTAGTTGAGAGCGGTAATTCCAAAGTACTTGCGAATGCAATGATCAGACTGCTGACTAATGAGCAACTTCGTAACGAGATGGGATTCAATGCACGGAGAAAGATGGAGACGGAACTATCTTGGAGAATAATAGCAGGAAGAACGGTTGAGGTCTACCGAAAAGCAATGAATAGGAAAAATAAAAAATGACGATCTCGCTTTGATGAATGACCGAAACATGCGTCGATTTCTTAGCTCGGGAGCTCCTTAGCAGCTCTCACAAGATCCGCTGAGTACCCAGCTATGGGACCGAGAATCGGCGTAGCGTACGTAATCACTCCAGAATCGGTCAGCTGAGTCACTCAGGTTGTCGATGTGCTGGAGACGCAAATTCATTATGTGCGAATGTGTGTATCTTGCCAAATAGATAGGACGTTGGTTGAGAATCATGCGGCTACCCAACCCATTAAGGATGAACGATTGGAAGCTCAGAACTTTTCTGATTGTCGCAATCACAACTCAAATCTCAGTCTGGAGCCTGGAAATATGGAAGGAAATGGGAGTTGAAATCCCTGTCATTAGGCAGATCTTGGGATTTGTGTGCTTTGCTTACTTACCTGGAATCACAATACTCAGAATCCTTGGATTGCACGAGAGAAATCCTATTGAGATTTTGCTATATTCGGTTGGTCTGAGCCTCTCTTTCGTGATGCTTATCGGTCTGATTGTGAATGTGATGGCCCCAGCGATGGGGATTGATGCCCCAATTTCGGAATCCGTCTTCCTACCCACGTTTGGTCTGGCATTTATCTGTCTTTGTGTAATCTGTTATTTTAGAGATATTGACTATGAGGGATCAAACTATATCGGAACAGGGAGAATTCTTAATCCCGGGGTTGCGGTCTCCGCATCGCTTGTAACCCTTGCAGTTAGCGGTTCCATTTTAGTTACCTCAAGCAACAATGGCCTATTATCACTGATAGTTCAAGCTTTAATTGTAATAGTAATGTTATTGTGTTGTTATCGAAATTGGATACCCGCCAGATTATATCCGATGTTATTGGTTGCGATGGCACTTTCTCTTCTCTGGCAATCCTCATTGATTTCATCGTACATTTGGGGATGGGACATTCAAAGTGAGTATTACTTCTCGAGTCTAGTACTATCTAATTCGATATGGAATCCTACATTACCCTATGCTGGCAACGGTGTTCTTAGCATTGTAATGCTTGCGCCTGCGTGTTCCATTATCTGCGATATTAATATACTATGGATATTGAAGGCACTTTATCCTTTGATATTCAGTCTTGTCCCTCTTGGCCTATTTGTGCTGTATAATAAACAAATGAACGATAGGTCAGCGTTCCTATCGGTATTTTTCTTCATCTCATTATTCACTTTCTTTACGGAAATGGTTCAGCTCGCAAGACAAGAAATCGCTGAGTTATATATGGTCCTAATACTCGTTGTAGCTTTTCAGGGCCCGGCGAATAAGAAGATAAGAAGTGTCTTGATGTTGATTTTCGCTCTTTCATTGATTGTTTCTCATTATGCAACGGCCTACCTCTTTATCGTTCTACTATTGGGTTCATCGATCTTATTAATATTCAAAAGCGCGACACTACGAAGCAATTACATCAGGGCTTTTCAACCCAGATTCATAGCTCTTTTCATTACGCTGACAATAGCGTGGTATATCTTCACGTCAAGTTCTAACTCGTTTAATTCAATAGTACTCATTGGAGACAAAATAGCTGAAAATTTTGCATCAGATTTCTTTAACCCGGCATCTGCTCAAGGTTTGGCAATATTATCCGCACAACTCCCCTCGGTTCTGCATGTATTTGCAAAGTACCTTCAAATTCTATTGCAGGCTCTCATTGTTACGGGAATCATAAGTTCACTCATACGAAAAAGAGGATCGGGATTTACTCGCGATTTTCTGGCGTTCTCTCTGGTCTGCCTTGGCATTATGATAGCGGCCATCGTAATTCCTTATTTCGCATCGGCGTTGAACACAAGCAGATTATATCAATTGAGTCTGATATGTCTGGCTCCCTTCTGCGTCGAAGGGATGAAAGCCATTTTGGAGGTCATCAGAAGAGCTACTGGGTTCCTCCAATCAATGAATCTGAAAGACGCATCACATATTGTGATATCTGCGATTCTTGCCGGATTTCTGCTATTTGGTACTGGATTCATTTATGACATAACCGGAGATAATCCCACATCCTTTGCATTGGATACCAACGTCGATGGCCCACATTATAGTTTACAGGAGGTTGAAGCAGCAAGGTGGATTGTGAGCCATGCTGGAGGAGGGTTGATTTATGGAGACGCCTACAGATGGCAATTAATTCAAAGCATTAACGGGCCACCTGCTATGATGATTCCAGAAAGTGCGAAACTAATCAAAAACGACGCCTACATCTTTCTTGGAGCACCTAATGTCAAGAACGACAGCGTTCTGATATCCCGCTATGTTGGTGTATCACTACAGTATAGATACATTAGCTCAAGCTATGTCACTGAGCAGCGGCTTCTGATACTGGATACGGGCAAGGCACAGGTCTACTTCTAAGGGTTACATTTGTGCTATTTCTCTGCTCTAATCTATCATAAGAACTAGCACATGATAAGAATGACGTCGGTTACTTTGAACGAAAAATTGAACTTCCCCTTGATTCTCCTTAGCATTAGTGCCTTATTATAGGTGGCTTGAAGAGAATGCGACTGATCACCCGACATATACCAATCACAAATAGGATTATGCTAGTTATCGGAATGAAATAGGATGGTACGGTAATTCTGACTGGCAAAAGTGAGAGGACCGACCCTGGCTCAAATATATTCCTCGGAGTTGTAAATGCATGAAAGGACAGGTCTTGATTCGGAAGCATTTTGGAGCGCTATGGGAAACTGGAGTGCGTCGATAATACAGAAATAATCAAGACCGAATCGCTACTATTTGACAACGACGATTACAGATCCAATACAAGTAATGAGTGAAAAAACCCATTCGATAGAAATGTCGAATACATCACATCATCTGGAAAATAATTCACTTGCAATGAAACAAACGTGGCCAAGAAATAATTACATGACTCGAGATGAGAACAGAGACTACATGCAGACTAGATTTGAGCATGAAGTCTAGTATTAATGAGGTCGACCCGCGACAATCATAATATACCCTTTACCGCAGTTGCTAAAAAATATTTGCCTCAATCATTCGAATAACCCAATCGTGACGTCAAGGGGATCACGAGAATGAGAGTACTCTTTGTGACTCATCAAATGGCTTTCAATATCAATGGTGGCGCCGAGATTCAGATTGCTAATACTATGAGAAGCTTGAACTCAATCGATGCGTCGTGTCATACGAAAGCATTCAACCCATGGGAAGACCGTATACAAGATTTCGACATTATGCATATCTTTAACCCTCTGTCATTCCCCACAGAGAGCCTTACCATGGCCAGATTTGCCATTGAGAATAAGGTAAGAGTTGCTGTCTCTCCAATCTATTTTCAATCTGATGAGATGAGGATGGATCTGCAGTCAAAAAGACTCCACGGTAGTCTCTGGAAGTCGGCGATATTGTTTAGACCGTTGATAGTCCGAAACAAATTATTGCAGTATCTTGACCCTTATCATGACTTTAGCAGATTGCTTGAAATCGCTGATGCCATTCTTCCAAATACAGAAGCCGAGATGAACTCATTAAAGTCCCACTTTAAACACATAGGAGATTCCCAGTTAGAGTTGGTACCCAACGGAGTCAATCATAGCTTTGCAGATGGAAATCCGAGTTTGTTCAAGCAAGAGTATGGAATTTGCGATTTCGTCCTTTACGTTGGTAGAATTGAGAAACGTAAGAACATCTTGCGTCTTATTCGGGCCTTTTCAAATACTGAACTCGAAACAAGTCTGGTCATAATTGGTAAGGCTCATGATGACTTGTACCTGTCCCTCTGTAAGAAAGAATCAGATGAGAGAACATTGTTCCTTCCGGCGGTTCCACATGATTCACCAATGCTAAAATCCGTTTACAAATGTGCAAAAGTCTTCGCATTGCCAAGTTATTATGAAACTCCTGGGCTAGCGGCGTTAGAAGCAGGGCTGGCAGGTGCCAACATTGTGATTACTGCTCGCGGCGGTACTAGGGAGTATTTCGGTGAGTACGCTAGGTACATCGACCCTCTTGATCGATCGGATATAGAAAAAGCGTTGATTGAACAATATAAATCTCCAAGAAAATCCAATCTATCTGAGCATATAAGCAAGAACTTCACTTGGGAAATAGTTGCTGCTAAGACTCTTAATGTATACCATGAAATGCTTGCTTGATCTAAAGACTTGCGGAAACCATCCTTCGTTTGATCTGCTCATCTCTCTACCTATTGACGACCTTTTATCGATTACATTAAGGAACTGCGTCCTTACGCAGATTGTCAGCGTCCGAATCAATTATATTACACGACAACACATAATTCTATATATAATTCTGTAGGAAAGACCTAAGAGAAGGAGTAGCTATTAGGAATGAGGCCAGTAGATGAATGAACTGATGAAGAAGACGATCATGGTTGTCATTCGACTGTTAAGCCTCCTTAGACTCTTCCCGAATAGGCTCGTCCTTGTGCAAATTGGACCTCAGAAACTGATAGAGTTCGATGAAATCGTTCGCATGGCCGATTTGAATTCCAATGACTCTATCCTCGATATTGGTTGCGGAACAGGCATGCAGACTTTACTATTAGGTAAACATAGTAAGCATGTATTGGGGATCGACCTTTCTAATCGGGCAATCGAAACGGCAGACGCCTTAGCGCGTGCTTCGATGCTTTCTAGTAGCGTGAGATTTGTTCAGGGGAATGTGTCGGAGACTAACTTCGATAAGAACAGTTTCAGCAGAATTGTAAGCTTTTGTGTGCTCGAACACATTCCTGATTGGCCGCGAGTGTTGAAGAAAGCTCACGAGTGGCTTGTCCCGGGAGGATACTTAGTGATTTCTGTTGACAGTCTGGCAACAATCAAAGACGATGATGTTATAAGAAAACACAAGAGGGATCATTCCGTTATCACCTATTTCGACAATCAGACTCTAACATCAGGGCTTAGGGATGCTGGTTTCTCTTGCATAGAACTGTACTCGATACTGAAGAGCGATCGCGCGAAAGAATATTTCACACGAAGTATAGTTCGCAATAGCTTTGGAGGTTTGAATATACTTCGACTGTGGATTGAATACGCTCGCATTAGAAAGGCAGAGACAGAGACATCGGACAAGGATAAAGGCATCTTCTTGATTGCCAAAGCAATGCGATGAGCAACTCGAACATCATTTAACGGTGACGTCCTTCCAAACAGAGCCTAGATTCCCGTTTTTCGGCTACATGACTCTCTGGACACAAACCATATAAGACGAATTTGATTCACACCGAATCGTGTTCTCGCTTGAGAACCCGCTCGATTACTATTTTGAACTCCGTCCGTCCGAGATAGATCATCAGTCCAGTCCCCACGACCAAGAATAGTCTACTCTCCTATAGTCCTCTTTTCCGACGAAGAGCATGAAACGGTGGTCGTTGGCGCGCAGGGTATTCAGATGCCCCCGTTCTTTTATTAATTTCAAATTGAGGGTTTCGGGAGACGCATCAAACCCCTTTGCCTTTCTTTCCGAGAAGATAGAGAATATACGAGCCCGATGCATTGCGGCCTTTGTTCTCAATAACGGCCCTAGAGGAATAGAGTTTGATCAAAGTAGCGGCTAGTGGCGGAATCTTCCTTATTGAATTGAATATGTAAGTGCGTCTAGTTCGTTTGTCCTTTCCTGTGATGGATGGAGAATCCAGGTCGGGATGACCGAATGGAGTTGCGGTCACAAGATGGCAATTGCAGGATTCGAACAGAAAAGCCGCGGTTTCTTTCGTATAGTAGCATAAGTGCTCGTAGTCTAGCCTGAATCCCGTCCAACCAATTCCCTGCGTTTTGTATCCCTCTGCATTTGGCGTTGCAACTGCAATTACCCCACCTGGTTCAAGGCGCTCATAGATAAGATGCATTAGTTGACAAGGATTAGCTAGATGTTCAAGAACCTGCCATAGAACAATCAATCCAAACAACCCCTTCTCTTTGGGCAGATCCTCCAGATAGCCATCATGGACCTCAATGTCCAGATGGCTTTTCGCAGCAATCGCCATCCCTTTGTCGGGTTCGACACCAACAACAGAGGATGCCCCAAGTTTCCTGCATCTCAATAAGAAACTGCCATTGCCACATCCAACATCAAGGACTCTGATTCCCCGCATGTTTATGCCTTGAGAAACCAGGAAAAGTATGTTGGAGTCGCTTAGGGCAAGTGCGTTTTGCGAGTTCAACACCCCGATCCAATAGTCTTCCGATGCGTAATCACCCTTACCGTGAAGATGCGAGTAGTTCGAGTAGAATCTACCAAGTGCTCCGTCGGAAGGTCTGGGCGACACATACAGCAGTCCGCACTTTCCACAGAGATTGACAACAAGACCATCAGGCCTTTTACCAATGATGTCACAAGCGTCCGATCTACACAAGGGGCAGGGGACACTGATGAGGTCGTCTTCTTTCCAGTTCGGAATCCTGACGTCCAACGAACCAAAGGTTTCTTTTATCATCTCGCTGTACCCCCATCCCACCTCGGGGCTTAAGGGCTTTTCTGAACTTATCGGCCCTGCCATTGGAACAGACTATGTGAAACAAAATTGATTCACATCGAATCGTGTTCTCGCTTGAGAACTCTCTCCAACACCATCTTGAACTCCATCCGTCCGAGAGACATCATCAGTCCAATCCCCACGGCCAAGAGAACTAACTTCATCAGAATGGATAATTCGTCTACTCCCGTCACGAGCGAGAAACCGGCAGTAAAAAGGGCCATGGATAGCATGATTACCACAAGCACGTTCCTAATCCCCAGGTTTAGGACTTTGTTCGAGACGACAATTGATGTTGCGAGATGAAACACATACGACGCAGCAAATGCGAGTCCGAGCCCTTTCGGCCCGTATACAGGAATGGCAATGATCGCTATTGCAATAAAAATTGCAGCCCATATCATGTTCAAGCCCAAGCCGACCCACATCCTTCCTAGGCCAATAATGGCGGCGCCTACTATCGTCGCCATTGCGAAATAATAGCAGGCGATTATCATCAGGCACATCGCTTCACTCGAGTCATAGTACTCCGATCCGTAGAGTATACCGACGATGTTCCTAGAGAAGAGGGCGATGGCAAAGAAGAGCGGAAAAAGCAGAACGGATACAGCCCGCAGGGACTTTGATACGAGTGATCCTACCTGTTCTCTCGAATTAACGCTCATTTCGGATATCTTTGGGATAAGAGGTATCGTGAGCGAATTTGGGAGAAAGGACAACGCTTGGAAGAACACCATGGCCACCGCAAAATGGCCAACGGCAAGGAAGCCGGACTCAAAAGCGAGCAGGGTATTCCCGAACCAGAAAATCGGGGCTACCATAACCGCAGCGATGACAGCAGGCACAGCGAACGATAGGATCAGCTTAGGGTAGTGCATATCGGCGTCGGGCTCGACCCTCTTTCCCAAGGGAAAGCCAGTCTTGCCGAGTCGATACATAGCTGATAGAGCAACTGTCATCTGAGCAACGAACATGCTTATGAACGCGATTCTGATCCCCACATAAGGGAGGAGCGCCACGATGATGCTCAGGCTGATGGCGGGGACTGAAATCTGCATTGAGGACAGCAATTTCATCCGATGATTCCCCTGCGCCAAGCCGGACGTGAATCCTAGCACAGCGCTACTGAATACTACCATGGCGGAGAAAGGGATGAGGTCTGCCACTCCAGGTTCGCCGTACAGCCCGTTCCCCATCGGGTCTGCGAGCACGAAGTAAATGATGGTTGTCACAGTGGAGAAGAGCAACACGAGTCTCAGGCCACTTCTAGCGAACTTCAGGGCATGCTTGACATCGCGGGCGCTGTATTCCGCAACGAGCTTCGCTACGGCCATTCCTATGCTGAAACTCGCAAAAAGGCTTACTACGGTCTGAAGGCTGATTGTTATCGAGTAGACGCCGAACTCAGTGACGCTTATCGATCGGGCGAGTATGATTGATGTGAGCAGTGCAAGGACCCCGGCCGTGATCAAAGAGGCGGCTACCATCATGGTTCCGCGGACAAGATCGGGACGAGCGCCGTTCATGCTACCCATCAACCCGAGGGTAATCGTAGGAGAGATAATATGACTATCCATAACGAGACTCGCCTTTCGGAGATTTCGGGTTTCTAAACGGAATTCTTATCGTGCCTGGTTATCAAGGGCTTTTCGAATCGCGCGTATAGCCCGTAGCCACCGAACAATCTCATGAACATGCGCTCGAAGACGCCAGGAAATTTCATCAGGATTGATGTTGCCGGAAGGAGCACGAACCCTAACAAGGGATATGCTGGTCTGAGAAACGTCAGCTGGTAAAGAGCGTCTAACGGAAACTCCTCCACGAGAATCAAGTCACCGCTCTGAAGGTCTCGAAAAGTGGCCATTGGGGTCTCAGGCCCCACTTGCCATACGCCTTTAGCCTTCATGCGTTCCATGCAATGGTTGTAAAGTCTGCCCCCTGCATATGGAACGTAGGTCACGTACTCTCCACCTGAACGCAGACTGTCGGAAAAGATCCGCAGAAGAACCTCCTGCCTATCTTTCTGAAAATGCTCAAGAAGTCCCGTATTGAAAACCATGTCGAATTCCCTAAAATAGCTCGCCTTAAACAGGTCGCCGATCACGAAATTGGCTCGCAGTCCGTTTTCCTCGAACGCCTGCGTGTTTGCCGTGATGCATTCCTCTGAGACATCAAATATCGTAATCTCTATCAAATCACCATATGTGGCTTTCAGCTTTAGTGAGACGTAATCGATTCCCGATCCCGCGCTCCACAATCGGACGAGGTTTCCGGGCCGCAGTTTTGGAGTTAATTCCTTCACAATCCTCTGAAAGAAGGATTCGTTGTACTGGCTCAGCCTCCCTGAAGGTGAAGAAGATTTTGGCATGTTCTTAGGGTCTTCATAGAATCGAAGCCATGCATCGATCGCATCATGGTCCCTGCATGCGCTCTCGGCGCTACCAATTTCCTGACCCTTCGCCCCTGCCTTGGGATTCAGAATTGTTCGGTTCATTGAGGAGGGATACCACTCCATTCACAAAATCCTTCTGCATCCGAGGTTTCGGGCACATCACCATTGTAGGCACAGGGTCGTGTTCTCTTCAACGACCAGCCTTTCCCCATCGGCAGGAGCTCGTTCGCATTCAGTATTTGGGTTCCTTCGCTATCATGCTCCGCAGTCGTGTTGAGTCCCTACTTAGAGGGATGATCATACGTTCTGCCGCGCCATCGACCTGGTCCTCCGCAAGAGCAAGCCCGGAAACGTTGTGAACATAGGTTCCGGTAATGAGCGGACGAACATCGATGTCACAAAGCAACTGCTTAAGCACATGAAGAGGCCGGAGAGCATGATAACATACGTCCAGGACAGGGCCGGCCACGACTTCAGGTACTCGCTCGAATGGGATAGGATCAAGAAGATGGGATGGATGCCAAAGGTCAAGTTCGAGGACGGGGTCAAGACCACCGTCGACTGGTACCTAGCGAATGATTGTCTGAAGTGAATTGTTGAGTGATATATGCGGACAATAATCCGCAATTCCGACACTAGACCGATCCTATGTTCTTGTATGTGAATCCGAACCGAATTGCCTTCTTCTTATCAATAGCGCGTCTTCCATCTATTATGATCGGAGTGCGCATTCCTTTTCGCAACTTCGCCAAATCCAGCGATTTGAATTCTTTATGTGCTGTGATAATCACGATCGCGTCAGCTCCAATGGCGATGCCGTCAGTCTTTCGGACATGCTCGTCAACACCGAACTCCCTCTTTGCAGTCTTCTCATCGACGTATGGATCCACTGACCGTACAACTCCGCCCATCTCCTTTATGTCATGAATCAATCCGATAGCAGGCGAGTTCCTTGTGTCTCCAATGCCCTCTTTGTACGATAAGCCGAGCACAACGATTGTAGAGCCCTTGATAGATCGTTTTGTTTCATTTATTGCCTTCTGGAGCAGTTCGAACATATGGTGCGGCATGAAGTCATTCACTTTTCTCCCTGCCGTTATGACCAGAGCGTGATAGCCGACCCTTTCGGCAGCTTTGACCAGGTACCATGGGTCCTTCGGCAGACAATGCCCGCCAACGCCTGCCCCTGGATAGTAGATTTTGAAATTCCATTTTGTCGAGGCGGCGTCAATCACGTCCATTATGTCTATGCCGATCCGCTCGCATATGAGCGCTATTTCGTTCATGAGCGCGATGTTCAGATCGCGCTGGGTGTTCTCGATTATCTTTGCCATCTCAGCGGTCTTGATGTTCTTGACCGCTACCGCTCGTGCCACCTGCTCGTACAGTTCTGCTGCCACCTTGGCCCAATCGTCGTTTGTAGCCCCGACAATGCGTAACACCTTGTCGATCGTGTGCGCGGAATCACCGGGATTGTATCTCTCAGGGCAGTAGGCAAGACCGAAATCCTTGTCAGCTTTTAGCCCGGATTTCTCAAGAATGGGTCTGAGTATCTCTTCTGTCACTCCGGGGTAAACAGTCGATTCGAGGATGACCAAATGACCGCGTTTCAGGCCCGCCCCTACGGACTCGCCGGCTGAGATAACATACTGAAGATCTGGTTCGAACCCTCGCCCGGTAGGGGTCGGCACTGTGATGAGCACGACGTCGCTCTTTCGAATCGAATCAGAAACATGCGTGGAAGCAGTCAGTTTCCCATTCCTGACTACTTCTTTCACACTACTGTCAATATTGAGGTCTTTCAGCGGACTCTTCCCGGCACTCACGAGCTTGACAACATCTTCCTTGATGTCGCATCCGATAACATTGAATCCTTTTTCAGCAAAGAACACGGCTGTGGGCAGACCCACGTAACCAAGACCGACAACGCACAGCTTGGCCGTTTTATTTTTGATTTTGTCTGAGAGTGTGCGACGCATGCTCTATCATCATCTCTGATTCAGCGGTTCCCTTTTGAGAACCAATCAACTGTTTCCTTCAGTCCCTGTTGCATCGAATATGATGGCGCGTAGCCGAAGGCTTTCCTAGCTTTGGCGATGTCCGCCAGGGAATGCCGGATGTCACCCGAAAGAGGCGCGTCGTATTTAACGATAGCCTTGCTATTGGCAATACCAAGAATGGTGGAAGCCAGTTCTCGTATGGTTATCTGCTTGCCCGATGCTATGTTGTAGCTCCCGGAGGAGGAGCCCTCGGCGGCCAGAATATTCGCTCTGACTGCATCTTGGACATAGGTGAAGTCCCTAGTCTGGAGACCGTCTCCGTAAACAATCAAGTCCTCGCCTGACATGGCTTTGGAAATGAAGCGCGGAACAACGGCTGCGTACTGGGAGGTTGGATCTTGACGCGGTCCGAACACGTTGAAGTATCTGAGCGAAACCGTGCTGAGACCATAGAGCTCGTTGAACAGTCTGCAGTACGTCTCACACGCAACCTTGGTGGCAGCATAGGGAGAGATCGGATTCATGGGCATTTCCTCGTGCTTGGGGAGCGTGGGCGTATCGCCGTAGACGGATGACGAGGAGGCATAGACGAATCTCTTCACGCCACAATCCCTAGCGGCTATGAGTGTGGTCAGGGTTCCAGTCACTCCGGCCTCATTTGACGAAATCGGATCGGCGATTGAGCGCGGAACGGAGGGTATCGCTGCCTCGTGGAAGACGATGTCCACTCCAGTGAGCTCTCTCTTCATGAATTGAAGGTCAGTAATACTCCCTTTGATGAACTGTATCTTCCTGGAGTCGATGATCGGAGCGATGTTCTCGATTCTTCCTGTTGATAGATTATCGACAACCACAACTTCGTTTTCATCGCAAAGGGACCATGCTAGGTTCGAACCGATGAAGCCCGCGCCGCCAGTAACGACGATTTTCTTGCCTTTCATTTGATCGGCTTCTTTCTTGTCCAGACCTAACAGGATTCTTGCTTGAAAATGTATCGGCCGTGAATCCCCATTGAAGTCAGAGGTGTAATGGAGGGATTCTTTCTGATAGCAAGTTGATCGCCCTTCGACCCTCCCTGCGCAATTTCACACGGGCACACCCCCAGAGCCGGCCGTCGTCAGGGACGCTGGGACGGCCGCCCTGCCAACCCCCTCAGCCAAAGGGCGAACATCGGGTCGACGATCGCGCCGCCTTCCGTGATGCCCCGCGCGTCCAGCTGCCTGACCGCCTTTTGCACGTGGGATGCGGACGTGAGGCCGTACCTCTCGATCAGCGCCGACCGGGATGCCGTCCTGCCTTCGCGGGCCACCGCCATGAGATACCGCCTCTGGGTCCCGCTCTTGATCGAATCCCAGAGGAAGTAGAAGGCCGGCGACTGGTGGGCGAGCGCGGTGGCGACCGCCGATTCGAGGTCCTCGGGCCATCTGGGCCTGGT
>Ga0315274_10004235_pt1 | contig 21147 bp, 15 predicted proteins | sample YL17G02_20_MG_FD_203700 | JGI IMG/M metagenome (GOLD analysis project Ga0315274, IMG submission 203700) | Sediment microbial communities from Yellowstone Lake, YNP, Wyoming, USA - YL17G02_20 | ecosystem: Environmental > Aquatic > Freshwater > Lake > Sediment | place: USA: Wyoming | collected...
TCCAGCGCGGTTACCGGATTATTTCGATTGAAATGTTCGACCTCTTTCCGCAGACTTACCACATTGAAAGCCTGGTGAGGCTCACCCGAAGCGACCTCGCGGGACCATGAAAAGTCCTCTGCTGGTTTTGGGCAGCTGCTTTGCGCTGGGAATTCTGCTCGCGCGTCCGGGACTCGCGTGGGCGCCGGGCGTCCCCCTTATGCTGGAGACGGCGGGCGTGTGCCTTCTGGCGGGCCTGACAACGCTCCGCCAGGGATGGCGCCGGGTGCCCTTTGGCTTGGCACTCGCCGGCTTTATCGCTGCGGGCGCGGCGGCGGAACAACTGTTCGAGCAACGCTTTCCGCCCCACCACATCAGCCGCCTGGCGGCCTTGGGAATCGACCTCGCGGATCCCGTCCGATTGCAGGGCCGCGTCGTCTCGACACCGGTGCGCTCGCCCGACGGTTTCCAGTTCGACCTCGAGGTTGAGCATCTCGGGAGTCTCGGCGCCGTCCACTCGATAACGGGCAAGGTGCGGCTGCGGTTGCAGACAACTGAAGATCCGGAAGCGATCGCTCTCGCCGAATCGTTGCGCCTTCAATATGGCGACCGGATTCGGATGCTGGTCCGGCTACGCCGCCCGCGGATCTATCAGAACCCCGGAAGCTTCGATTTTCGGCGTTGGATGGAGTCGGTGGAGGACATCACCTATGTGGGTACCATCAAGAGCCCGCATCTGGTGGAGAAGTTAACGGGGCGGGGCGCTCCCACGCTGGCCCTTCTATTCCGGAAAACGCGACTGCGCCTGCTCGAGGGAATCGACCGGCTGTACCCTCCTTGGTCCGCCGAAGGGAGAGACGGAGCCGTGCTCAAAGCCGTGCTCCTCGGCGACCGCTCGTCACTCGATTCCGACACGATCGAAAACTTCCGCAAGACAGGCCTCTATCACTTGCTGGTGATTTCGGGCCTTCACGTGGGGCTGCTGGCGATGCTTGCGGGAGTGATTCTTCGCCGCATGCACTTTGGGGAAACATGGAGATCCGCTCTCGTGCTTTCGTTCCTGCTCGTCTACGCCGCCCTGGTGGAGCAACGCGCGCCCACACTTCGCGCGACACTCATGATCTCCGTTTATCTGTTGGGTCGATTTCTTTATCGCGAGCATTCACTTCTCAACGCCGTCGGGCTCGCGGGCCTTGCCTTGCTTGTATATCGCCCGGCGTGGCTGTTTGAGTCGGGATTTCAACTCTCCTTTTCTGCGGCTCTGATTATTGCCGGTTTGGCCGTGCCGATCCTCGAGCGCACGACCGAGCCCTTCCGGCGCGCCCTTTGGCAGTTGCACGATACGGACCACGACATCAACATTCCAGCGCGCTTCGCGCAGCTGCGATTGGACGTTCGAAGCGCCGTTGCCGGCTTAAGATTGCGAATCCCCTTTCTCGAACGGCACCCGGGCGTGGCTACTGCCCTGGTGACGGGACCGCTACGAGTCGTGTTCTGGGCTGGCGGGATTCTGGTTTTTTCGGCAGTTCTCCAGCTCGGTTTGTTGCTTCCCATGGCGGGGACTTTCCATCGCGTAACCTATGCCGGCATCGCGCTGAACGCCCTGGCTATCCCCCTGATGACTGTGCTGCTGGGATTCGCTGTGCCGACAGTGCTGTTGAGCGCAACTCTACCCTCGCTGGCAGTCTGGCCGGGCAAGATTTTGGCACTCGTTATGCGCTGGCTCTTCGCGTTAACCGACCTGCCGGGCTTGCCCGCCTGGCTTTCCTACCGTGTTCCGGAGCCGCCTTTGTGGGTTTCCATGGCATTTGCCTTCTCGGTCGTCGTCGCAGCCTGGACCTTGGGCCGGCGCCGGCGGGCGTTCTGGGCGTCGGTAACCGCGTTGACCGTACTCGGTGGACTCATTTCGTTGCATCCCTTTGCTCCGCGACTCCCACGCGGCGCGCTCGAGGTAACCGCCCTCGATTGCGGCGGGGGCGACGCCATTTTTCTTGTATTGCCGGATCGGACGACAATCCTGGTTGATGGCGGCGGCGCGCGCATGGACACGGGCCGTGACGGCGCCTACCGAGGGCGGCGCTGGGACCCGGGAGAAGAGATCGTCTCGCCGTATCTGTGGTCGCGGGGAATTAAGAAGCTTGACGTTGTTGCTCTCAGTCACGCCCACCTGGATCACTTGGGAGGCCTAGGCGCCGTGATCAGGAATTTCCAGGTCGGCAAATTCTGGCACAGTGCGAATCCGCCCACGCCGGCCTATCAAGCGTTGATTGCAGAGCTCCAGCGCCAGGGCATTCCAACGCGCCGACTTACCGCCGGCGAAGGGATCCCGCTGGGTGGGGCTTCAGTTGAGATTCTCTGGCCGCCGCGAGACCGCCCGCTTTCGTCAACGCCTTCCAACGACGACTCGCTGGTGATGCGTATTTCAGCCGATGAGGCTGCTGTCTTCCTGCCGGGTGATATCAGCCAGGAGGTTGAGCAAGAACTCCTGCGTTCCGGAGGGCGGCTGAGCAGCACGGTGTTGAAAGTCGCGCATCACGGCACGAAGAGTTCTTCGAGCGGCGAATTCCTGGCCCGCGTCGCACCCTCGGCGGCGCTGCTCACGGGCGAAGGGGGAAACCTGGGTAACCTTCCTGCGGCTGAGACGCTCGAACGCCTGCGCGTGGCGGGCGCGCGCGTCCTCCGCACCGACCTTCAGGGAGCAGTGACGGCGGAGATGCAGGGTTCGCGGCTGGCGGTTCGCTCCTACGGAGGGCCGGGGGATTGAGCGCCCGACGCGCTGGGGACCCCCCCATTGACCTCCAACGTGCGGTAGAGTGAGCGCGAGACCTGGGCCCCGAAGAGCATCACGGCCGAAGACATATACATCCACGACATCAAGGCAACCACCACCCCGATTGACCCATACACATGACCGTAATTGAAGACGGGAAGGAGGAGCGTGAAAAGCGAGCGAGCGCCTTCCCAGAGTATCGCCGTGAGCAGCGCGCTGGGCAGGACTTGAGCGAAGTGCATATGGCGATTCGGCAAGACCTTGAAAAGTACCACAAACATTATGAGCGTCAGACTGAATGTGGAAGCGATAATGAGGAGGTGATAAGCGAGCGCAAGCAAGGGAGAAGGGAACAGATGTCCACCCCGGCGCAACCAGCCGTGAACGTAAACGTTCACCCCCACAACGGTTGATGATAGCAGTATGAGGAGGCCGATAACTACGGCCATCCCCAGCGCCAGCAACTGGCGCCGCAACCAACTGCGCTCCTTTTCGGCTTCCCAGGCGCGGTTCAAGGCTTTCTCCAGCGGCAGGAAGATGCCGGAGGATCCCCAGAGCAGGAGCAGGAAAGAAAAGAAGCCTACGCGGCCGTAGGCGCGCGAGATGCCTTCCAGGTTGCGCACGATGAAATCCGGATTCATGGGAAGGTAGCGTTCCAGGATAATCGCCAGCCGGCCGGCCAGCTCGTGGTGCTTGACGTAATAGCCACTCATTCCCATCAACAGCAGCAGGAAAGGAAAAACGCACAGCAGGCTGTGGTAGGCGATGGATGCCGAAACTGCGAGAGAATCTTCACTCAGAAAATTCCTCAGTGATTCGGAAAGGACCTGGCGAGCCTGTGGCCATCGCCGGAGGCGGCGTCTCCGTTTCTTGGTCCAGACGGTGGTTGGCATCGTTAGCGAGCGAATCTTGCGCCCCGGCGCAAGACTCTCGATGAGCTCGGTGTTTCCCAAACCTAGCCTTAGCTTATAATAACTGGTGGCACAGCGGAAAAGTTTGTTCCGACGGCAGGCGAGCCCGGTGGGGGGGCGGTGGCAACCCAGGCGGAAATTCAGGAAGAGAGCCGGATAGTTCGGCGTTTGCAGATCGTCGTGAATCTGGTGATGAGCGTGATTCGCCAGGCCGACATGCCGGTCGAGGAAGCCCTGCAACTCGTCGCCAACACGCGCCGATTCGCCCTGCAACTTTTCCCCGACAAGGAATTTACCTACGACCTGATCTACCAGTCGCGCTTCCGGCGGCTGCTTTCAGAAAAATACAGAATTGTTTGAAGACCTGCTTCCCCGCGCTGGTGAGGCCCTAACGGCCGGGTGGGGCGTTCGGAGGGACAGGGGAGACTGACCTCAGAGTGCCCGTAATGGTTCCCATGGCGATCGACACTTTGATGCGCAAGGGAAGGCGCTGCTCGTCGTCGCTGAACCAGATGAGCATCCGCCCCGGCCGCTTGTAAAGACCCGCAAACACTTTAGGCTCGACGCGAAACGCCGCCCGCGTGCCGAGCGGAGTCTGGACCTGCTCGCGCGCCTGAACGTCCACACTGACGTCGTAGGTCTTGGCGCCGTCATTGATGGGCAGGCGGGTCTGGTCGCCGACGTGGAGAGGCTTCCGCCGCACGTAGTAGAAGGCGGTCACGACGTCCTCCACGCATTCCGGGATCGCATTCTCGGCGTGCTTGGCCGGAGCGTCGGACTTGCTGAGGTCTCGCTCATCCAGGATGGCCAGTTTCCTCGACGGGTCGAACACGATCCGCGTGTCCTTGTGCCGCCGGCCTTCGTTGATCTTCTTGCGGATTTGGATTGAGCAGAGCGTCCGGGGATCGAACAGCGAGTGGAACTCATTCTCAACGTTGTAGAGAACCGACACGAAACCCTGCGAGCGGGCCGCGGTGATGACCTCGTAGGTTTCCGGCGTGCGCCCCTCGACACGGGCAAGCGTGGCGGACACCTGGCCGGCGGGAAAGATGGACCACGTCACGTCATACGTAAGCGTTTCCCCCGGGGAAAAAGGCAAGGGTTCGGATTGCTGCGCGGCGCGCGGGACCAGAGTGGTCAGAAGCAATGTGGCCAACCCAATTTCGATCCTGCGGAGCATTAGAATTCTCATCTGGGAGTTAGACGCAGCGAACTGCTGAAAAGAAACCTGCCAGTTTCCTACTTCAACACCATCTTAAGCACCAGGAAAATGATTCCGGCAACAAATCCAGCAGCGGCCTGATATTCGCGGTTCTTCCGGTACAAAACCCACTGGAATCCCTCACCTGCGGCCGGCGCATGGCGTCCCGTCGGAAGGAAGAAGGGAACGGCCTGCGCGTAGTGGGCGTAAGTCTCGCCGAACTGTTGCTGGAGAATTTCCGCTTCGCGACGCATTACGGGCCAGTAAACCAGCACCAACAAGGCCATGAATGCAAGCCCCACTGCCCACGAACCTCCGGCGATCGCGAATCCGCAGCCCATGATGGAGCTTCCGAGATAGAGGGGGTTGCGCGTGTAGGCGTAGGGGCCGCTGATGGCCAGGCTGCGATTTTTGTCGAGGCTCCCTGCGGCGTAGGCCCGAGCAAGCAGGCCAAGCAGAGCCACGATCGCGCCCACGATCAAGAGGCGTGAAGTGGGCCGGGAAAAAACCAGGTAGGCGACCCCCAGCGCGAATCCCATCGGGACCCGCCAGCGCGCTGCCCAGGCCGCGTAGCCGCTATCCATGCGCCCTCGCCAGGCGTGCGTGTACGGCCGCCCGCACCGACTCAACGGAAATCCCCGCGAGATACCCTGCCTGCGGCGTCCGGCGCGTGTAATCGATCGGACCGCGATTCCAAAGCGTGATGTCGGCCGGTGAGAATGGCCCGTTGCGCGCCGGATCGGTTGGCCCGTAGAGGGCGACGATCGGCGTTCGCGCCGCCGCCGCCATGTGAAGCGGGCCTGTGTCCCCGCCGAGAAAAAGCTTGGCGCGCCGCACCAGCGCAATGAACTGAGTGATGGTGGAACGGAAATGTTTCACGCGCGTCGAACCGGCCTTCTGGATGATTTCTCGAATCAGTGGTTCTTCCTCAGTCGATCCGGTCAGAAAATAATTTCCGGAAAGCTCTCCCGCCAGCAGGCGAATAAGATCGGCATAATTTTCCGGGGCCCAGCACTTGGTCTTCCACCCACCGCCCGGGTTGATCACCAGAAAATCGTCTGAGCTCGAGAACGCCAAATGTTGCGCGACATACTGATCATCCGCCTTGTTGCACGGCAGGGGAAACTGCCAGCGCTCGCGCGCCACGGGCCGGACTCCCAGGCGTTCGACCAGGGCCAGGTTCATTTCGATGACGTGCGTGCTCGCGCGCGGCGCCACGCGCTCGGTGTAGAAAACACCGGCGGCAGGTTCGCGCAGCCAGTACGCGGCGAGACCCAATCGGGCACGCGACCGACTGAGCCAGGCAATCAGCGCGGATTTGTAAAGTCCCTGGAAGTCAACAGCCGCATCGTATTTCGTCTGGCGAAGCGCCGCCACGCCGCGCACGATGGACTCGATCGTGTGCCCCGACGTCAGTTTTCTGCGCCAGCCGAGCGTGTCGAGACTCACCAGGCGATGGACGAAAGGGTTCCCTTCCAGCAGGCCCGCGAGGCGTGTCTCGATTACCCAGTGGATTTCGGCCTGGGGAAAAGTCTCACCCAAAGCGGCCACAGCGGGCAGAGCGTGGACGATGTCGCCGATGGAACTCAGACGAATGACCAGGAATCGTGGGCTGGAATCTGGCATGGCTTAATGACGAGTGACGAGAAAGAATTCAGGAGTCAGAATTCAGCAGTCAGGAGTCAGAAGTCAGAATGAGGAGAACGCTCAGTCGGGTTGTGAATTTTCTTCTCCGCACGGAAGCCACCCGGCTAGACATTCTGAATTCTGAATCCCGACTTCTGACTTCTTTCATTTCACTTGTCACTCGTCAGTGCTTTCGACCGCTTGCGAATCTCTGCCAGAATATCGCGAGTCGAGTGGTCCTTGGCATCGCCGACGATGCGCACGGTCCCTCCGAGTTCTTCCATGACCGCGCGCTCGGGCACCGCTTCCGCCGTGTAATCTGTCCCTTTGCATTGCACGTGCGGGCGGAGGTCGCGCAGCACGGCCTCGGCTGTCATTTCGTCAAAGATCACGACGTAATCCACGCATTCGAGTGCCGCAACCAATTCCACGCGCGCTTCGGCCGGCAGCAGCGGCCTTCCCGGGCCTTTCAATCCGGCAACCGCGCGGTCGCTGTTGACCCCCACCACCAGCACGTCACCCTCGGCCCGGGCGCCCTGCAGAAAGCGGACGTGGCCGACGTGCAGCAATTCAAAACATCCGTTGGCGAAGGCAATTCGCCGCCCCTCGCCGCGCAAGCGTTCGCCGAGAGATGTAACCTCGGCGCGCGGGATGACCTTGGTATTCACGCGTTGCGGATGGCCTCTTTGAGCTCGGCCGCTGTGACGGTCGCCGTCCCGCGCTTCATCACCACGAGCCCGCCCGCGCAATTGGCAAGCTGCGCAGCGTGGAGAAAGCTCGCGCCGGCGGCGAGCGCCAGCGTGAATGCCGCGATGACTGTGTCTCCCGCTCCGGTTACGTCCACGGCCTGGTCCGAGCCGAAAATCGGGAGGTGTATCGGCGCCTGCCCGGGTTCAAACAACACCATCCCGTCGCGGCCGCGCGTGACGACGAGGGCCTCGAGCGACTGCCGCCGCAAGAGCTTTTTCCCCAGCCGGTGCAGGACGGCAACATTGTTCCCGATCTTCTGGCTGAGCGCGTCTTCGACCTCAGGCTCGTTCGGGGTGACGGCGGTTACATGGGCGTAGCTCAGCAGGTCGAAACGAGAGTCCACGGTGACCGGAATCGCGCGGCCGCGCGCCTGGCGCCGGAGGAACGCCACCTCGTTCGTATCGGTTGAGCCGTAGCCGTAGTCTGAAATCAGCAAGGCCGATGCGTGGCGAATCTGAGGTACGGCTTTCAGGGTCAGCCTTCGCCGGACGTCGCGCTTGAGTGGCTGAGAGGGCTCGCGGTCCACGCGCACGATCTGCTGGCGTTGCCAATGAGCTAGCCCGCCGAGGATTCGTGATTTGGTGGGAGTCACGTGCCTCCGCAGCCGCAGGATCGATCGTATGGAAATGCCTTTCTGCTGAAAACACCGGAGCAAGGCCTCGCCGGCCTCGTCGTCGCCCACCACGCCCACCGGGATGACCTTCGCTCCCAGGTCCGCCAGGTTGTTGGCAGCGTTGGCACCGCCTCCGGGCACAACCTTCTTTTCGCGTTGTTTCAGAATCAGGACCGGAGCCTCACGAGAAACTCGCGCGATCTCTCCGTAGACAAACTCGTCGGCCACCAGGTCACCCAGCAAGGTGATGCGTTGCCGGGGAAACTGCTCCAGGGTCGAAAGCAGGCTGACACGGTCCGAGCGGCTTATCATCATAGGGAGCGCGAGGCGACGGATCTGCGGCGTGGTTTGAGGACGGCGTGGGCGGAATCTCCCAGAATAATCTCCACGGCCTCCAGCAGGTTTTCGGCGATGCGGTCCGGCATGCGCGGCCAGCGATGCCGGTTGTACTCGTATTCACCCCGCCCGTAGCCCGACATCAACAGGATGGTTCGTGTCCCGGCGTTGAAGCCGAGTTGCATGTCACGGTAACTGTCTCCGACCATGTACGAGGCGGCCAGATCAATCTGGAACCGCTTGGCCGCTTCCTCCACCATGCCCGTCGCCGGTTTGCGGCAACGGCACTTGACCCGGTAGGTCTCCAATTGTCCGCTCGGATGGTGGGGGCAATAGTAGATGGCGTCCAGGTGCGCGTCACGGGCGGCGAGTTCGAAGGCGATTCGTTGGTGAACCTCGTGGAGGAGTTGTTCCGTGAAATAGCCACGCGCCACGCCCGACTGATTCGTGACCACGATGGTCGGCCTCTCGGCCTGGTTCAACTTGCGGACCGCTTCCGCCGACCAGGGGTAGACCTGGAGCCGGTCGAGATGATTGATGTAACCCATCTCCTCGGTGACGGTGCCGTCGCGGTCAAGGAATACGGCGGGCACTCCGCGGCGTGTCGCGGCGGGGGCTGCCGGCGGGCTGGATCGCGGCCTCAGCTTCTTCTTAGGCCGAGTGCTCATGGGTAATCTTCAGCTCCTTAACCAGTTCCAGCGCGGCCATGTAAACGTCGTCCACGGTGACGTTGCTCATGCAGCGGAGATCGATGGAGCATTCGCGCAACCCGCAGGGACTGCAGGCGACCGGGCGCTTGACAATGCGCGCGCGCAAGCTTATGGGCCCGGTGGCTCGTTCGTTCGTCGAGCCGAAGATGGCCACCAGTGGCAGGCCCAACGCCGCCGCCAGGTGCATCGGACCAGAATCGTTGCTTACCACCAGGCGGCATTGGGCCAGCAAGGCCATCAACTGCCGCAAACTCGTCTCCCCCGCCAGGATCAGGGGCGTGTGCGTCATGGCCCGCGCAATCTCCTCCGCCAGCGGGCGTTCCGCGGCGGAGCCGAAGATTAGCACATCGGCGTGGAATGCACCAATCAGACGGTCGGCGAGCTGCGCATAATGGCTGAGGAGCCAGCGCTTGGCCGGTCCATAGAATGCCCCGGGGTTCAGCCCCACCAGGAAACGCGGACCGCCAAGCCCCAACTTCTGAAGGTGCTTTGCACCCCAGGCCAATTCCGTGTTGTCCAGCACCAGGCGGATTTCACGCACCGGTTCGGGTTTGTCGATCAGTCCGGCACGAAACAGGAGTTGGAGATAGTAATAAGCCTGGTGGCCGTAAGCGGCGGGGGAAGGGACTTCAATCGCGTCGGTCAGGAGAGCGCTGCGGCCGTCGCGCGCGTAGCCGACGCGCACGGGCACGCGCGCGCACCACGCCATCCAGGCGGCGTGAAAAGCGTTCTGGAGGAGAATGGCGGCGTCAAAGCGCTCGTCGCGAATCTCCTGGGCGAATTTCCAGAACCCGCGGGGACCTTTGTGCTCGCTCGCGGGTTTGTAGACAATCTGCCGGTTCACCGCGGGGAGCCGCCAATAAAGCTCGTTGACCCAGGGCTTGGTCACGAGCACGATCTCAGACGTCGGGAAGCGCGCCCGCAGCGCCTCGAGGGCAGGCAGCGACATCACGCCGTCGCCGATCCAGTTGGTGGCGCGGACCATGATCTTTTGCGGATTGGTAAGCTGGCTCGCGCGTTGAATCAACTTCCCTGCCTCGCAGCTTCCAGACGTGAGGTTAGCGCCTTCTCGAATTCGGCCGCCTCGTGGATTTCGGTCTTGATTGCGCAAGCAAGAAATGGAATGTTGGCATCTCCCGACAGCTTGAAGTTCATGGCGTCCTTTTCTGTCGTCACTATGGCTTTCGCGGCGGACTCTTCCGCACCCGTGATGATGGGCAGAAGTTCCTCCCCAATATATACGTGATGATCGCGAAACGACTCCTCCGCAATGATGGAGAATCCCCACTTTCTCAAGTCTGCAAAAAAGGCCTTGGGGTTTGCTACTCCACAAAATGCTGAAACAGGCTCGCCCTGGAAGGCCGTTGAGGGATATACCCTGCCGCTCGTAATATCCACCAGTTCGGAAAGCTTCGTACTGCCATGAAAAATCGCGGCCTGCGGGTTGGTTTGCCGAACACGGTCTTCCAATGGCTTTGGATCACCGAGCTCCGTTCGCGTCAATACCACGATATGCGCGCGTTCGAGTGCGGCGCACGTTTCACGTTGCCGCCCTGCGGGAAGTAATGCTTGATCGGAAAGTTCTTGGGTAACGTCGAGCAAAACCACCTCGACGTCACGCGCGAGCGCCCAGTGCTGGAAGCCGTCGTCGAGGATGTGAACGTCGACATTGAATCGGTCTTCGGCCAGGAGACCGGCCCGATAGCGGTCAGCGCAGACGACGATGGGCACTTGGGGCAGCGCCCGAGCCAGCAGCGCGGGCTCGTCTCCCACGTCGAGTGGATCGGCCTTGCGTTCCTCAGCAGGGGTGAGAACAACCACCTCCTGGCCGCTTCGACGGCCATAGCCGCGAGTTAGAATGCTCGGTTTCCAACCACGGTTGAGCAGCGTCTCGGCGATGTATCGCACCAGGGGTGTTTTCCCCGTGCCCCCGGTGGTCAGGTTCCCCACGCTCACCACAGGGTGATTCAGCCGATAAGTCTTGAGCCAACCGCGGCGATATGCCACGCGCCGGATGGCCACTCCGAGTTTGAACCCTGCCGCCAGCGGCGCCAGGAGTCGATTCACCGTAGTTTGCTCCTCATCCCTTTGCGCGCGTCTGAACTCCCGCGTCCAGGAATTCCGCGATGTGTTCGAGGACGCGCCCCGTGGCGCCGGACTCCTGCTCGAGGACTCGCTTCGCGGCTTCGCCGAGTTGGACTCGACGCGCGTCGTCACCGAGAAGCTCCAGGACCTCGCGGGAGAGCCCCTCGGCATCGGCAACCTGGACGGCTGCGTGCGCATCGAGGAAAAGCTGCGCGATGTCGCGGAAGTTGTGCATGTGCGGGCCGAACACAATCGGCTTGGCCCAGAAGGCGGGCTCGAGCACATTGTGCCCGCCGGTCGGAACCAGGCTGCCTCCCATGAAAACTACGTCCGCCAAGGCGAAGATTCCCGCTAACTCTCCAATCGTGTCGAGCAGGAGCACTCCGGGGGAAGCGATCTGGGCGGCGAGCTTCCCGCCTTCCGTTTCCAGGCTCGTTCTGCGCACCAGGGAATGCTCCTCCTGCGCCAGGAGTTGAAACACGGTTTCGAATCGATTGGGATGGCGGGGAGCCAGAATCAACAAAGCCTGGGGATGACGACGGCGAATCTCGGCCCACGCCGGTAACAACAGCGCTTCCTCGTTGGGCATGGTGCTGGCGGCGACGATGACCGGGCCGCGGTGCGCCCGCCGAAGCGCTTTCCCCAAAACGTCTGTAAATTCTCCGGCACGGGGAGGCACGGAATCGAATTTGAGGTTTCCTGCAGCCAACACGCGCTCGGGCCTCGCGCCCAGGGCCACGAACCGCTCCGCGTCGGTTGGGGATTGAGCGCAGATCTGGTGAACATTCTCCAACACCCGCCGCATGAACGGGCGAACCAACCGATAACGGCGGAACGAGCGGTCCGAGAGTCGCGCGTTCACAAGAACTATCCGCGTCCCTGATTCGTCCGCCGCCCGCAAAAGGTTGGGCCACAGCTCCGTCTCCACGATCAGAAGCAGGGCCGGACGAACGTGGTTGACTGCGCGCCGAGCGCAGCACCTCCAATCGAGCGGGAGGTAGAACCGGCCAGCTAAGCCCGGCAGGCGGGCCTCGCCAGCTTCGCGCCCTGCCGGCGTCACGTGGCTCAGGAAAATCTTCCTCTCCGGGAAGCGTAGCTGAATCTGGCGTGCCAGCGCGACAACCGCCAGCGTTTCGCCGACGGATACGGCGTGAATCCAGATCGCTGACGGCTCACTTTGCCGAAACGATCCGGGAAGGTACCCGAATCGTTCGCGCCACCCTGCCCCCGAGGTAATCCTCCCCCGCAACCGCCACAGATAATAGGGGGCTGCCAATACAACACCGAGACTGAACAAGACGCTGTAAATAAGATACATCACAGGACGGGTATCGAGCGGGCTCAGCGGTCAGCAGCAAAACCGAAAGTGATTATAAGCCCAAACCCGCGGGGCGGCAACGCGCCCTTCCTCGTAAGCTCGCCGACGATACGGTCCGGGACGTGAAGGCTTGCACGACATTGCGGTCAATACCAGCGGATGACACCCAGGATGTTGGAGAAATCATCCGCCCATACCTGCGTTCCAAGCCGGCCGGGCAGCGCAGACCAACGCGCGTCTTGAAGCAGCTTGCCGAGATCGCTCCCCCGCCGGGCCATCACCACCCAACTGGAAGAGAACTTCCCGTCTTGCTGATCATTCTCGCTTATTTGCAGGTCGTCTTCGCCGTAGCAGGCCAGGCCGGCGTCGCGGGCAAGGTTGGCCAGCACAGGGTGAAGGTCCAGGAATCGATTCGAGATGTTGAACGCGAGTATTCCCGTATCGGAGAGCTTGGCGAGATAGAGTTTCATGGCTTCTCGGGTCAGAAGATGCAGGGGAATGGCGTCGGAGCTAAACGCATCGAGGACAATCAGATCATATTGCCGATCGCGCGCGTTCTTCAAGGAAAGGCGAGCGTCGCCCAGGACGACCTTGATCTTGGGCGCACAGTCCCGCAAGAAAGTGAAGTATTTCGGGTCGCGCGCGAATCGCTCGACGGCAGGATCTATTTCATAGAAGGTGAACTCCTGCCCCGGCTCGCCGTAGCACGCCATCGATCCCGTCCCGAGGCCCACAATGGCCACTCGCCGCCCGGTGTCCGTGCCGGTCAGCGCGGCAAACAACTGGCCGATCGGGCCGGTGCGGGAGTAATAGACAAGCGGCTCAAGACTGCGCGCTGGGTCGAGGCTTTGCATTCCGTGGATCGTACTTCCATGGATCAGCCGGCGAAACTTTTCTTCCCTATCGAGGCTGACCCGGTAGACGCCAAAAAAGCTGCGCTCGATATGCGACACGCGCCCATAGGGACCGCTGTGCGTCGCACTCGCCAGCAGGACGGCAGCAAGGCCTAAGCCAAACCGCACCGGACGTTTGGCGAAGCTGAGGCACAGCAGCACAGCGGGGCCGTATCCGAGCAGTAGAAAGAGGGCGCTCTGATTCAAGCCACGGTCCTGCAACCCCCAGACCGCCGCGGCCAGGATCCCGCCGAGCGCTAACGGCAGACCAAAATCGAGCGCGCGGGCACTTGGCCGCGACTCTTGCGGGCTCGGGGTCGGTCGAAGGAAGGCAACAAGAACCAGCGCCAGCGGGTATTCCGCCACGCGGTTAAAGATCAGCGGTGCAACCAATCCGTTGAACACCCCCCCCAAGAGACCTCCGACAGAGATCCATAGGTAGAACTCGGTCAGGTGCACGCTCGACGGCCGGCTCTTCGCCAGCTCCCCGTGACAAACCATGGCGGCCACAAAGAGCGCCAACAGATCCAAAAGGATCGTCATCCACAATGCCAGGTCTGCCCTGGTAACGATTGGGATCGTTGCAGCCACGAGCAAGACGGGCAGCCGGTGAATCATGAACTCGTGGGAGACAAGCGGCTTGCGTGCGAAGACAAGAATGAAAGTCAGTAAATAGATGGCCAGAGGGACTACCCAAAAGAGCGGGATGGGCGGCAGGTCGGTGGTCAGGACGGTAGTCACGCCCAGCATGAGACTGGAAGGGACGAATGACAACGCCACCCATCGCATTCGCTGCCTGCCCGTGGGCATTGCCGGGTTATCGCCAGGCGACGGATCGCCGCGCGAATCGTCCTGTGCCGGCGGACCGGGGTTTGGTGTTCTGACCGCAAGCGAACGCCAAACAAGAAATCCGCAACACCACGTCAACATCATCAGCAACCCGTAACCATAGGCCCACAACCGGCCCTGATCGATGAGGCGAAGGTGAGGCTCAATGAGGATCGGATAGCTCAGTAAGGCTGTCATGCTTCCAAGATTGCTTGCCCCGTAAAGGAAATACGGATCTTTTGCGTACTCGTGCCCAGTTTGGGCGTACCAGACTTGCAGAGTCGGAGTGATGGTCGATAGCACAAAGAAAGGCAGGCCCACGGACACGAGTAGCATCCACAGTAGCGATGAGACGGGGTTCACTCCGGCGGTCAAAGCCTGGCTGGCTGAAACGCCAACCGGCAGAACCGCCAGCGGAACAAAAAGAAGTGCGGCGTGCGCGGCGACCTGCCATCGAGCCCCGAGCCGTTTGGTGACTCCGTGCGCATACGCATAACCTGCGAGCAGGCCAGCCTGAAAGAAGACCATGCAGGTATTCCACACGGCGGCGGACCCACCCAGAGCCGGCAAGGCCATTTTGGCGAACATGGGCTCGACCAGGAAGAGAAGGGCTGCGCTGAGGAACAACGTCGTCGCGAACAAGATCAGGACCATGGCGACCGGAGAACGCACCGCAAGCGGAAAGTGCTTCAAGCCCCGGGGGTATCCCGATAGATCGTGTCCCCCTTGCGAACTGAGACGATAGTCGAGGACGAGTGGGCGAAGCAAGCGATTCGCCTGCCGTGGCGATTGAATGTCCTGTTGTTGGGCTTGGCCCGCGCCTTGCCGCTCCTTTTCCCTTGTGGTAGTTTTGCGCCCCACGATGGCCGGGCGTGCGTCGAGTGCATCCTGAAATAAAGCCGTGCAACGCGGTCGAAGCCGCCGAAAGAAATTCGGCGTTTCCGGAGGTCGCATGAATCAACATGACTCGAGGAATCGAAAAGCCTCACTGAGCTTCTCACGGCGAGAGTTCGTGAAGGGCGGCGGGGCGCTCGCCGTTAGCCTGGCGGCGGAGCGCGTGGCCCGGAGCGGCGCTGTGAAGCTGATTTCTGCGCAGGCCTCTGGTGTCCCACCGCTCAAAGCCCAGCTCAAAGTAGATCTCGAACGGCGCCTGGGGACGATCGATCCGAAGCTCTACGGCAATTTCATCGAACACCTCGGGCGATGCATTTACGGCGGGGTTTATGACGAAGGATCAAAGCTCGCGGACGAGGACGGGATTCGCAAGGATGTGCTGGAAGCGGCGCGGCGGTTGCGCGTCACACAGCTCCGCTGGCCGGGTGGGAACTTCGTCTCCGGGTACCACTGGACGGACGGAATCGGCCCCAAGGAGTCGCGCCCGGCTCGCTACGCTTTGGCGTGGTTGGAGCGCGAGTCGAATCGCTTCGGAACGGATGAGTTTATCGCGTACTGCCGCAAGCTGGGCACGGAACCCTACATCTGCGTGAACGTCGGGAACGGCACGCTCGATGAAGCGATGCATTGGGTGGAGTACTGCAATCATTCCGGCGGGACCTATTACTCCGACCTGCGCAAGAAACATGGTCACGCGGCACCCTACAACGTCAAGTATTGGGGCGTGGGCAACGAGATTTACGGCGAGTGGCAGATCGGCCACAAGAATGCCCAGGATTACGCCAAAGCGGCCGTGGAGTTCTCGAAAGTCATGAAGTGGATGGATCCGCAAGTCAATCTCGTCGTCTGCGGCAGTGGCGAGCCGGACTGGGACCGCACGGTGCTCGGAGCCACGGTCCGATACGTTGACTACATTTCCGCGCACCACTACACCGTGACGGACGACTTGAAGGACTACTACGAAATCGTCGGCGCGGTGACGCAGATGGAAGCAACGATGCGCACTTCGGCGATGACCGCGGAGACCGTTTCGGCGGCGGCGAAAAAGAAAACTCCCGTCTACGTCGCGTTCGACGAATGGAACATCCTCAACAATTGGACCGATGGCGGGAAGCGCGACGATGTCCACAAGTTCGAAGTTCCTTACAACCTGCGCGACGCGCTCTGGGTGGCGGGCGCGCTCAACGCGCTGCAGCGCCACTGCCGCATGGTGCGCATGGCGAATCTGGCGCAACTGGTCAACGTCATTGCCCCGATGTACACGACGGCGGACGGCTTGCTCCTGCGGACGACCTACTACCCGCTGGAGCTCTATGCCAATCGCTCCGGCAACATCAGCCTCGATGTGCTGACTATTTCGCCCAGCTTCGAGACGCGGAATTTCGGGCCGCAAAAGTACCTCGACGTTGCCGGCACCTACGACGAGGACAAGCGCCGCGTGACGCTGGCTGTCGTCAACCGGCGGAAAGAAGGTGATGTGGTCGGAACCATCGAGCTCTCCGGCGTGCGCGCCAAACTCGGCGGCCGGGCCTTCGTCATCACAGGCGCTCACCCCGACGTGCAAAACACCTTTGAAAATCCCCGAGCTGTGAGCACCCAGGAACTGAAATTCACGGACGCTGGCGGGCATTGGGAATATCGCTTCCCGCGCCACTCGATTTCCTGGCTGGAATTCGAGGTGGAAGGATGAGGCAATACTCCCCCAAGAAAACTTGACGCTGTTCCTCCGCTTCCTCAAGCCGGGTCGATGCGAGGTTCATTCTGCAATGCCGTACAGGCGTTTGGCGTTGTCGCCCCAAACGGCCACTTGCTCGTCCTTCGAGAGTTTTCTTAAGTAGTCGGAGGAAATCTGCATGACCTGAGAGTAGTTCCCAGCCAGCGTGCAAACTGGCCAGTCCGACCCCACCATGAGGCGCTTCGTCCCGAAACATTCAAGAACGACGTCGAGATAAGGAGTGAAATCGGCGGGCTTCCAGTGTTGCCAATCGGCTTCGGTCACCATTCCGGAAAGCTTGCAGTAAACATTTGGGAAGGCCGCCAAGCACCGCAGGTCAGCCTCCCACGGCGACAACTCATGCGCCTTGACGGGGGGCTTGGCGAGATGGTCGACGACGAACGGCTGCTCCGGAAAGCGCTTGACCAGTTCGCAGGCCACGGGCAGATGGCGTGGAAAGAGCAGCAGGTCGTAAGTCAGACCGTAGTTGGCCAGTCGGCTGATGCCGCGAACGAAATCTTCGCGCAGCATGAATCCATCGTCCGGCTCGTCGTGAACCACGTGCCGAACGCCGCGGAACTTGCGATGGCGGGCGAGCTTCGAGAGTTGTTCGTCCACTTGCATGCTGAGCAAGTCCACCCAGCCGACGACTCCCTTGATGAAGGGATAGTGGTCCGCCAGTTCCAGCAGCCAATGACTCTCTTCCAGGCACTGTCGCGCCTGGACGGCCACGGTTCCGTCGATTCCAGCCGCGGTGAGAAGGCGCGCCAGGTCCGGCGGCAAGTAATCTCTCTTGAGCGTCTCCATGCCGGGTCCCATCCACCCATATTCGCGCGGGTTGTAGATCCAAAAGTGCTGGTGTGCATCAATTTTCATGAATTGATCTCCACTCAATCACAGTCATGGATGAGGATACCAAGGAAGGCCTTGACACGGTAATACGAAGGCAGCTAAGAAAGCACGGAGGAACGGGGAAACTAAAGGAGCGATGGAGCATGGACGCCTTCAGCCGCCTTACTCGAAGACAGTTTGTGTCGGCCGCGGCGAGTGCCACGGGCGGAGCTCTGTTGCCAGACCTGCCTTTCGCCGCAGCCGGACCAAGTCCGACGGTAAATGCTGCTACGCGAGGGCAAGATGAAAGTCGGGAGAAAGTAAAGGCTCGGATTCATCCCTTCCCTTTGACGCAGGTCCGGCTGGCAGACGGGCCGTTCAAGGAGGCGATGGAACTCGATCGCCGTTACCTGCATGCGCTCTCCTCGGATCGGCTGCTGCACACCTTCCGTGTGAACGCCGGCTTGCCTTCCTCCGCCCAGCCTTTCGGTGGCTGGGAAAAGCCCGACTGCGAGCTGCGTGGACACTTTACGGGAGGCCATTTCCTCACAGCCTGCGCGCTGATGTATTCCAGCACCGGCGACACCGAGCTTAAAGCCAAGGCAGATGCGCTGGTGGCCGAACTGGCAAAGTGCCAGAAAGCTCACGGCAACGGCTACCTCAGCGCGTTTCCGGAGGAATTCTTTGATCGGCTGCGGAATGGCGTCAGTGTGTGGGCTCCGTTCTATACCCTGCACAAGATCATAGCCGGCCATTTGGATATGTACGTTCACTGCGGCAACGGACAGGCCCTCGAGGTGGCGGAGGGAATGGCGGGATGGGTTAGACACTGGGCCCAGTCGCTGAGCGACGAGCACATGGCGCGAGTGAGACTGACGGAGTTCGGCGGAATGAACGAGGTGCTCTACAACCTCTATGCCGTAACCGGAAAGAGCGAATACCTGGAACTGGGCAACCGGTTCGACGACGAACATATCTTTGGCCCGCTGGCGGCCCGCCGCGACGAACTCAAAGGACTGCACGCCAACACCAATATCCCCAAGATCATCGGCGCCGCGCGCGGCTACGAACTGACCGGCCAGCAGCGCTATCGGGATATCGCCGAGTTTTTCTGGCAGGCGGTTACCAGCGCCCGTGCCTATTGCACGGGAGGCACGAGCAGTGGTGAGCATTGGACTACTGACCCCGGCAAGCTCGCGGCGGAACTGACGAATGAAACTGAAGAATGCTGCTGCGCTTACAACATGCTGAAGCTGACCCGCCACCTGATCGGCTGGACGGCCGATCCACGCCTAGCGGACTACTACGAGCGCGTGCTCTTCAATCACCGCCTTGGCACCCAGAATCCCGAGGATGGAATGATGATGTATTTCCTCCCCCTCGTCTCGGGCTATTGGAAGTTCTTCAACTCGCCGGAAAATTCGTTCTGGTGCTGCACGGGAACAGGCGTCGAGGAGTTTGCCAAACTCGGCGACAGCATCTATTTCCGCGACGACGACGGCCTGTTCGTCAACCTGTTCATCGCCTCACAAGTGACTTGGCCGGAGAAGGGCCTGCGGCTTCGGCAGGAAACGAATTTCCCCGAGCAGGAAGGGACGACTCTGGTCGTCGAAGCTGAGAAGCCGGTGGAAATGGCAATGCACGTTCGCATCCCCTACTGGGCCACTCGCGGCGGGACGGTGAAGGTGAACGGCACGGCGCTGCCCGTCTTTGCCAGCCCCAGCAGCTACCTGACTCTCACCCGAGTGTGGAAGAGCGGTGACAAGGTCGAGGTCAGTCTCCCCATGAGCCTGCACGTCAGCCCTCTGCCCGATGACGAGACCCAGCAGGGGATGATGTATGGACCCCTGGTTTTGGCGGGCCGCCTGGGCGCCGAGGGCTTGACCAAAGATTTGATCTATGGCGGCTACAATCCAGTCCCCAAGGGTGACCCCGCACCCGCTCCCACCATAACGGCGAATCCGAAAGATCCTCTCGGGTGGATCGAGCCTGTCCCGAATCAGGCGCTGACGTTCCGGACTGTCGGACAGCCCCGGAATCTCACCCTGGTTCCACTCTACAAATTGTTTGGAGAAAGATACGCGGCGTATTGGAAGGTAAATAGTAAATCATTAATATAAATCTGCAATAGAGATTTGAAAATATGTTATGTTCTGTTTGCCCCCATGACGACTCTCAGTCCGCTTGGCCTAGGCCTTCTTTTGTCCTGAGATCCTCAGGAACCCGTACGCCGGCAAACCCAACACAATGATGATCAGCCCCGGCCAGGTGGTCGCCGGACGGTACACGAAGAGGATGGCCAGAACAGCGGCAGCTCCGAGGATGTACAGCCCGGGGACGATGGGATAGCCGAAAACCCGATACGGGCGGTCAGCCTGGGGCCGGGTGGCGCGCAGGCGGAAGACGCCCGCAATGGTCAAGATATAGAACACCAGCGCGGAAGAGATGACGTAGTCGAGTAGATTGCTGTAGAGGTTTCCGTAGCGTCCTGTCGTGGGATTATAGGTCCTCGGGAGCACGAGTAGAGCCGACCAGAATCCCTGAACCCAGAGGGACCACCCCGGCACGCGCGCGGCGTTCAGGCGGCCGGCGGCCGTGAAGAAGAGGTTGTCTCTGGCCATCGCGTAATAGGCCCGGGCACCCGCCAGAACCAGGCTGTTGATGCACCCGAAAGTCGAGATCATGATCGCAACCGCCATCATTATTCTGCCCACACCGGGAAAAATCGCTTGCAGCATCGCCGTAGCGACGCGGTCGGAAGGAGCCCGTTGGATGGCCGCAAGCGGTAGAGTGAGCAAATAAGCTACGTTGGCCAGCAGGTACAGCAGAATGACGATCGACGTCCCCAAACCCAGCGCGAGGGGGAGATTGCGCCGCGGGTTCTTCACTTCGCCCGCGACGAACGTGACGTCGTGCCAGGAATCGGCCGAAAAGAGCGAACCGGACTGAGCGACGCAGACGGCGGCGAACAGCCCAAAGGCGGTTGTCGCGTCCAGTCCCGCCGCGATTGGATCGAATCCACGCGGTCTCCAGAAGTCACCGAAGTTTCCGTGCACAGCCGTTGCATTCCACCCCACTAAGAATCCCAAAGCGATCAGCCCCACCAGGGCCCCGGTCTTGGCGGTCGTGAAGACGTTCTGGACGAGGCGCCCGTAGGCCAGCCCGCGGCTGTTCGTCCAGGTGAGCAGGGCGATCACCAGTAGGCCGACGAGTTGGGCGGTTGAGAGCGACAGGGCATATCCCGACGATAGGTGGACAGGCGCAATCAGATAGCGGTCTTCCGCTATCTGTGGCCAGAGTTCTCCCGAGAAGCGCGCAAAGGCCACTGCCACCGCCGCAATCGTGCCGGTTTGGATGACCGTGAACAGCGTCCAGCCATAAAGAAAGCCGCACAGCGGCGAGAATGCCTCGCGCAAGTAGATGTACATACCTCCCGCGCGGGGCATCATCGCCGCGAGTTCGCCGTAGGAAAGCGCGCCCGAAATCGTCAGCAGTCCGGTCAAGGCCCACGCCACCAGCAGCCATCCCGGGCTGCCGATACTCCGCGCCATGTCGGCCGAGACGATGAAGATGCCCGAGCCGATCATGATGCCGACTACAACCATGACCGAATCGAAAAGGTTAAGCCCCCGGACGAATTCCGTTTCCGGGACGTCCTTCGCCACGGCCTCGGTCGATTCCACCATCT
>Ga0315274_10004237_pt1 | contig 21139 bp, 23 predicted proteins | sample YL17G02_20_MG_FD_203700 | JGI IMG/M metagenome (GOLD analysis project Ga0315274, IMG submission 203700) | Sediment microbial communities from Yellowstone Lake, YNP, Wyoming, USA - YL17G02_20 | ecosystem: Environmental > Aquatic > Freshwater > Lake > Sediment | place: USA: Wyoming | collected...
TGTGACACTTTGAAAACCCATGGCGTGTGCACTAACCCTGACGAGCTATGCAGAAGAGTGCGTCACCCTTTAGGTTACTATAGAATTAGGCTAGGAAGAGAAAGAAAGAGCCGCTGAACCTCGTCTAGCGTGTAGCATACCTTATATATCAAGTGTGCTAAACTGAACGATGAATCTGAAAAGGAAGAGACCTGATGCAGTCTTCGCGAGTAGAGGGCAATCTCAATATCTATTCTGAAGTCGGGATTATGCTTCCGACATATTGCGAAGCTGCCAATATCGAGAAGCTGATTCTTGAGCTGGAAAACTCTGACTTTAATCCATCAATATTGGTCATTGACGACTCAAGCCCAGATGGAACCGCCGACATTGTGAGAAAGCTTCAGAAAAAGTTCAGAAATGTTCTACTGCTCGTACGGAGCAGGAAAATGGGGCTTGGAACGGCTATAACTGACGGGTTTAAAGCATTTCTTTCAATGAAACATCCGCCCAAATACATAGTCACCATGGACGCCGACTATTCACATAGTCCCAAGGAGATCCTCAAGCTGCTGACCCCTGTCAAAGAAGGGGCCGACTTGGTTGTTGGAAGCAGATATTGCCCGGGAGGAGGAGCTGTAGGTTGGGGTGTGGGTCGCTTTTTGATAAGCAAAATCGCCAACCTGATCACACGTTTCAGAATCGAGGCGAGAATATCTGACTACACCAGTGGAATGCGGTGTTACTCCACAAGACTGGTCAAAGGCATAATAAACGACCTTCACAGCCAAACATATGAGATTCAAATTGAGACCATAAGACAGGCAAACGTCAGAGGTTACAAGATCAAGGACGTGCCGATAGTTTTCATAAATAGGAAGAAAGGCAAATCCAAACTCTCCATTAATGAGATCAGAGATTTCCTCAGTTACATATTCAACTTCAACCGAAAGTACTAAATGCTTGCCAGTTGAGATTTTGAGTCTATCGTAACATCGGACGAACTCTACTTAGTCGATGTTCTAATTTCGTCAAAGTGACTGTGATGAATGCGATCAAAGCATCATCGGCAAAGTTGAAAGCCTTTGGCTACCAATGGCTGGCCAAGAACTGGCCGCTTCACGCGATGGTTCTAGGGTATGTGATACTCCTAAGCGCTGCGTCCCTGGTCAGGCACTATTCGTTTCAGACGTCGGCGTGGGATTTGGGGATTTTCGATCAAGCGTGCTCCAGCACTTTGTCTGGAAGACTATTCTATTACACAGCTGAATTGTACGCAAATCCAGGAGGCTCGATTTTTGGAGTGCATTTTAGTCCGGTGCTCTTCCTCATAATTCCATTCTATGCGATGCTGCAAAGCCCAGCAACTCTGCTGGTAATCCAATCGGTTGTAGTTGGTGCAGGCGCCTATCCTGTCTTCCTGATTGCGCAACACGTACTCAAAGACCGAAAACTCGGCTACTATTTCTCACTCCTCTATCTCGTCTATCCGCACGTCTACGGCATCAACACATTCGATTTTCACCCTGACGCGTTCTTTGTTCCATTCACGCTGTTCGCGCTATACTTCTTCTTGAAAGGAAGCTGGAAGCAATACTTCGTTTTCATGTTGTTAGGGCTATCAACGAAAGAATTCATGGGAATAATCTTCGCAACCTTCGGAGTCGGAGAACTATTCGTCCTGAGACGAGAAATTGCAGATGTGCTTCGATCTAAGAATCGCCCTTCAGGAAAGTTGCTCGTAGCTGTAGGAACGATAGTCGTTGCAGCTTGCTGGTTTCTTATGGCTGGACAGATTATCAGAGTCTTCAACCCTGCCCCGCCTCAAGGTTTCACAGAGGGTTCTCCTTGGTCAATACTCGGTTTCGTACCCCTGAATCCTTTGTCTTGGTTCCATACTGAGCAAATCAACCTGCCACAAGCCGTTGGTTACGATTTTCAATCCAAGCTCTTTTATGTATTCACAGTATTTGCCCCACTGGGTTTCCTGCCTCTCTTCCAGATAGTTGGAATGTTACCTGTATTATTGTGGATCGGTATGGCGTTTCTCTCAAACTATCCTCCTTACTACCAAATAGGTTTCCAATACTCTGCTCTGATAGCGCCTTTCGTCATTGTTGCGGCAATAGAAGGCTTTGGCAAGGTGCAGTCACTTCTTAAAACAAATACTCACGGAACCAGCAGGCTCGTTCGAAGATTGTTCTTGGTCTGTATTCTAGTTTCTTTGGTGTTGACTCTTCAAAGTCTGCCATCAGACTTGAAGGTGATACTCAGTCCACACGACCAGAAACTGAGTGCGCTGATAACACAAATCCGAGGAGATTTTCCCAATGCCTCCATCCTCACACAATACGATCTCTTCCCACACGTTTCAACAAGCCTAGAATCCTATGTTGTTCCACCTTTGTTCCCAGCCTTCAACAAGTCATACTACGCGGAATATGTTCAGTCATTATTTGATCTGAAGCCCGACTTCATAATCCTCGACATTAATCCCGACATTCGTACACATGCACTTAGGAGCACTTTCCTCTATTCATTCGAGAACTTGGAAAGACTCTCAACTGACTACGGACTCTACGCTTCTTCCGACGGCATTTTCATCTATCGGCACGACTACCATGGAGAATTGATCATGTATGAACCCTTCGTCTTGACACTAGACTATAATATCCACATAGACACTGATGTCGTTCTCTTCAGCGGTGTCTTCCCGGAAGGAACGTATCAAGTGACGTTTCAAATGAAACTTCCGTTTCTAGGCACAAACCAAGCGTGCATCGCACAATTGGCTCAGGGAGACTTGACTCTCATGTCAAGCGACTTGTATGGAGGGTACACCTCCGGATCTCCTCTACTGCACGACTATACTCTGACCATGAACGTTACATCGTCGAGCACCGAAGTGATGTTTTCCATATTGAACCCCGCCACAAACGCTGACATCTATCTGAAATCGATAATAGTTTCCCTACATAGCTTGCAGGAACGAAACTGAGGAACATGATTTGTGAAACAGCCCAAGATAGCTATCATAGCAAAAAGTGTGCTAATAGGGTATGGCGTCGATGAAATAGTGAATTTCCTAGCAACGGAACTTTCGCAGCGTGGATTTGACGTTACAGTCCTCGTAAACAAAAGCGAGTATCCCACGCACAAATACAAAACCATTCTGTACAACCTTGCCACAACACCGTTTCTGAACGAGTTCTGGAACAGCAATTTCCTGATAGACCTGCGTTCGTTCTTTGCTGTAACTAGCGTCCTAGGCGCATATGACATGATAGTAACCGTAGATCCCATGCACATAGTAGGCGCCTTGGCTAGGGAGCTGTTCCGGAAAAAGGTGATAATGTACTATTTTGGAGTACCGCCTCCAAAGGTATTAGACTCGTTCGTAAGAAAGATCGAATCCGTCAGGGAGAATCTTCTCTGGAATCTATCTTTCTACTTTTCCAATCGCCTGGTAACGAACAGTTACTACACCAAGAATCTTGTCTCACAGTTTCTAAAGAGAAAAGCAAGCGTGAACTATCACGGCATCGATCATCTCATCAGCAAAGAAAAAGAAAAGGCCACAAAGTTCAGAGATGATCTAGGAGTTGGGGACAGAAAGCTGATCTTGTCAATTGGACGGTTCTCAACTCCTTACAAAGGAATGGCTGAAGTGGTGAGGCTCTTCAACAGACTTGAAGAAGGACGTCAAGACGCCATTCTTCTGCTTGTCGGCAGAGGTTCCATCTGTGATTTAGGCATGCAAAGCCCACCCGAAAATGTGAGAATTTTGTCGAATGTGTCTTTTGATACGCTCAGAATCTGTTTTGAGGCTTGCGACGTCTATTGCACGTGCTCAAAATGGGAAGGCTTCAACTTGCCCATGGTCGCGGCAATGGCTAATGGAAAACCGGTTGTAGCTTACAACGTAGGTGCCCATTCGGAAATATTGGCAAATGAAGAGACTGGTTTCCTCGTTGAGAGCTCAGTCGAATTCCAGCACCGACTGCGTTTGCTCATAGAAGACGACGCCTTGCGAGAAAGGATGGGGCAGAAGGCAAGAGTTGCGACACGTAAATTCACTTGGGAAGAAAGCGCTCGAAATTTTCAGAAAACAATATGTCAAGTCTTCTCAGAATCATGAATTGCCTTTAGGAATCGTATGACACCCAGTTGTTTGTTATCGGATGCTTTATTCGTCTAAGTCCCAGCGAAAGCTCAAGGCTGCCGTTGTACATGTGCTTCTGAATTTCCTTATCATCTATCTTTCTAGAAGCTTGTATCAGAAGTCGCTTTTTCCACGTCTCTCTGAATCTCTTCAAGTTCCACGCAAAACCTCCAAGCACTGCTAACTTCTCGTTCAAGTCTCTTCCATTGAAAAGAAGCCATGCTGCTACGGCAGTTTTCAAAGCCACAAGCTTCGGCGCCAACTTCATTAGAGTTCCTGAATCGTAGTTCTTGAGTGCGGTTGTAAGCCAGTTTCGCTCAAGGAGCGGAATCATAGGACCATTTGACGCTCGCCACTCGTGGTAAATTCTAGAGTGTGGAACGTAAAAGATTCTGTATCCCTTCAGTCTTGCGCGCCAACACCAGTCTAGGTCTTCTCCGTAGAGAAAATACTCTTCATCAAACGATCCGACATCCTTCCACGCGTTTTTTCTGATGACTATTGCGCCACAATTGGCATAGAAGACCTCTTCGACTCTTTCGTATTGGCCGCTGTCTGTTTCTCCGTTTCCACGATTCCATCCAGAGCCATAAATGTCACATTTACCTCCAGCGGCATTGATCGAACTCGTGTTCTGCATGAAGAGCATCTTAGGCGTAACCGCTGAAACTTCATTGTCATCAGTGATGTAAGGCATCAGTTCTCTCAGCCACGAAGGTTCCACTGTGACATCGTTGTTCAAGAGAACTATAAACTCGCTATTGACTTCCTTAAGCACGATGTTATACGCTTTTGCAAATCCGTGATTCCTGTCATATTTGACGATTTTCACCTGTGGATACTTCGCCCTGACCGGATCGAGTGATCCGTCATTGGAAGCGTTGTCAACCACAACAACCTTGAACTGAGGATAATTCATACTGAAAATCGAATTTAGGCACTCTTGAATGTGCTTCTTCCCATTATAGTTGAGCACAACTACAGTGACTTCTGGGAATTCAATCTCTACGTCTCCACTTCTCTGAACTACGGGATCGCGTAGCGCGTATTGAACCATGGGTTCATCATAAACCTTGACAGTTTGTCTTTTGCTTCTCTTGGTATTAAACTACTCGTCAACCTTCTTTTTTCTTTTGATAGTCATTTAAACCTATTCCTTTCTAGTCCTAGGTTCAAATTGCATTGACGTCTAGGTTAGAAAATATCGCAGACAATGAGAAACCTAAATACGCCTCAAAACGCCATTCAAAAGCGAGATGTCAGCAACTACTCGTGACTTCATAGAGCGCAAGTTTCTTGCCTACTATTCTGAGTGTTTCCAACAGGTAGGCATTCCTAGTTCGCCTGCAAGACGCGAATTTGCCGCGTTTCTTTTTAGAAACAAGGCGATGGTTAGACACAAAAGTTTTCTGACTGCAGAAGAGCTCAAGGATTTCTTGTGCACCGACGTGCCGTCAGATGTCTACTATTCAAGTGCTCGATATGAACAACCAGATGCCTCCGAGATGAGTGCCAAGTGCTGGATCGGCGCGGACTTGATTTTTGATATAGACGCTGATCATATACCAACATCTTGCGACAAGATTCATGACGAATGGACCTGCTTGAACTGTGGTTTCAAGGGAAAAGGTGAAGTTCCCGAAAGATGTCCAAGTTGCGGAAAAGAGAAATTCGAAAATAATACTTGGCCGTGTGAAGATTGTCTGAATTCCGCGAAGAACGAGACTATCAAACTTCTTGCCATTCTCAAGAAAGACTTCGGTTTCAGCGAAGAAGATATCCACGTGTTCTTTTCGGGACATCGCGGCTATCACGTTCACATCGAAAACAGATCGATCGAAACTCTTGACACCATGGATCGCAAGGAAATTGTCGACTATGTCTGCGGATTAGGCTTCGATCAAGAGTTGCATGGATTCGGTGAAGACAAGATCATGAATCCTGATCTGAACGCTGTCGGCTGGCAAGGACGAATCGCACAAGGGATATATGAAGTTGTCAGTCATGCAGAACTGAGTGACTACCAAAGAATGGGATTGAACAAGAGCGTTTCACAAGCAGTGGCAAAAAACAAAGAATCAATCCTGAAGAACTTCAGCGAATCAAAACCATGGACAACACTCAAAGGCCTAGGTCCTCAAACCTTCAGGAAACTGGTCGAACATGCCAGACACTCTCAGTCGGCAAAGGTAGATACGGTAGTCACTACAGATATTCACCGTCTGATCAGAATGTCCGGCACTTTGCATGGGAAGACAGGTTTGAAGAAGATCGAATTCCCACTTTCCGCCATAAACAACTTTGACCCTTTCCAGAATGCCATAGCCTTCGGAAAGAACAGAGTCAGCGTCCTTGTCTCTGATGCTCCTCAATTCCGTCTCGGCGACGAGGAGTATGGTCCTTACAGGAACGAAAAAGTTGTGTTACCAACGGCAGCAGCACTATTGCTCGTGTGCAAGAAGAGAGCGGAGGTAATAGAGCAACATGTATGATGAACTCTACAACGCATGGAAACTGGAACTTGAGAAGAATGATCTCGAAAAGCTTCCAGCCGAATTCTATTCCAATATTGCGGATTATATGAAGCGGCTTAGAGAAGACAGCCGCATGTTGGAGAAGCGAGCAATAAAAGCCAGTCTCTTAAACAAAGAGATGCATAACGCAAAGCGTATGATTGGTCAGCTCATTCGGGCACGCTATCGGAAGACATTCCAGAAATTGGCAAAGGGTGAGGAATTGCCTCAAGAGCTTCTTGCACCAGAAGAAAAAACCATTTTTTCAATTGTCTCACCTTTTGCGGATGCTGTCAGATCCTTTGCCAGAGATATAATTCGTGGCCAATTGCCGGCAGTGAGAATCAATGTGACCCACGGGAGAGCGGCACTGCGCTTCTTGAAAGAGGTTCCTGCAATCATCGGCGCTGATATGAAGACGTATGGGCCGTTCAAAGTTGAGGACATCGCGGCCTTGCCCATTGAGAATACGAGGATTTTGATCAAACAGGGTTTGGCCGAAAAATTGGAGACCTAATGAGGGTAGTCTCTTAACTGGTCAGCTCAGGACTTGGCGGTCCAAGATTGAGGTTGTTCTCTTGTTTCATTATTCTTCCCCATAATGCCCTGCTGCCAATTATCAGAAGGGGATAGGACATTATCCACGACATCGAGTACAACATGCCATAGAGATTGTGGAAAGTGTTCCAGTCACCGCCATTGAGATCGAGTATAAAAATGGTTGCTATCCTCAACGCGTTGATAAAATACGTGACAGTTGCGCCAAAGATGAAATAAACAATCCTATGCTTCCATTGAATACCACTGTTCTTGAAAAAGAGCGGAATAGTGACTGAGAAAATAATCAGACTTTCAACCCCTGAGCACACCCAAGCAACCGCGTGCGTCGCAGTGCGTCCATAAATATCTTGAACTCTCAATACTGGCAGGATACCTTCGTTGAGAATCGGTTCGAAGGTAATGCTTGTTTTGTATCCCATGATGTTCAGAACACTCGCCGACAGTTGAGTTGTCGTTGGAACAAAGATCTGGAAGGGCGTAAAGCGCCCATATGGATACAAAGTATCAATCATATAGACTGCTCCAATTACTCCTAGGAAAATCATCGAAATCGGAAAGTTTGCAGATTGATGTGTTCCATAATATAATGCAAAAATCAGCCCGAAAAGTCCGGTCAACACTAGATACTCTGTTGCAAGTGGCACAAACTGGACAAAGTCAGGTACAACGTTGTAGCTTGTGGCTAAATCCATTATTGCAGCGTTTAAACCGAAGAAGTTGGCGAAAATGATGTACACTATTGGAAGCGCAAGAGCTACGATGAACGCAATCGTCCTTTTGGTTCTCACCCCGCCGATCCTGATTTCTCGGATTCTGTCCCAGTTTATTATGGTCTCCAAGAAGACAAGCCACAGGAAGAATAGGTAGAAAGTTCTGCCCTTCCACATCAACTCATATGAGGTTGGATAAAGAACGTACAGAATGACGAAAGGTACAATGACGACTAGAATGGGCAACGTCTTTCTTAGAAGAGCAAGGCTTTGATCGACAATGGGCAAAAGATCCCGCATGTATCGTTTTCCCAACTTGGCTGATTCTAACGTTTCAATAGAGTAACTGACCCTGATTTAAGAATGATGCTTGCGTATGCGAAATAAGCCCGATATCTTTTGGCAGGTGAAATGCGGCAGAATAGTCTCGCGAGGGACAATGTATCGACCAAGATAGCGGAAAAAGTATAAGAACGTGTGTCGCTTCCTTTATGCAAAGCTGGTCGTGAATGTAGTGAACGTTCCTAAGGAAGTCAAGACATACTGTCCAAGGTGCAAGCAGCATCAAGCTCATTCAGTCACACTCTACAAGCCTGGGAAACGCAGACCTCAAGCAAAGGGAGAACGCCACCACAGTCTGCGAGACAAGAGAGGTTACGGTGGACAGAGTTATCCTCTTCAGAAAGAATTCGCAAAAACAACAAAGAAACAGACGTTAAAGCTGAAATGCAAAGTTTGTGGGTATATGCGCCACAAAGACGGCATTCGGCTGAGGAAACTCGTCATTGCTTAAGAGGAGGGAAATTCATGACTGAATGGGAAACGCTTATTCCAAGACCGAGAAGCAGCTTCGTTCGCGTCAAATGCCTGAAGTGCGGCAATGAACAGATGGTGTTCAGCAGTGCGGTAAACAAAGTAGTCTGCAATGTATGCGGAACCGACCTCGCAGAACCCTCCGGTGGAAAGGCAAAAATCAAGGGTGAAATAGTCGCCGTTTTCGAGTAGGGAAGGAAGAAGCAATGTCCCTAAAAAAACAGGAGTGGCCTGAACCAGGCGACCTCATTATGGCTACGGTAGACAACGTCACCGACTATGGCGCATACGTAAAGCTAGACGAATATGACAAGAGAGGGCTGCTGCATGTTTCTGAGATATCATCTTCTTGGATTCGTAACATTCGCGATTTTGTCCGTGAAGGACAGAAAGTAGTTTTGAAAGTATTGCGTGTGGACTCTGAAAAGGGACATATTGACTTATCACTAAGGCGCGTTACAAAAAGAGAGAAAATCGAGAAAGTAATGGCTTGGAAGAAAGAAAGAAAGGCAGACGCGCTGCTAAGAGCCGTTGCCGAGAAAACAGGCATGCCTGTTGAAGAGATTTACGAAAAAGCCGGAAAACTGTTAGAAGACCAGTACGGCTTGTACGAAGGATTCGAAAAAGTTGTAAGAGAAGGCCCGGAAGTTTTAACAAAGCTAGAAATTCCTGAAGACATTGCCAAGGCATTCTTTGAAGTTGCCCAAGAAAGAATACGTATTCTGATGGTTAAAGTCAAAGGCACGGCTGAACTTCGATGCGGAAAGCCGAACGGTGTTAATGTAATAAAGGAGGCTTTTGCCGACGCCAAGAAAAGCGAAAAACTCGGAAATGCGAAACTTCGTTTCTATGTCATCGCCGCACCAAAATACAGTATTGAAGTGATGGCAGAGGATTACAAGCGTGCGGAAGACATATTCGAGAAAGTCGCCGAGAACGTGGTCACGGCTGTCACGAAGGCTGGCGGACAGGGCTCCTTTAGAAGGGAGAAGTAATGGTGTGGCTACTCAGAAAATGCGAAAAATGCGGTAGCTACACATTACGAGAAGACGCGTGTCCCCACTGCGGAGGAAAAGTGCGAATTCCGCACCCAGCAAAGTTTTCGCCTGATGACAAATACCTGAAATATAGGATGGCCCTGAAACGGGAGAGTTTAAACCAGTGAAAGAGACTTTCATCAAAGAACTTGCGAAAGTGGATCTGAAAAACCCAATTTTGATTGAAGGGCTTCCCGGGCTGGGGCTGGTTGGGAAAATTGCTATTCGCCATTTGGTCAGGCAGTTGAAGGCCGAGAAGTTCGCCTTCCTCTACTCTCCTCATTTTCCATACTTCGTCATAGTCAGCAAGAAAGGAAACGTTCGGCTTCTCCGCGGAACATTCTATTACTGGAAGAGCAAGAACGCCAAAAACGACCTGATTTTCTTCACGGGAGATAGTCAGGCTCAGACGATAGAAGGGCAATACGAGATATCGGATCACATCTTGAACTTCGCCAAACAATACAATGCCAAACTGATCATCACTATCGGCGGATACAGAATGGAGGCCAAAGACAAGCCGAAAGTAGTTGCAGCAGCAACAAACCCCGAACTCCTGAGCAAAGCTTTGAAGGCAGGAGCCGAAGTCAGCCCATCAGGAAGTCCAATCGTGGGCACCGCCGGCTTGATTCTTGGACTATCCCATTTCATGAAAATTGAAGCTTTGTGTCTATTGGGCGAAACGAGGGGGTACCTGCCAGATCCAAAATCTGCTAAAAGTGTGCTCGAAGTGTTACAATCGATGCTTGGTTTCGATGCGAACTTGACCGGACTAGACGAGGAGATAACCAAAGGCGAGAAGATGGTGATGCGCCTACAGAAGATTGAGGAGAAGAGGGCTATCCAAGCTGAAGAAACTAAGAAGGAAGAGGATAAGAAGGTTACCTACATTTCATAGGCACGTTCGAATCAAGTTTTCTTCAGGTAACCTTCCCTAGGCTCGTATATAGTTCCTTCACGCAGCAGTTGTGAAAGCAGGCGGTCGGCTTCAGCTCTTGAGATCTTGTACTTATCTTCGAGTTCTGTTTCCAAGGATTCTTTTTCAACCATTCCTGTTTCCTTTTCCATTTCAATCAGCGCCGTCAGTATGATTTGCAGTCTGTCTCTCATGCTCTTTGATCGCCCAGTCATTATGATGTCTATGTCTATCTTGTAGGAGGAGAGGTCGATTCCAACTTCTTCCAAGGACCTTTTCATTATTGCAACTGCAGCTTCAGCGTCTTCTGCTTGAACTTCTTTCTTGAGCGCAGCACGGGCTCTTGCCTCCGCCGTTCTGACAAGCGATTCAAGTTGACGGGCTGTTATTGCTACAGGCGACCCTTCAGCCTCGCTTGCCGAACGCATTGCCAAGTAGAAATCGTTCAAACGTTTCAACGCGTCTGAACTCAAGACTGGCTTGAAACTCTTTGCGTAGCTGATGTATTTGCGCAGGAGCTCTGCAGAGATCGGTGGTTCTACTGGGCTTGAGCCTTTTCTGTGTAGTTCAAGTATGTGCATGGACATCTTGGCGTCTGATTCTTTGTTTGGTACATCTCTGAGAACGAAGATCAGATCAAACCTTGAAAGTATTGTCACGGGCAGAGAGATGTTTTCAGCGACTGTACGATGAGGTTCATACCTTCCCAAGGTAGGGTTAGCAGCGGCGAGAATGGCGGTCCTTGCGTTTAAGGTTGCGACGATACCACCTTTTGCCACTGAAACCGTGTGCTGCTCCATGGCTTCGTGAATGGCAACCCTATCCTCAGGGCGCATCTTGTCCATTTCATCAATGCAGGCGATCCCTTTGTCCGCCAAGACCAATGCTCCAGCCTCAAGGCTCATTCCGCCGCCTTTCTCCCTGATTACTGCTGCTGTCAGCCCTGCAGCAGTAGTGCCACGTCCGGAAGTGTAGAGTCCACGTGGCGCGATTCGTGAAACGTACTGCAACAGTTGAGACTTCGCCGTGCCTGGATCCCCGATCAAGAGCGCGTTCATTTCTCCTCTAATTGTAATGTCTGGCAGGTTCTTAGACACACCACCGAACAGAAGGTACATTATTGCTTCTTTGATGTGATCGTATCCGTAGATCGACGGTGCAATCGAGTTTATGATCTTCTGGTGAATCCATGGATCTCTGGCGAGCTCAAGGATCTTCTCTTCCTCTTCAGGTGAAGGCATGGCAGTTTCAAGTTCCTTGCCTAACACTTCGATGGAATTGGCATCTAGGTGAAGAATGAACGCGCGAAGTTTCCCGACTCCTGGAAGCGTGGGCGGCTGAGCGCGTACTTGACCCACAACCGAGACATCATCACCCGGTCTTGCGACATCTGCGATTTCTTTTCCAATAAGCTTGATGCCCAGTGTCCGAGGCAACTGCCCTGGAGGTAGGTCTTCCGGTCTCTCTTGTATACGCAGTTCTTGGGAGTCTATGAAGGTAGATTCCTCTTGTACGAATTCATAGGGGCCTTTGGAGCCGCAATCCGGACTGCTGCATGCGAAAGGTGCTTTCAGAAAGGAACCCGTTTGCTTTACGGGTGTTATCGTTCCGCATCTCTTACATCGGAATGCTCCCTGCATCACCATCGGACGGACTGGAGACGCACGGACAACGATGCCTTCGACCATTACTATCTTGCCCATCTGCTCCGAGCCCAGTTTTCGAAGCGGCGCGACTTCCAACAAACCAACGAGTCTAACGTCTACTAAAGGTATTCTTTCAGCATATTCGGGATCCTCGATCTGCAGTTGCGCAGAAGCTGCGTTGCTGGCGTGCTTCAGGTATTCCTCAGGTTTGTCCAGAAGCTCTTCGGCTAGTTTCTGATCAAAAGCCAACAAATCCTCAAAGGCGACAATGACAGAAGTTCTTCCGCCCATCGCCATCTGCGAAAGTCTCTGTCGGTACTCTTCAGTCTTGAAGAAATTTTGAAAACGTTCCTGTGGATCTGTGATTTCCATTTCTTCAACCATTTACGCTGACCTCTTTCTGCTCAAGTATCCGCTTTTTCCAACCGTTGATTACTTGGGATAGTTGTTCGTATAAAAGCCTCTCCTCTACCGTCAGGTTTCGAAGACTGCTCTCAGCCTGCGCTGGTGCAGAAGCGATCGAGACGATTTTTTTCATCCGTGAATTAACAATGTCTTTCGTCAGATGGTCTGCTCTCTCGTATTCTCTCATTCGTTCAGGATTGTTGGCTATTCCTTCCCGGAGCTCCACAAGGTGTCGGCGAAGCTTTGGGTAAAAGCCATCAGGAAGCTTGGATATTTGTCCAGCAGTCTGGACACGTTCCGTCCATTGGATTTTGCTGAGCTTTCCAGTGTCCAGCAAGTCTTCAGCACGAAAGTGTACGATTCCCGACTTGACAAGCTCAACAGCAATCCAGTAATGGACTTCGTATTCGTTGCCTTCTTCAAATGGACCAACATTCAATCCTGCGAGTCTGATTTCAGGGCAATTTCTACTAGCAGTTATTTTGACAGGCGAGTTTTCAAAACAGAATTCTGCATCTCTTATTGACAACAGACCCTTCATCAATTTTCCCCTCAATCTCTCCGAGTTTCTAACCTAGTTTGTGGGGGCGTAAAAAACGTTGTGGAAAAATCCTGTCAAGAACTCCGCAGTTTGAAACCAGCAATTTGTAGACCTACGTGGAGGGTGCAGGAATGGAGTTTTCTATTGTGAATTTGCACAGTAGGGGAAGTAAGGCTTAAAAGCTGGTGTTTGAGATTCGGTCTTGTCTTTACAAATGTAAAGGTGAAAGAAATGTCTGAAAAGAACAGTCTCTTTGAAGAATCACTGAAACCAATGAAGAATGCGGCAGCCATACTTAACCTCAAACAAGATGTCATAGATGTTTTGAGTAGCCACGAACGCATACTAACGGTCACCATGCCCGTCAAAATGGACGACGGTAGAATCAAGGTGTTCACAGGCTATCGCGCTCAACACAACACAGCACGGGGACCAGCCAAAGGAGGAATCAGATACCATTCTGGCGTTTGTCTCGACGAAATAAAATCATTGTCCTACTGGATGAGCATTAAGAACGCTGTCGTCGGCATCCCATACGGAGGAGGCAAAGGCGGAATAACATGCAATCCCAAAGAAATGTCGATCGGCGAATTGGAGAGGCTGACTAGAAGTTACGCAGCTCAAATAGCACGATTCATAGGAGTAGACAAAGACATCCCTGCCCCAGACGTGAACACGACAGCTCAAATCATGGGTTGGATCGCGGACGAATACTACAAGATAATGGGCGAAATCATTCCGGGAGTCATCACTTCAAAAGCTATTGCAGTGGGCGGATCAAGAGGACGAGACACCGCAACTGGCCGAGGAGGCTTCTTCACTGGACTCGAAGCATTAAAATGCTTGAACATGAACGTCAAGGGTGCAAAAGTCTCTATCCAAGGATGGGGTAATGCAGCGCAGCCATACGCACAGTACATGCATGAACTCGGCGCAAAGATCGTGGCAGTAAGCGACTCAACTGCGGGTGTTTACAATCCAGATGGCATGAACCCAATGGGTCTAACAGAGTACAAGAACAAGACTAAGAGCGTGAAGGGATTCGCCGGAGCCAAGCCAATCAGCACCACTGATCCTATAACAACAGACTGTGATATTCTTGTCCCAGCAGCACTGGAAACGCAGATTACGGAGAAGAATGTTGACAAAGTCAAGGCAAAACTCGTCGTCGAACTGGCAAACGGACCAACAACCCCTGAAGCTGACAAGAAATTGCACGAAAAAGGAATCTTTGTTGTTCCGGACGTTTTAGCAAACGCCGGCGGTGTCACGGTAAGCTACTTCGAGTGGGTTCAAAACAGACAAGGTTACTACTGGACAAACGAAGAAGTTGACCAAAGACTAAAGCGTGTGATGGCCGAAGCCTTCACAGACGTGTACGAAAATTGCAAGAAATACAAGATTAGCATGCGCATAGCCGCGTATGTTACCGCGGTCAAGAAAATTGTTGATGCGATGCAGGCCCTAGGCCGCATCTAAACTCCCTTCTTTTCTACTTTTCTAATCCATTTTCTGTAGAAGACAATGACTTGTATGCAGATTGTAAGCGTTTATTAGCAGTTCTGCGTATGAGAGAGTACCGGAGGCTTGCATGTTGAGTTTTGAAATGTGGGCTGAAAAGTATCGCCCGAAGAAACTGGACGGAATCGTGGATCAGAAAGAGATAGTTGAACGTCTCAAGAGCTTCGCCAAGTCAAGGAACGTGCCTCACTGCATTTTTGCAGGTCCGCCAGGGACAGGCAAGACAACGGCCGCGCTTTGTTTGGCTAGGGATCTGTACGGAGATGTCTACAGGGAACACTTAATGGAGTTGAACGCAAGTGACGAAAGAGGCATTGACGTAGTACGAGAGACGGTGAAGACCTTTGCAAGAATGAAGTCAATTGGAGAAATCCCTTTCAAGATCCTTATTCTCGACGAAGCCGACAACATGACTTCTGACGCCCAGCAGGCTCTCAGACGCACGATGGAACGTTTCACAGAGACTTGCCGATTGATAATGTGCGCCAACTACAGCGGGAAGATAATAGAACCGATACAGTCCAGATGCGCACCTTTCCGTTTCACCTATTTGCCTAGAGAAGAGCACGACTGCTATTTGAAAGATATCGCCGCCAAAGAGAAAGTAAAATTGACAACCGAGGGGCTGGACGCCATATTCGAGGTTTGCGGCGGTGATCTGAGAAGAGCAATCAACACGCTTCAATCGGCAGCTTCCTTGGGCAAGCCCGTAGACGCCAAAGTCGTTTACTCTGTAACTGGGAAGGCAAGTCCCGCAGATGTGCAGAAAATGCTCAAAGTCGCAATGGACGGTGACTTCATGGAGGCAAGAAAACAACTGCGCGAGATGATTCAGAAATACGGGGTTGCTGGAAGCGACATAATTCGTCAGATACACACTGAAATCTTCAGAGCTGAGATGCCTGAAAAATGGAGAGTCAAGCTTGCTGATATCGTAGGTGAAGTTGACTTCAGACTGGTCGAGGGTGCAGATGAAGAGGTCCAACTCAGTGCACTGTTGGCCAAACTCGTTGAAACTGGAGACGAACTGAAGCATTCCAAATAGGTGCGAAACTTGTACGGAGCCTGGACGGTTAAACACAAACCGCAATCTCTCAAAGAGATTATTGGGAACGCCGACGCCATCAAACAATTCATTGACTGGCTGGCATCGTGGTCAAAAGGGGCTCCGAAAAAGAGATGCGTCTTCATTTACGGACCGCCAGGTATAGGCAAGACCGCTACCGTCGAAGCGGTTGCAAATGATTGCAAGATGGAGTATGTGGAGAAGAACGCAAGCGATTATCGAACAGAAGAGGCGATAAATCGTTTCGCGGGTCTTGCTTCGCAGTACGGCTCCTTGTTTGGTGGAAAAAGAATCATACTCCTAGACGAGCTTGACGGTCTAACCGGAACGGCAGATAGAGGAGGAGTAAAGGCCATAACTGACATTGCGAAATCAGCGCAGTGTCCTCTTGTCTTGATCGCGAACAACGCGTATGACCCTCGTTTCACTAACCTGCGGAACTACTGCTTACTCATAGAATTCAAGAAACCTGCGACAGGAGACGTTGCGAAACTTCTCATGCAGATATGCGACAAGGAAGGAATACTGGCGGATGAAGATGCGATTAAGTTCATTGCTCAACGTTCAGGGGGCGACGTGCGCTCAGCCGTGAACGATTTGCAGGCTTTGGGTCAGGGAAAGAGGAAGTTGACTTACGAAGATGTATCTTGGCTTGGATACCGTGACCGTCAAGACACGATTTTCAATGTTCTGCGGATGATTTTCTACGGGAAAACATCCTCGAGTGCGAAAAGAGCTATGGACATGTCTGACGTCGACGCTGACATGCTTTTCGAGTGGATCTACGAAAATGCTCCTGCACACTTCACAGACCCACATGACTTAGTGAACGTGATGGAAGCACTGGCAACGGCAGATGTCTATCGCGGCAGAATTCGGGCCACGCAAGATTGGAGGTTCATGCGTTACGTCGTTGACTTCATGACTGCAGGTGTGGCGATGGCGAGACAGAACACCAAGGTTTCTGGTTGGATCCCATTCAGGTTTCCAACCAGAATACAGATGTTGTCGAGATCTAAAGCAGAACGCGCTGTACAGTTGAGTATAGGGGTCAAGATCAAGCGCCGTTGTCACATGTCTGCCGTAAGAGCCTCAAAAGACGTTCTTCCCTACTTGAAGATAATCTTCAAAAATAACGCGGAAATGGCTGCTGGATTGGCGAAGTGGCTTGACTTGGATCAAGAGATGATTGAGTATGTAACTGGAAATGAAGAGAAGACGAAAGAAATAGTCAGATTGATGGGTTAGCGAAAGCGGTTTTCAGTGTATTCGGCTGCCTTCTGCAATGTCTTTTTCTGGATGTAAGACCACAACATTGCCCTTGTCATCTTCAGCGGCAAAAACCATACACTGTGATTCTACTCCCATGAGTTTTCTTCTTTGCAGGTTCAATATGAAAGCACATTTCTTGCCTACGAGGTCTTGGGGCTTATACCATTGCAGTAGTCCAGCAACCGCTTGTCTCTTCTCGGTTCCGAAGTCAACTGTCATCTTGATCAGGTTTCGTGATCCAGGAATCTGGTTTGCCTCCAATATCTTCCCTATTCGGAGATCGAGCTTCTGGAACTCTTCAAACGATATTTCCATTTCAGAGTCACCTTTCCGAAGTTTTGACTTGTGATAACCTATTAAGGGTTACGTGCTTTTCTTTTTCGGTTGATTTTTCCCAGTGTTCGGGCTACGCCTTCCCAACCTTCGACCGCCTTCGAATGCACGATTTCGAATGCTTCCTTCGAAGTCATCCCATAGAGTCCTTGGCCGCCGGACCTTCTAGTAAGGTAGGCGGCTGCGTCGAGAACTTCACCGTTCAATCTCGAATCGGTGAAATCCGCCAGGTGACAGATCAATGCTTCTATTGTTCGAGGTCTTGTCGGTCCGTATTCTCCGTGATGTGCGGCTACGATGTGTACCAATTCCAACGGAAACTCCCTTCGAACGAGTTCTGCGGTTGCTAATGATAAGTGATCGAGAAAGTCGGCAAGAGGTGCTGAACCGTAACTTCCATCTTTGTTCACAATGTACGTTGAAGGTTTGAAAACATCGTGTACCAATATACCCGCCACCACTAGGTCACGATTGACTCTCCCGTGGTAGACTTCTTCCACAGAATCACACAGGGCTGATGCGATATTTGAAGTGGACACAACATGTTCGATGTAGCCTCCTGAATAGGCGTGATGGTGAGATCTTCCGGCGGGAGCCACTTCAAGGGGCATGCCTGAATAGACTTTTCCATCTATTTCGAAAGCAGGGTTTTCAAGCAGATCTGCGGTTTTCTTGCGAAGAGACTTGTCGCTTATCTTGTTGACGATTTTTTTGAGTTGCGCGTTCAACAATGCTGAATCACTCACCCGGATCTTGTGTTTGAGCGGGCATATTGACTTTTCTTTTTTCAGCTTTGGCTATGTTGTGTGCAATCAATAGCGGTTCGGGAATTCGTCCTGAAATCATGCAATGTCTGACCGTTTTGATCGCAGTTTCCAAAGAGATCATGTTTCCCACGCTTACGTACACTGGTTTCAGGTGGGGTTTTATTCTGATCTGAGCGCCAATAGTTTCGCCAGTGTCATTTAGCAAGGCAATGTCTTCGTTCGTTTCTGTGTCGACCGTACCAACAAGAATGCTTTTGGCGACTCCTATAGTGGGTTTTCTTAGAACAAGTCCCAAGTGGCATGCAAATCCACATCGGTAAGGATGGGCATATCCGTGTCCGTCCACAAGGAAAATGTCAGGACAGGTCTGCAACTTGCGAATGCACTTCACTGCTGGAGAAACTTCTCTGAATGAAAGCAGCGTCGGGATGTAAGGAAAACTCGTCTCACAAATTGCTGTCTTGGCTTCTACAAGCTTCAAAGTATCATAGTCTAGAACTGCGACAGCGGCGACAGAGAAGTCGTTTGCGTAGGCGACGTCGACGCCTGCAACAGTGCGGATTCTTATCGGGACCTTGTTTTCAAAGACTATTTTCTTAGATAGGGAAATCTGGGTTTCATGAGCTTTCTTGACTGAGAAAGACGATTTGAGTCTCACAGCATTCATGCTGCCCTATCGGATCGACATCAAGCTTGTCACCGTGCTTGTATGCGTTTCTCGAACCGCTTCAACTGTTTCTCGAGTTCGCTTCTTCGAATTTCCTGAGTGACATCCCCGCGTGTGGCCTCGATGATTTTCCTTGCAACATCATTCTTTCTTCTCAGCCCCGAGACCAACATGTAAGATTCATCCAAACCCAAAAGTTCCGTGTAGATCTCATCCATTGTCCGCAAGCATTCTTCAGCTTTCTTGAGGTTTCCTTCACGCAAGGCATCAAGTGCGAGACGCCTGCATTCCCCAATCACGTCTGCCAATCCGAGGACATAGTCACTTGAGGGTACGTTGATCTCTTTGGGAGTCACAAACCTCATTTCTTCAACTAGTTTTAGGAATATGTTGGCTTCAGAATATTCTTGAAGAGCTGCACTGAACATGCCTGTGTAAACGATCTCCGGATACGCGGACGAGCGGTTCCACAGTTTTGAGAGTATTCCCTTTGCATCTGCGAGTTGTTTCTCGGCTCCTCTCATTCTTTTCTGATGAATCAAGAGTATTGCTTGTTTCGAAAGACTCGTAGCCTTCCTCATGTCGCAGTGGGTTTCTTCTCTAAGATCATCCTTCTGTTTTAGTTCCTTCCTTATTGTGCTTAGAACAGACTTCAGAGTGACCATAAAGTGAGTCTTCCTTACATTTTAGAATGTGAAGTATAGAGATATATTACTATGTCCCAAGAAAACGTTGTCAAACGATATTTCTTTTCTCGGAGATGCTATTCTGAGTTGGGTTCTCTCCATTTCTCCACTAGAAGCTTTTTGTCGCCAAGTTCGAAGGCCACTTTAACAAATATAGAATCAGAGTCTTTGAACGGAAACATGCTGTCTTCAGCCAAATCCTTCGGCAGATAGATCAGATATTTTCCGTCTTTTCTCTTGAACAAGCGTCCTCTTCCATCGCTGACCATGTGTTAACACCTTGATTCATTGAAGGCATGAGATCATGGCTCATCGTTGAAGAAATATTTAAGGTTTATTCTCGTTCAATTCAATATAAATTACGTGTTGATGGAAGTGGACTTCGCCATTATGAATTGATTGAAACTATTCTCAACCATCGCCAAACCTTGTGGCTCTTTAAAGTCTGCTTAACAGGACGACTCGACTTTCAGTTGACTCGTCGATTATTTTGTAGCCTGTTTTCCCTGCTATCTGGGCTGAAAACTCTCGTATCTCTTTATGGCTAGGCGTGTTCTCAACACTCAATCGAAGTCTTGAAAAGCCAACGTGCATATAGGCTTTCACTTCGACATACGTTGGGTTCGCTTTTTTCATAATAATCCCATAACGTTCAGCGTTCTTCATATTCAGACCGCGGACACAGGTTATGCGCATGACAGTGGGACATTGGAAGCTAGGCAATAGCGCGAGTGTTTCGTTGAGTTTTTCCCATGCCCTAGGAACTTGTGGGCGACATACCGACTTGTAAGTCTCTGCATCTGGAGCGCACACAGATATGTAGAGCTGTGTAGGCTCTTGTTCTAGCTCCGCTAATGCCGAAGGAAGTGTCCCATTAGATACTAGAAATGTTGTTAGTCCCCGCTTCTGGAAGCTTTTTATCAAATCCCCTAAATCCTTGTAGAGTGTTGGCTCACCAGTAAGGCTTATTGCGACGTGTCTGGGTGTCAACGCTTCTTCGTACTTTCGCCGATCTGTCTCTGGGTTCCCTCCATAGCCGGTCAGGATCAGTTTTTGCGCTTTGATGCTTCCTTTGACAATTGCTTCGGGAGAATCCCAGTCAGGGAGTGTCATCTCGTTCCATGCTGTTTTGAGGTCTTGGTTTTGTGCTCGCCAGCAGAACAAACACTGCTGTGTGCAGTAGAACGTTGCCGGTGTCATCTGTATACATTGGTGCGTTTTTATGCCATAGAATTTTTGTTTGTAGCACGGTCTTCCTTTGGTCAGTGTTTCATGGAACCATCTGCATCTTTTTACGGCCGAATGCTTGCTCACGAAATGGTATTTTTGCCTCTTCAAGGCGTCAACGAGGACTGTTGGGGCAACGGGTTCCATGGTTCTATCACATCTCCGCAGGGTAGTCATCTGAACGGTGCGTTGGGAAGAAGGAAAGTGGTTCTATCGCCTGAAGCAGTATTCGATCTGCTGAAATTCCGTACTGAGCCTGGCCACGTCCTTGCTCACACTTTCTGGTTTCTCTGCATCCACTACTGCTCTCTTGAGAA
>Ga0315274_10004239_pt1 | contig 21137 bp, 28 predicted proteins | sample YL17G02_20_MG_FD_203700 | JGI IMG/M metagenome (GOLD analysis project Ga0315274, IMG submission 203700) | Sediment microbial communities from Yellowstone Lake, YNP, Wyoming, USA - YL17G02_20 | ecosystem: Environmental > Aquatic > Freshwater > Lake > Sediment | place: USA: Wyoming | collected...
AAAACCTGAGAATAACGCAAGCCGCCCGAAAAACTCATTGTGTGAAAGGGCTTTCCTATGTCGTGGGCTAATTCTTTACAAAGTCTTGACTTCCCACTTCCGGCGGGGCCAAAAATTACGGGGTTCATTCCAGCTAATACGGCTTTTTTGATTGAGTCGTAAATGTCGGGTTTTATGTAGTCGTGGCCGTTTCCATTGTGGGGGTCTTCCTGGGGCTGGTCGTGGGCCGTGGCCATCGTCGGGGCGTCTTCGTCAATTATGACATTGTGCAGGTGGCCATCGAGAAAAACAAAACCCATTTGTCGGGCGGTCTTTCTCAATTCGGATAGGCGGGGCGGGGTTCCGTTGGCGGGTGGGGTTGGTCTTGTCTCTTCCATGTTTGGGGTATCCTTTCTTTTTGGATTTTAAAGGTTTAGCTTAAATATGCAATGGTCGTGCCAAATTTTAGACAAAAGATTATCCTTGAAATCATTGGGTTATTCGTAATGGTTTACATAATTCGGGAGTAAAATTGTTCAAGATTGAACTTTGGATTTACCAGTCGAGTTCATTTATGAACAACCAAAATATTATATTCCTGGCGGCGGGGTTTCCGGTCTCTCGGTCGGGTTCGGCGTTCCGGTCATCGAGGGGGGGGAGGGATAAGGAGAGGGAGAGGGGAGGGGGTAGGGGGTGGGGAGAGGGAGCGAATCAAGGGAGGGGCGGGAGTGGGTAGGGGTTCAAGGGGAGGGGCGGCGGTCTCTTCCTGGGGGTCTCCGGTTCGAGCCGTCGAGCGGTTCGGGCGGGCGGTCTCCGGTTCGATGTCGGGGTGTTCCTGGGGTCGTTCTTTCCAGCCTCCGGTGTATCCGATCTTCGAGCCTTCGAAGGGCCGTTTCTCTTCTCTTTTGTCTTCGGTAGGTTGCAGGGCGGCGGGTGGGTGAAGGGGTCAAGGTAGAAAGAAAATGACAGGGCGGGCGGGGTCTCTCTTCTTCCTGGGGGTCTCGGTCTCTTCCTGGGTTTAGATAGGGTGCAGGGTCAAGGGTTCAAAGTTTACATAATCTTTATTATGCGACATTGGAGCCTAAGATTTAACTTGACATTGTGGGTTTGATGCTGTAAAGATACCAATTCAGAGGGAAAGCGGGCGGCAATCGGCGGATTTAAGGGAAAAATGAACGTTTCGCAAACGCAAACGGCAAGAGTCGCAAGCCACCGCACCCATGGGCAGGGGTCACAGGGCAGGGGGAGCAGTCGTCAAGGCCCCGCTAACCCTAAGCCAGCACGTCACGTGGTAGTTACTCCCATTCACACTCAATTCCCGGTCTTCCTAAAATCCCTAAATTTTTTTGCATCGGCTTTAAATTCTATGGGAACCGTAGCTCAGATGGAAGAGCGTTGCCTGGACGCAGGCCGTGGGGGACGAAACGTCGCAGGTTCGAGTCCTGCCGGTTTCCTTAATTTCTTACACCCTGTAATATTCAATTACCCGAAGGGGGTAATGTTTCACGTGAAACGTGGAGGTTTGTGATGACCGAGTATAAATATGAGCGTGGCCAAGTGGTGACTATCAATCTGGGCCATGGAAAAACGACGGTAGCAAAATTAATGTCGAGGGACTACTGTCCTGACAATCCTCCAACGTGGTTTGTTCGTATGCCTGGCGAGATGGTGATTCACGAGGACGACATGACCCCGGATATTCCAAGGGAGTTTTGGGGTCTTTATTAAACGGAGGTTTTTATGCAACCATGTGATCGTTGTCATCAAGAATTTGAGGAAGTGATCGCTCAACCGGAAGGCGATTTTCTTTGTCCCAACTGTCATCGAGGTTTGGGGCCGGAGATCACCGATGAGGAGTATAATCGTCTTCGCATGAATTATGACGATGTAGATTTCAGGCGACTTCGGCATCGTTTTTGGGCACTTGGTCTGAAACGTCGGTATAATGTGCTCCGAACGATAGGGTATGTGAAGGAGGGGGAAACGTTGATCGAGAAGATCGAGCGTTTCAGGCTCTACAAGATTAAGGAAATGGGTCTTGATAAGGCACTCCTTGAGTGTATTGAGGAACAGGAAGCGGAAATTTTGGCCGAGAACGAGAAATCCGATTATCTGGCTCCGAAAGAAGAGCCCAGGATCGAACCCTCTGGTAGGGTTCATGCGGGAAGGGTCAGTCTGAAACAGGGGCCTACGAATCCGAACCCGAATCCGTGGGAGGACAGCCAAAAATGAAAGGAGGTTTTTATGTCTTGGAAAAGATGTGAGATTTGCAACAAGGATTATGATACAGGGGCGGATGTGTGTCCGAATCATACCGGGCACGTTTTGAAACCCATCCTTCACCTTCCGCAACCGGTCGAACCGGAAGAATCATTCGAGGTTCCGGCCCCAGTTGAGGCCCCGGTGATTGAAGAGCCGGTTGCAGTCGTGGAAGTGGCCCCGGAAGGGTCGCCCGTGATGGAAGAGGTTAAAGAGGAAATTAGGGCCTGGGCGAGAAGGTGGTTGTGATCGACCTTTCTGGACAATTCGACCCCTCGATGCCATGGCTGTCCTTTCCATCGCAAGAAAATGTTTGCGGGAAGGAAACGAGACTCTTAGGATTGGTAGGCGTGTCGTCGCCAGACAAAGGATCGTGGAAAAACTTCGAGGGGAATTCCCAGACCGCAAAATTCTGGTTGGCGGCCAGGTTGATATTAAAATATAAGGAGGGAGTATGATATTCAAGACGGATCATTTCGTGGCAGAACTTAACCGGGTCTTCGGGCCTCCGTTTTTACCGGCTGGATTTTTCAAAGCGGCTCCCGATGGGAAAGGGTTAAAACTCAAAATCGGCGACCGTGATCTGGAAGTCGATGGCAAAGGTAAGCTCCGGGCGAGCGGATCGAATGTTGGTTCAGGGAAACAATGGGAAATAAAACAAATTTGACGAGGCTCTTCATTATCTCTATCATCCTGGCAATCCCATTGACCTTGGCCGTCGTTGCAATCTTGTTCGGAGTGATCGAGAAGAAAAATTGGTTTATAGTCAGTGGAATCGTGGGGGGATGGTTCTACTGGCTTCTGATCTTGAGGCATTATTTTTAGTCTCAAGGCTCATCATCACCTCCTTACACCTTCGGGGCGTAGATCAGGTTAAACGCCCCATTTAGAAAGGAGGGTCAAGTGGAGAACGAGAACGTGGAGAAGGAAAGACCGGAGGAAGTTAGAGAGGCAATGGTGGCCAGGCCGGAAATGGCTACGACCAAAAAGATGGGTCAAAGACCAGGTGTGGGTGTGGGCCGGATTGTCCTGGTAAAGACAAACGACGGTGAACGGCCCATGTTGATCGTGAAGGTTTGGAATCCTACCACGGTCAACGGAGTCATCTTCCTTGATGGATGGAATGACAGGGGCCTCGCCATAATCGGGACACGAGAGGGTTCTCTGTTGTCCTGGGCGACTTCGATCCAGAGGGGAAGCGAAGTCAATCAATGGAGGTTCTATGACGATTAGCAGGAAAATTTTCGGTGAACTGGCGGAAGCGATACTTGAAGGCGGAGCGATCCAGGCCGTAAAGTATTACAGTCCGAAACTTAGGGTGAAGGCGACCCGGAGAATCTTTGGAGGGATCATCCGTAAGAACGAGAGAAATGTCGAGATTCTCTTTTCCATCGGGTCTCTGAATTATGCGGAATGGAAATTCTCCAAACAAGCGAAGAAGGCTGGCGAGCCGTTCCCGATCAAGAAACTGCAACTCAAATGGTTGAAGAAAAAGAAGAAATAGGGAGGATACCATGGACTTGGAAGTTTTGGGGAGGATCGACATCGTGGTGATGAAAAACGGGAAGTCTCCGATGAAAGTCGAAGGTCTGGACGAGTGGCAAATTCTAAACGTCCTCTCCTCGCAGATTCACCACATCAACATGAGAATGGCAGAGAAGCCGATGAAGCTCGACGAAATGACGAAGGGGAAACTCTATAAAGCCCTCAAAGATATTTTTGGGACGGAAGACGGGTTTCCGATCATCAATGCTCTTGCCTGGTGTTTGAACCGGGTCGTTGCTCGCATGGCTCGTGACAAAAAGAAAGAAGAGCCAATTATTTTATCGCCCGATGCCTGGGGCGGCCCTTTCATGTAAGGATGGCAGAATGAGACCGATTAAGAATGTTACAGAGAGACATCTTGAGGCTTATCGTCTCTGGAAGATTTTTCAGAATCATCAAAAGGTGGCCGACGAGATCGGTGTCCACGTTGACACCATTGCGAACTGGTCATCGTTTTTTGAGTGGAGAAGAAAATTTGCGGAAGACATCGCAAACGGAGACGGCAACACGATGGCCATCGTCGCCGGTTTCCGAAAGAATGCGATTGTGGTTACTGACCTCATTCAGGGCTGGACTGTAAGACTCGCCAAGATGCACCAGGAGATTATCGAAGAAGACAGGGACTTCAACGAAGAAGAGAAACAGTTAAGGGATCGCTACATATCGGCGATCAAGACATTTGATCCGAGGGCAATGCAGAACCTACTCGCTTATCTCAAGGCGAGTTATCAATTCGATTTGGGAACCGGCGGAGGAAATGAGGATGATCGGCCCCCAGATCGACCCGGAGGAGAGGCCGGGATTAACTTTAGAGGCCCGACGCTCGTGATGTTCGGGCCAGGAAAGGGAGGAGAGAATGGGAAAGAAAAGCTCTTTCAACTCCAAGGGACGGGATCGAAATCGAGAACGAGGCTCATCGGTCATAGGGTCGTTGAACAAGACGGCTTCGGAGTGGACGGCGAAGAAGTATGCGAAGGAATCGGCGAAGATGGCGGCGGGGGCAATGGCAAGTCTGGGCCTGAGCCCATTGATAAACAAGGAGCCTCCACCACCGATCACGATAGAACTGCGGATTCTCCGTGGGCATGATCCCCAATTTAGGATCACGATAGAGGGAAAACCATGAAAAGAGCGTTCACCATTTATTACAGGGAGCAAGACGGAGAGATTGGAGACATTGATTTCTCGGAGGAGTTTAATAGAGAATCATCCCTGATGAAGGCGGATGTCATCGGGGACTTGATTCAAGATATGACGAAGAGGTATAACCTTTACATTCAAAGAGGAGTCGTCGGAGGAGAAAGGAGATTAAAGTCATGCCAGGCAAACACAGACCACATACGCCATACACTTCGGAAGTTCAGACGACCGCCGGAAACATCGCCTTAGCCGCACGGGAAGGAAAATTCCCGAAATCGAAACTCAAGGGAGCCTCGAAGGAAATGGCCAAGGGAATGACCATGAAGGAACTAAAAAGTCATTCGGCAGAGGCGAAGGGAAAAGACCTTCCCCACAAGACAACCAAACGGAAGATGGATCACGCCGGACATAGCCGGTCTCATCGAAACGGGAAGTGGTAAAAGGAGAGAATCCAGATGGCAAAACTCAAATATGGTGATGCGAGCGAAATCGCAAGATTGGAACAGGCGGCAGGTTTGGAGCCAACGCCCGCTCCTGCTCCAAATGAGGGTAAAACCTCTCCTGCGGAGCCAGTAGGAATGGAGCGTTCCTATAAAGGGCCTTATGCAAAAGGCGAAACCAAGTCCGGGGAAAAGGCAAGGTTATGGGAAGGCCCGAAACCCTGGCGAAAGAAATAATTAAAGTTTGAGATAACCGGTGAGGGTGGCCACCTGAACCGGTGAATCTCCCCCAAGGAATAGAAAAAGCCCCTATCCGTGTCACGGGACGGTAGGGGCTTTTTCTTTGGGGTGAGAAGACCATGGAAAAAATGAATCCTAAAAAATTGATTCTTCGGGGAGATCGACCCAAGGATTATCTTGCCCAAGCGAAACAGACCCTTTTCCTTTTGAAAGAGCAACTGGGAATTCTCAATCTCGATACCGGGACAAGAAGAATAAAACTTCGATCAGGGGAAACCCTTACTGTTGCTCAGATTGCGGGTCTTCTCGATATAGTGAGGGTTTACGATCCGCCAATGGCGGGAGAAGAAGAAGTGTTTGAAGAATATCTCTTTCCCGTGGGAGCCATGGTAACGGTTGACATTAGCGAGAAGAAAATTTTTTGGACGAGCGAGAAGCCGAATCGAAATCTCTTTATCGATCTTTCCACGATTTGTCCAACCATGTATTCTGTCGGCCCGATTGCAGTTTTGGATTACGAATGCAGGATTGGAGTTTTCTTTTATCGAGCGACCTCTTCCTCGAATTGGACGGTTGTAAAATTTCAAGTCACCGATCCCGTCGTCGAAGTTTTTTATACCTGGGGCGAGAAGAAACATCTAAAATATTCCTTCAATTATATCAATACGGAGACTCTTTATTTCTCCCTGCAAGGAGGACAAGACGTTTACATCCCTGGAATCAGCCTCCATTATGGCAGTTTCACTTATGACTCTCTCGTTCTTTCATGGCAACAATTCGCCGCCTATCATATTCGCCATGCGGTTTGTTGGTGGATTCCTCCCGATCCCAATAACCCGGTATTCAGTCTCACCGATTTAAAATGGCACGCTGTCTCCCATACGAATATTGAAATTGGGATTAAAGGATGGGTTGGCGGAAGTCCCCTATCGACAATGTGGTGGCTTAATCATTGGGTATGGTATTGGGCGGAGTCTGGGGTTACTGGGGTCGAGGGTGGGTGGACACGAGTGATCGATCCGCACGATTCAGATATGCAATTTGTTGTTACAGGATATGATCCCCCCCATGTGGACTGGTGGTGGGAAAATCATCTTTCGACGACCGATCATGGATATGGGATGTCTAAGTCTGCCATTCTTCAAAAAGGTTACATCGATTATGACGCCGATCCTCCGAACGGCCCGTGGAATGTGGCATGGATCGCTCTTCGTCACACAGGTTGGTATTGGGGAAGCGATCAGGAGTATGAGTTCGCTATTAACTGTATGTCCTGCCATCCTCTCTTTAATGAAGACTGGACGGGCATTAAGGGATACCTCAAGGTATGGGCCTGCCACAAACATGATGTGATCCCGGAACAAGCGAGTCAGCAAGTTTGGAATTCATCCTATGCGGTCGTGGTCGATAAAAGCGGCACGTCAGATTCTTATTATACCGAACGGATTTATAAACATGATTATTCCCGAAACAATCTGGCCGTTCCAAACCTAACAAAATGGCACATCAACTATCATCGGGGTTTTGATTACAACATTGGATCGACCGGTGCGACTCATCGAAACACTCTGGGCGGCGGCAATTTGGCCCATGCGGAAGCTCACGATCCTTGGGCTGGCGAAATCACAAAGGGAACGGTTTATACCGATTTCTATTTCGCAAAAATTGCACCCTATATTCAATGGAATGGATGTTATTATTTTAAGTATCCAGCGAAAGACCTCTATGGCCATTCGGTTGAAGGTTCACCCGATCCCATTCCAAAGATTCTCCTTCCCTCACAAAGATATATTTTCGGCCCGGTCACTCTTCACGGCGGAGGAAAAGAATTAAATCATCCCTACGTTTGGGGTTTTATTCTCAGATCAAAATATACTCCGGTTGTTCTCGATGCCACGCCAAGAGATGCCAATGGTAAAACGATAAGTCCTTCGCCTTATGACGTAAGACTTAATGGAAGGAAAAGAGGCCCCCATCGAGGAATTTATGATTTTTATCAGTATCTTCATCAAGGATTCATTGAAGCAAATTTCGGTCTTATGCCCTTAAAGAAGGTGAAACTAATTCCATGACCGCAGAAGAAGAGAAATTTTATCGAGTCGAACCCACCGTGGATTACTCGGTGAAATACGACTATTCGGATGTCCCGACGATTTTTACTTTTTCCCAGGACGACCGGAGCATCATGCGTGGCCTCATGGGGCCGTTTGGTTCCGGGAAATCTTCCGGTTGCATCATGGAAATCGTGAAACGAGCTCAGGAGCAAGCCCCTGGACGTGATGGAATAAGGCGAACAAGATGGGCGGCCATCCGAAATACGAACCGGGAACTTGACGACACAACGCTTGTCACCTGGTTTCATTGGATCAAGGAAGGGCAATTCGGATATTACGAGAAAACGCCTCGAAACTTCATCCTCCAATTAAAATGCGGCGACGGCACTTTTGCGGAGGCAGAAGTTCTTTTCCGGCCTCTCGATAAACCAGACGATGTTGAAAACCTTATGTCTCTTGAATTGACCGGGGCCTGGTTCAACGAGGTTCGCCACATCCCGAAACTGATCTGGGACACCATGATCGGTCGAATCGGTCGCTATCCTGCCATGAAAGATGGCGGCCCCACCTGGTCGGGAATCATCGGAGATACTAACCCGCCGGATACGGATCATTGGTATTACACTCTCTTCGAGGAAGACAAACCAAGGGTGTGTCCAGAATGCACGAACCCGGATGGCGGCTTTGTGATGTTCATCCGTGATGATCCCAAAAACTATAACCTCCCTCTTTATTGCCCTAAGTGCGGTCGGAAGGAAGAGGAGGGCATCCCAATGACACAGATTTATAAGCAACCGTCCGGTCGGAGCCCGGAAGCTGAAAACCTTCGTAATCTGCGACCGGGTTATTATTCAAATCTCATGGTTGGAAAGGATCAAGGATGGGTCACGGTATATGTCGATGGAAAGTATGGCTATGTGAGAGACGGCAAACCTGTTTACATGAACTGGTCGGATTTTTTCCATCTTGCCCAAAAAGATATCGAACCTCATCGGAGTTATCCCTTGATCTGCGGTTACGACTGCACGGGAAGAAATCAAGCGTGGGTGGTGAATCAATGGTTCCCAAACGGAAGGTTCAACACCTATGATGAACTTTATTCGGAGGACACCGATGTTCGGACATTCCTGAGTGAAGTCGTTAAGCCATTTATGACGGCCAAATATCAAGGACTTCCGGTGAGGATCATTGGAGACCCCGCAGGGAAAACCCGTGCCGATACAGATTCAAGTAACGCCTTCAAGGAAGCCAAACTTCAAAAAACCATCATTCACCCGGCCTATTCAAACACCTGGGACGCCCGTTATGGTGCTGTAAACCGCCTCCTGACCGGGACTCCAATAGATAACCGTGGTCGATACCAACTTAATCCTCGATGCAAAATGCTCCACAAGGGATTTCTCGGAGAATACAGGTTGGATCGAGTGCAGGTCACGGGCCAAGAACGCTTCAAAGATCAACCAGCAAAAAATAAGGCTTCCCATCCGCATGACGCTCTCCAATATGCGGTGATGGGAACGGAACGGTCAATGGAAGAATTCGGACGTAGTTCACGACCGGCAAGATCGGCACAACCTTCTGCACCCATGGGGGCGTTTACTTAGAAGAGTTAAATGGAAGACGAAGAAAAAGAAAAAAGTGAATCCGATTTAGAACCTAAAGATACTCTTGAAATAAAATATCCATGGGGTTTTGTCGTTAACGTCAAGCAAAGCTCTGGCAGACATAGAATTTATAAAGGGCCAGACGGTTCGATTGTCGAAAAAGACAAAAGTTAAAAGGAGATCGCCATGGGACTTATTCAAATGAAATCTAATCAACAAATGGTCGTGGAAGAAGAAAAAGCCATCCAAGACCTAATCTCTTTCGAGGAAGAAAAAACGATCACTCGGATCACCGATAGTCTTTCTTCTTATCTCCATAGTGCGTTTGAGGACGCCAAAAAAGAGAAGCGAGCCGTTGAAAACCAAATTCTCGATAACATGAGAGCGATCAAGGGAGAATATGATTCGGCAAAAATGGCGGACATAAATAAACTTGGGGGTTCTACAATTTATATGATGCTCACCGAAACCAAGGCTCGTAATTGCGAAGCCTGGGTGAAAGATATTCTCTTCCAGCCGAACAATATCCCATGGGACATCGAGCCAACCCCGATGCCAGACCTGCCCGGCGATCTCGAAACCACGATCATCGAAGATTTCATGCAACAAACGGTCGATACCGTTATCACCATGTCCATGCAAAGCGGGGCTCCCGTCGATCAGAACCTTCTCAGCAAACGATTAAAAGCCGCCATCCCCGAAATTAAGGCGGGGGCGAAGCAGGCAATTAAAAATTATGCCAAGGAAAAGGCAGAAGAGATGAAAGACCAGATCAACGATCAACTTGTCGAGGGCGGATGGTATGACGCCTTTGACGAGATCATCCCCGATGCCATTCTTAAAACGGGAATTCTGAAAGGGCCAACCCTGAGAATAGAAAATCAGAGAAAGGTGGACATCGATGATGATGGAAACCCCACGTTGACCGTAGAGCCAACAAAAATTCCCACCTATGAACGAAGACCTCCTCTCGATATTTACCCTGGCCCTGGGGCGACAGGATTCGATAATGCCTACCTCTTCGATAAGCTCGCTTATAGTCCATCTCAAATTCAAGGGTTCATCGGATTGCCTGGATTCAAGGAAAAAGAAATCAGACTGGTTCTCCAAGAATGCGAAGGCGGGACGTTGCGTGAATGGACAAGCATTGATACCGAAAGAGCGGAGATGGAAGAGAAACCCGTCGAAATGATCCGTGACTGGGAAGAGGTTGATGTCCTCGAATTCTGGGGGCCGGTGCAGGGAAAGACGCTTCACGAATGGGATGAAGGATTGAAAAAGAAAGCTCCCGATGCAGACAAGTTTTATGAGATCAACGCTTACCTGGTGGGAAACCACGTTATCAAGGCGATCTTGAATCCTGATCCGATGGGCAAGAAGCCTTATTCCAAGGTTTCCTTTATCGAGAAAGCTGGTTCATTTTGGGGTGTGGGCCTGCCAGAGGTTATTGCCGATCTCCAAGCCGCCTGCAATGCGTGTGCCCGTGCTCTCGTGAATAACGTCGGCATGGCTTCCGGCCCACAGGTGGTCATTAACGAAGAAATGCTGGCCGATTTCGAGAAGGGTGACTTCGTTCCGTGGAAGAGATGGTGGGTCAATGACAACGACGCCTCCGCACCGGGAAGGAAGGCCATCGAATTTTACCAACCGACCTTGATCGCCCAACAACTGATTTCCGTCTTTGAATTCTTTATGAAGCAAGCCGATGAATCAAGCGGTGTCCCGGCCTATGCTCACGGCGATCCCCAGGTCGGCGGGGGCGGGAACACGGCTTCTGGTCTCTCGATGTTAATGACCATGGCCGCACGAGGGATCAAACTCTTCGTTAAAAACATTGACCGGAAAGCTATCGAGGATTCGATCCGGCGTCAATATTATTGGAACATGGAACGGAAGAAATACTCTGGCCTCGTGGGAGATCAGAAGATCGTTGCGAAGGGTTCTGTCTCCTTGATCGCCAAAGAACAACAAGCCAGTCGGATGACCGAACTTCTTTCAATCTCAACGCAGACACAGGTTCTCCAACCGCAAGAGACGAGAAAGTTGTTCAAGAAAGTTTTAAAGACCCACGAGATCGATCCGAAAGAGATCATGGACGATTCTCCAATTCCACTCTCAACGATGGCTGGCTATCAGCCAAATGCAACTCCGAGTCTGGCGAAACCGGCGACACTCAATGCCGCAGGAGAACCGGCTCAGGGAACAGATTTCCAAACAGTCTTAGGGCGAGGAGGCCCGGCATCGAGCCCGGCTCCGGCCAGATGAAAGGAGGGATAAACAATGGGTGCAAGAATTCTAAATGGTGTGGAAGCAACGGGGCCTGGGCCTGTTCATCGGAGTGGGGCCAGGGATCACGCCGTCATGGTGTGGTTTACAAATAGTGGAGGCTCCGTAACCGTCCTGAAATTCAAAGTCCAAGGAAGGATAAGGGGGGTTGATGCCCCGGACGCATGGGCTGACCTGGTTGCGACGGATACACTTGCAGAAGCTACCTTTTCCGCCGGAGAATTGACTGCAAAGGCGGCCATCCGTTTTTTCAAAGATTTACCAGCCGATGATATTCGGGTGAACATCACGACCTTAACCGAGACCGGGACAACGGCGGTCTATGCCGAATATAAAAGCGAGTTAAATTAAGACTCGCAGAGGGAGGGAGGATTTTATGGCATCGAACATTTCAATGATTCAAATCACGGAGGACGCATTGAGAGCGATGGCAAATCTCAATGGAAGTATGGAGCCGAATTGGTTCGAGATCAAAAAGTGGCTTCGAGAATCAAAGGAGACCTTACAGAGGATGGCGGCTTTTGCCGTGGACGTTCCGGCGGACAAGGTGAGGTTTTTTCAGGGCCTCGCCTGGGCCATGAACGATCTTTACGTCTTCGCAGAATCTCCGAAAGAAGCCATGGAGAAAATTCAAGTGGCAAGGGAGCGGGCGGAGAAGAAACTCGAAGGTGTGGCATGACCCCTGCGAAGGAGATCATGGAAATTCTCATCCGTTGTAAGGTCATTCCGCCCGATTACGTGGGACAGGTTGTTCTTCACATCGGTCAAGGGGGCCTCTGCGATGTGGAGAGTCGAATTAAAGGATTAAAGAGGCTCCTCGAAAATCAAATACAGGAGGGCAAATCAAATGGCAAAATGGGTTGATGTAGGAGAAAATAGAGTCGCAAATATTCTTTTCAAGGCTCAGGCGGTGGACGCAACCCTCTGGATGGGTCTCTTTACGAACACAACCGAACCCGCCGAAGAGGCGACGATGGCGACCATTACGGAGCACGCACTTGGAACTGACGGTTATAACCGGATAGTCTTAACCCGTGGGACGTGGACAGTTACATTAGATCATGCCGACTATGCACAGCAAACCTTCACTTGCTCCGGGGTCGATTGGGGAAACCAATACGGTTATTACATCAATACGGATCAGACCGGGACTGCGGGAATACTCCTGGCCGTGGAACTTTTCTCGAACGGCCCCTATAATGTGGTCGTTGGCGGATCGGTCAAGATCACCCCGAAGATCACCGTGGCATAACTTTACACGATTAACGATGTAAAGTTAAGAGCACCAAAGGGGTCGGTTTGCCAAGTTAAAGGAGGTCTATCATGGCCGTTGGAGATGTCAAGAGCGATCTTCAAAGTATCGCCGCCGCCGGATTTCTGAGCCTCCAACCAGGAGCCGGAGAGGAATGGGTTATCCACAATATCTATCACGAATCGAAAGTCGAATTGTATTTTTATGATGGATCAAACTCACTCCTCTTCGATGCCGATACGGGTCTGGGTGTTTGGGCCTGGTATGAATTCCATGTCACCAATTCAAAATATATCCGTGTGAAAAATACGGATAGTGTCGCAAAACTGGTTGGGTATGATGGGGTTCAGACAAAATGAGAGGCAGGATTTATCGGGGCACGGTGACTCATCATTTCAAACAACATGAGCTTGCAGATTTTTATGAAAGCCCAATATGGGAAGGTCTCGCTGGCGTCGGCACATTAGGAACATCCTCTCTCATCCTCAATAATCTCTATTCTTGTTTTTTTTGGAAAGGTCAAAAAAGGACATTTAACAGGATCGCAATCGAGGTTACGGGAGCGATCACGGGGAATGCCCGGCTTGGAGTTTATGTAGATGACGGGAATCTCTATCCCGCAAATCTCGTATTGGATGCCGGGGAAATCGACCTTTCATCAACCGGCGTCAAAGAACTTACGATTTCTTCTCCCCTCGTCCTTCCAGAAAATAGAATTCATTGGCTGGCTTATCTCGCCTCCGCAACCGCAACCATAAGAGTATTCCTTTCTTCAAACGATGCCGCCTGCCCCATCATGGGATTTTCATCTTTTACTCAATCAACCTGGCAAACGGGATGGTATAAATCTCAAGTCTATGGAAGTTTACCCAATCCATTTCCTGCCGGGGCCTCTAATCTTTATACGGCCCCGCACATTATTTTGAGGAAAGTATGAGATTGAGCAGAGGAACCCCAAGCCCTTTTAGTATTTGGATGGCGTGCAAAACCGGGACGTTGAGAGTTGGAGCAATGAGTAGGACGGCGGGACAGGGATCGACAAGAATAGGGATTGATGTTGCGGATGAACTTCGGGCTTATCCTATCTTTTTCCATCGGACTTTCAAATTCGGTTCTATGGGAAGTTATTTCTATGAGTGGCCAGTAATGACGTTAGTGAACGGATTGATTCGCATGGGCGTTTATGAAGACAACGGCAATAAGTTTCCGGGAAAACTTTGCTTTGAAGTAGGGAGGGCCTTAAATTGGACTGATCCAGAATGGAATGAATATGGGTGGGGATGGCTCATGGCCACGATCACGGGCGGGTTCATCCCAAGTCCAACAAAGCTCTATTGGACGGCTCATGTGAGAAATACACCTTCTGCGGGTGGTTTTTATGGAACGGGATTCGTTCATGGCCCACCAGTATTGGGGTATCGACCATCGGACGGAAACACGATCCAGATGGGATACAAAAAGACCTATACCTATGCGGCACTTCCGAATCCTTTTCCTTCGGATGCTGTCTTTAACAATACGGATGATGCTTTGGTGTTAGGAGTATGAGAGTAATCCCAATTCAAAGTTCAGGATATTTGGATATTTTTAAATTCAGAAGAAAAGGTAACTGGACAAGCGGGTGTGCCACGCCAAGAGCACGACCAGAAGACCCGGTTTATTGGGGAGAACACTATGATGGTTGTTTTCAGTTCTGGCCGATGTGGTTTCCCGAAACAGTTTGTATTGATCGCCTTGCCTTCTATAACTGCACAGCCATTGGCGGCGGTCTTGCCCGATGCGGTATCTATCTTGGGAAAAGATCGGGATCACTAACACAACTCCATTATCCCGATAGACTTATCGTGGATGGAGGAGAGATGGATTGTAGCACGACCGGCCTCAAGGAGACTTCTTTCAATCCGCCATTGATTTTATCGGGGCCACAAATTTACTGGACTGCTTTTCTTGGCAATAGCCGGAGTCTTCAACCGTGGATGCGGAGTTACGGAGGGTCTGGATACTTAAATGCAGAAGCAGATGAATATCCTGGTCTTGTCAAAACAGGTTATTCTTATGGAGCCCTTCCCGATCCGGCTCCTTCTTCGATGGCCCAGGGAAGTTCTCTGGGTTGTCATACTCAAGTGAGGTTAGCCTAATGGCCAATTATCCACAAAGAAAATTTCGGGGTGAAATTTTATTAAACACAGCCTTGGAGCAAAGTTTAAGCACGGGACTCTATATGCCGTTCGATAGAATGCCCCCGTGGGTTCCGAGTTATACTTTTTTTGGCTCTTCATGGACGGATGTTTGGTATGGTGAGGTTGTCGCAAAGAATACAGATAGTGCGGCCAGGGCCGTTGAGTTCTTAAATGCCGCAGGGACGGTTCGAGTCACGGTCAGTGTTCCTTCCGGGACAACTCTTTTTACAAGAATCCGAAGTTCCTCTACCACCTACAATGATATTGACCATATCAGGCTTGCTCAAACCACGAGTGCGGGCCAACTTCAAGTTTTAATAGCAAGAAAAATTCGTATTTCCCAAAGTGGAACGAATGCCTTTGTCACCGTTGTCCATCCTGGATTTAATTGTTTTGGAAAATCCTCTACGGGGATACAAGATACGGTTTGGGTTGACCTTCCCGGTCAGGTCTATTGCGATTTTGTTTCCGCAAATTGGGATGGGCCAAGCTACGGCGCTTATTGGGGCAGTTTGCAAGTGGCGGCATATATTTCAAGTGATAAGGGAAGTTTTTGGTTGGGAGTTCAACAAGATGATGGGAATTATAATTTTGCAGGCGGCACGATTTGGTATGGAGGCCCCTGGACAAATACATCTTATTCGGGAAGTGGATTTGGAGTCGGTTTCACTCCACTCGACGGATACCATTATAAAGCCATAGCCAGAACTTCAAACTCAAAGTATCCGGTTTATATTTTAGGAACCTTATGGCAATTCAATATTGGATCAGGATCAATAACGCCTCCCACAACGGTAGGTAGGTTTGAGGAACGCTATAATATGATTTATCCTTCCGCAGGGGCAACAGGGTTGACGGATTACGATGACTATTTTGATCCAACATCGGCAGAATGGGTCGCCATCGCTCTCGCATACTATCATTCCCATTATGGATCGCAGGCGGCTTCGAGCACTAAATTAGTCAAAGACCCGAATGGAACACCGATAGATATTTCTGGTTCAACCGTTACAGGAGCAAGACACCAGAGAAGCGGCGACATCACCGCAAATATGCCAACAAGTGCGATTCTCCTTGCTCCAAATGTGGTGGCACTTTAATGTCTATAAACTCAAGTTGGCTTATTGCCGTTGTCCAATGTTTACCTTCGCCTTTCGTTTATAGCGGAAATATTACCGTTACACTCACGTCCTTTGGAAGTGGATACCAAGGCCCTTCCGGGCCAGAATATACCGGCAATGTCATACTCTCTTTGAATCCCACATCCATTTATCGTTTTCACTTCTTAAACGAAAGAGGACAATTTATTTTTGGCGGCCAGGTTGGGATAACCGAATTTGGTTCTCATAAGGCTCCGTATGCGACCGTCGATGAATCTGGTATCTGGGACTCAAAAGGAAATCTCCCTCTCGATAAATATGTTGGAACGGTCGTCATAGAACTTCAACCGGATTCTAATTATCAGTATTCTCCACCCCTAAATTTTGAATACCAGGGAAACATCTCTCTTTCCCTGAGTCCTAACGCCATCTATTATGAGGAATGGTATTATCAGGCGAGCGTTTTGGAGGCCCTGATCCCAAATTCTTCGTATGAGTATGCGATCTTCTATAATGGCAATGTTCTTCTCAATCTCAATCCAAACTCTTCCTATTCTTCACATTTCGTCTATCAAGGATCGGTTGGTTTAAATCTCTCGCCGCAGAGCACTTTTTTTGCAGTTTATCCCTATTTGGGAAATGTTCTCTTTGCCCTTTCGCCGCAAGGAACCTATCACGTCGATTATTTTTATCCCTCTTCCTTGTCCATCGTTTTCACTTTGAGTGCTATTCATTCGATTGAATGGAACGTGATGGGCGATTTAACATTAAACCTTTTCCCAAATTCTTCTTATTCCTCCATTGTGGTTCAAGTCTATCAAGGGAATATCGGCCTTTCTATTTCTCCAAATTCTTTGTTCTTTGCAGACTATCCCTATTCCTCCTCCGTCCAGATCGGTCTTTTAGTTTCTTCGATTTCTTATTTGGATTTCCCACCCTATCAGGGAATGATCGGTTTATCCCTCATTCTCTCTTCCGAAACTGAATTTTATTTCACCTATGAAGGGTCTGTCCTTATTTCTCTTTTCCCTCAATCTTCCTACATTCTAATTCAAGAATTTTATTGTCTTGGCCAGATCAAAATCTCTCTCTTTCCCGGAGAGATCAGCTATGCGAATTATGTCTATCTTGGACTTGTTGGTCTCTTCTTGATCCTCTCGAACCTGGATGCTCAAGAGCCGATTGAGTCATTTTTATTTGAACAAATAGATTCACCGATGCCAGCCGTTACCCAGGGGGTTTATCCTTATCCGACAATCGAAACCAAAACGCCGCCGATCCCACCGGAAACGGTTATCTATATTGAGACGGAGGAGAGAGTGAAATGAAAGAATATATCAGGTATGGCCAATGCGTAAGATGTGGGATGTGTTGCACGGGTTTCCGTGATCCATGTCCCCATCTGATCTTCGATGGTGAGATTGCAACCTGCACCATCCATGATAGGAGAGACGATCCTTCTCTTCAAGGAACATCGCCAGCAAATCTATTGGGATGTATCACAATGCCTGAATCTCCGCAGGCGATGACGCATCCTTCAATCTTCAATAAGTGCGGTTATTATTTTGTGGAAGTCGAAAAGATTATGGTCGCCTGCCCGACTTATGAAGGGAAAGAATATTGTTTCGAGGAATATCTCCGGGCGTATGAAGCCCTGGATTGGCCAGCCAAAGAACTCTTCATGGTGGACACTTCGGAGACGCCAGAATTTTTTGATCGCTGGCAAGGTCGATTGAGATGGGCAAGAATCGACGGAAGAGGTAAAGGCCCGAACGGAAAGATCGCCGCCGGAATGGAGTTTATAAGAAATTGGTTTCTTCGTTCCGATTGCGACCGATGGTTTAACCTCGAAGCCGACGTGATCGTTCCTCCCGAAACATTGAAACTGTTAATGAGTCTTGATAGGGGAATGAAGATGGACTGGATTTCTCACGATTATCCGGTTAGGGGAGATCACCAAATTCCAAATGAATGGATGTCTGGTTTTGGATGCACTCTATTTTCAAGAAAGATCATCGAAGAGAATTCTTTCGAGGATGCACCAGAAGAGACAACTACCGACGGATGGTATTGGAATTCAAAGATCAAAATGAATTCTTATAAAACTATCGAGGCTTGGTGGCTCTTAGACATCAAGCATAGGGGGATATAATGGCAGTCCCGACTATTGTAGGTGTAGGCCCAAAGGGGAACGGAACGGGGAACGTCCAGTATCTCTTTACGGGCGTTTCCTATGCTCTTAATGACATTGGCCTCCTCTTCATCGAAACCGCAAATGCGGCCACGATTTCGGTTGACCAAGGATGGACACAGGTATCAAGCAGTCCGCAATCCTCCACAGCGACCATACTTCATCTCTATTGGAAAAGACTTTCTGCATCTGAGACTGGCCCTACGGCCACGCAGGGCGGAACGACTAACCATCAATGCGGCGGGATCATCGTCATCCGTGGATGTATCACCACGGGCGACCCTTGGAATATTACCAATGGGACAATCGAAACGGCTTCTGATACTTCGGTTTCTGTTCCGGGTGGAACGACCACGATTGCTGAATGTCTCGTTCTTGCGGCGACCTCGGATCAGACAGACTCAGCTTCCGCACAAGGCACGGGCACTCCCGCAAATGCTGATTTAACCAGCGTTGCCTATACCGTCCTTAACTACAATACCAATAATGGCAATGGGGGTGGTGTTGTTGTGATGAAAGGTGAAAAAGCATCGGCAGGAACTTATGGTGCTTCTTCGATGACCCTTGTTACCGCATCCGACAAGGGCCTCATCAATATCGCTCTAAAACCTCCTCCTCCATCATGGAATTATGCCGGTGCAATAGACCTCGCTCTTACTCCCGGATCAACCTACTTTGCCGCCTATCTTTACCCTGGGGCCATTGTCTCTTCTCTTGTTCCGGGAGCGATCTACACGCTGGATCATCCGCCGTATGCGGGTGCGGTCGGTCTCTCGCTTACGCCAGGAGCGATCTATTCCCCAGAATGGGCCTACAATGGAGCGATCCTTTTTGAATTGATCCCTGGTTCTGCTTATGAATACTCCGCTTCTTCTTCATGGGAATATGCCGGAGACATGACCTTTTCGTTAACTCCTGGATCGACTTTTTTTACCGATTATCCTTTTGGTGGTGCAATCCTTTGTGTCTTAACGCCAGGGGCGATCTACACCCACGATCATCCGGCCTATGCCGGGGCCATCCTGGTTCTCCTCCTTCCGGCATCATCCTTTTTTGCGGACTATGTTTTTGCCGGAGCGGTCTTAATCGAATTCATCCCACTTGCCACTTACGAACATATTCCACCATTCCTTTACAATGGAGCGGTCTCTCTCGAACTCATCCCGAATTCTGCTTATCAATATCAAGAGGGTGGTTTTGTTTGGGTTGGCGATGTGGTTTTTAGTCTTTCGCCAGCATCCACCTATATTGCCGAATTCGCTTTTCTGGGAGAAGTTACCATCTCATTAAATTCCCTGGCGACCTATCTCTACGAACTTGTTTTCATTCCCATTACTCAAAGTTCTATCATTTCTTTTTTTCTCTCTGCGGAGACCGAACTTTGGAGAACAATTTTAGTCCCGGCTTCCTCGACTTACGGATACGAAAGGATCGAAGAAAGACCCATTGAGGGTCTTCCCGAAGACGGATATGTCTATCTTCAAGAGATGATAAAATAAAAAAAAGACTTGACTTTGTTTAAATGTATCTGGTAAAAGATTGAAAAGCGGGTTCCTTTAATCGCTGAACCAAAACAGCTTACGAAGCCCCGGATGAGTCTATTGACTCTCCGGGGCTTTTTTTATGTGTGCAATTCACCGAAGACCGTAAAGTCGGCTCGGAGAAAATACCCAAAGGGAAGACCGTAAAGTCGGCTCCCAGAAAGAAGGAGATCATTATGGCTATACCACGGAATGTCGCAAAACAAGGTGAGAGAGCGGAACTGATTAGGAAGAAGGTTTATGACGAAGGGAAGACCCCGCAGGAATTGGGCGTGAAAACCCAAATCCCTCCCGGTGAGGCTCCCCCGATAGAACCCAATCCCGATCCGGCTATTCCTCCGGGAGACAATATTGAACCTGGAAAGGAAGCTCCTCCGCCTGATGACGGTTACAAGGTGAAATATGAGGAAGCTCTCCATCAGATCAATGTCTTAAAGGGCAAGATTGACAGTGAGGTTCCAGACCTCGTTTCGGTAAATCGAATGATGGCTGGTCAGATTGCAACACTTCAATCGACGATTTCAGACCTTCAATCGAAGGCCACTAAGCCACCCGAAGAACCTGTCGCTAAACCCGATCCACAAGAAGCTCAAGACCTCCAAACCTACCAAGATGCCTATCCTGAAATCCATCGGGGCCAACTCATTGTGATGAAGCAATGGATCAAGTCCGATGAATTCAAGGGTATGGTGTATTCCATCGTGGATGAGGTCTTCAAGGGAACGGTTGAGCCCAGGGTGGCATCGGTAGAAAAGGATGTGAAGCAATCCGCCGCAGAAACCTTTACCGGGAAACTGGATCGGTTAATTAAGGACGAGAACGGTAATCCTTGTTGGAGGCAGATCAACGACGACAAGGAATTCACCATCCATCTCAAAAATAAGAAATACCGTGGGGTCTCAGATTTTGATCTTTTGCGAAATGCCCTAACTAATTCCGATGCGGATACAGTCGCAGAATTTTTCAACGACTGGCTGGCCCTTAAAAAGCCTGCGACTCCTGCACCTAAAATAGAAACACCTGTCGGCGAAGAAAAACCCGTCGAAGGTGATGAAGCCCTCGCTCCTTCGAGACCTGGTGGCGGAGCACCGCCCAAGAAACCGGGGGATGGCGATGGAAAACCAAAAACCTTCACTCGATTCTTCGTCAAGAAGTTTCATACCGATGTTGCTCTCGGTCGATATAAGAACAAACCAAAAGATCGAGAAAAAATTACTGCCGAGATCAACGAGGCTATGACGAAAGGATTGATCGTTAACGGATAAGAGGAGGAAATACCATGGCATACCCACGAGTCGCAGAAGTGCCTGATTATACGAGATCAGG
>Ga0315274_10004240_pt1 | contig 21136 bp, 21 predicted proteins | sample YL17G02_20_MG_FD_203700 | JGI IMG/M metagenome (GOLD analysis project Ga0315274, IMG submission 203700) | Sediment microbial communities from Yellowstone Lake, YNP, Wyoming, USA - YL17G02_20 | ecosystem: Environmental > Aquatic > Freshwater > Lake > Sediment | place: USA: Wyoming | collected...
CTTTATGACTACCAATATTCCCCCCTATAGAGGTACGAGACTCAACAGTAGTAGTTTCTTCATATCCCGGGGTAGTAGAATATGAATAAGTAGTACTCGGTTCTGATGTAGTTAAAATAGTAGAAGAAGTGGTTTCTTCTTGTTGCAAATTCTTATTTGAGGTTTGAAATATCGATGTAATTATGACTGAAGTTGCCAAAGTAACTGCCGTAAGAAGTGTCAGGTATGCAGCTAGCTGTGATGTACCTTTTTTCATAAATTTTATTTTATATTTTGTAAATAAAAACTATTTTATAATTGCTCCCGCTGGGATTTGAACGTCTTTAGTACCTTCTTTCTCTATACTTTCACGTCCTTTCTCAGTAATTGAAAGAATTTCTTTCTTCTCAGACAATATACTATTGTCCATATCTTTCATAGTTTAACACCTCAGTTGAATTATGAAAGAGGATAAGGATTAAAACTTTTGTATAATCCAGTCTTTTAAATTAGTACGCATCTTCTTGAAATATTCTGGAAGATTTTTCTCATTCATCTTAACCAAATCAATACCTTCCATCATCGTATTAAATAATTCTTCCTTCAGTTCTTCAGTAATTGAAGGTACTGGAGAAAAACTTCTGATCACAATTTCACTGAAAAATGCCTTCCATATTTCTTTCATAATCCCCATATTTCTTGATTTCAGAATGTTATATTCTACCGGTTCTTTCAGTTTAAGATAGGGAAAATCTTCAGGTTTCACTGATATTTTCATTATTTCTTTTTTTCTTGCTTTCTTGAGACCTCTCATAAATTCTGTCTTCTGGGAATAAGTGAAATCTGGTTCTATTTCTCTGAGAATGTCCATAGTCTTCTTGACTTTATCTCTTCTCATTATTTTCAATATTTTTTCTTCATAGTCCATGTTACCGACTCTTGTTACTGGTAACAGTAATCAGTTTACAAGTCAGAATTAACCAAATAATTATTTAAGATATTCGGTTATCACATGGTACAAAAAGGACAGAACAAATGGTGGACATATCAAGTAAGAACCAGTGATGGTACTTTCGGAAGAAGGAAGAAAAGAAGGTGAGTTAAAGAGGTACAAAAAAGAAGAAAGAAAAGGTAAAGTCGCTAATAAGTGATATATTATATTTAACACTTATACTTTTCCTTTCTCTTTCTTGGAGGTTGAATCAAATGAATAATCAGACTAAACTACAGAAGGTGATGGAGTACTGTCTGTCTAAGAAGAATTTCAGTGGAAGTGAAATAATGAAAGAACTGAATCTGTCATTGAATGAATGGCTATTCTACAGAAACTTCTTAGAGAACAATTCTTTCATTAAACACAATGAAGATATGGGTTTATGGTCTTTCCTGGGAAGGAGAGAAGTGATAAAAGGTGATAGAGAATGAAACTAGAAGAATTAAAGAAGAACTATCCAGGTGTCAAGGTTTCAGGGACTCTTGCGAAAGTGATAAAATCAGGTGAAACAGAAAAGGGAAATTATGTCGTGTTTGGTTTCAAGGACATTGAAACCACGGGAATAATGTTCGGCAAGAAAGAGGAATTAGATAAGATTCTAGAGAAGATTGAAATAGGAGATTCAGTTAATCTAGAATTAGGTTCTAGTCCTAAGGGAAATGTCTTGAAGAGCTTGGGTAAGAAAAAAGATGAGAGTGGAGAATCAGAGGATTCTCCACAACCTCATAAGATTAAGTTCTTATCGAATGAAGACATGAGAGCATTTGTACCAGATTCAGTCTTCACTGATTCTTTCAAGTGTGGTTCATGTGGTGAACAGAATGTAATGTTCAAGAAAGAATTGAAGTCCTTCATATTGAATGAACTCATGAAGAATGTGGTGATTTATCATGGAGAATAAGAAATTCAAATTGAACATTGAAGGAAGTGAATACAGACATTTACCAGCAAAGAAACTTCAATTGATTGCTCAGAGAGATGATGGTGAATATGTCATAAGTACTTTTGAAGATTTGATTCATGTCAATTCAAAGATGATGGGAAAGAGAAACCCAGACAAGAAGGTTCTGTTTGAAATAAGGAATAAGATGAATGAGAAGATTCAATTTTGTCACTACAAAGGAAATGATTTTATCAACATATTTGTCAATGGTGGAGTCCATTCTACAAGATTTGTCTTGAACAAGGAAGGAATTGATTCACTTCAGAATTCTCTTGCTAATACATGTATTGATAATAAGAATAAGAACGAGGTGAAAGATGATGGAAAAGAACATCACTGAAATAGTGAATCAGAATCCAAATTCAATCGAGATAAACAAGACAACAAGAGGATACACTTACTCAGTGAAAGGATATGGTAATGACTTCAAGGAGATATTGAAAAGATTACAAGAGATTATACAAGATCTTGAACAGAATTATCAGAGTGGTTCAACATGATATCCCCCCTCCCCCTATCATTCAATAATGAAATGAATAATTTGATACTCTCTATTATACAAGTAACAGTGATAATTACTTCCTACTATCTTATGAACAGAAGATTCAAGAGGACTCTGAAGGAAAGTGAGATAGTTCTTTCACGTACCTTCAATGCCCATGATTCTTTCAAGAATGAGTTTGGTTCTCAGATAAGAGTAATTGAAGATTCAATGAATGACATTCAAGATACAAGGAACAGGATCATGAATGAGTTCAATGGTCTGAAGAAAGATATGGGAAATTCAATAGAAAGATTGAATGATTCTGTGAACAGTCTTGATAATAAATCAAAAGAATTAAATGAGAAGTTCAATGAAGAACTCAGGAAGATATGTGAAACTATTCAGAAAACTTTGAAGGAGAATCTTGAGAAGGAAATGGAGAAGAGTAAGATCAGGGAAGTATCAAAGAAAATGGACAACTATGACAAGAATATTGAACAACTGAAGAAAATGAAACAGGAACTCATTGACACTCATGAAGTCTTTAATGAGACTAATGAAGTTTATCAGAAAGTCATTGATTTCATTGAATACTTGTTGAAAGACATACCAATGACTAAGAAGAAGAGGGAGGAATATGAAGAAAGAGAGAGACAACTGAAATTAAAGTTATCTTCTGGACTCAAGGGAGAAGAATGGAAACAAGTGAAAAAGGAATATGATGAGATAAAGAAGGAAAGAGAAGGATTGGTATTTAGTGATACACATGAAGTCTGAACAAGAAATAAGAAAGAGACTCAATGAACTCAAAGAAGAATGGTTACAAGTAGGAGGTAATTATAAGCATGGTCATGTTCTCAACATGAATATTAAACTCTTAGAATGGGTACTTGATGAAGACAGTGAAATAGAAGTTGAAGTTGAATGACATCAATAAGAACAGAATACAGAAACAAAAGAATAGAATTGGTTAAAGAAAACATAATGCTTCTCTGCAATATGCTTTTGATGGATAAGCAACAATTAGAACAGATACCATTAGTTTCACTAAAGAACCTTAACAGATTGTTGAAAAGGGAAAATAAACAGACTGTAATCTTCAAGAATGGATTATAAGATAGGTTTTTGTCTTCTTGAAAAACTTTAAAAGACTACAATTCATAGTTTTCTTGATAAGGTATGGGAACAGGTTCAGGTAGTTCCAAGGAAAAAAATATTAGAAAGAAAAGGAATAAAATGCTATTTCACAGATAGCCACTTTTACTCAGAATTTAACTGACCACCTCCGATCAGATAACTCACCCCTCACTCTCAGCGATAATTACGATAGAGATAGGTTTTTGTTCTATATGAAAAGGGTTAAATCCTTAAACTTTTCTATATACTTTGTGATATTATGCCTGCAGGAGAAACTCACATACCTGGACCAAGTGGAGAACCAGTTATACCAGAAGTTATAGAGGCGTATAAAATTCTCGCTAAATACTCATTTGATGCAAAAATATCTCCAGAAGATGAAAACAGAGTATTGGAACTTTTAGGTAAGGTTCCTCGAGTCTTCCCTAATTATGATAAATTACAAACAACTATTGCAGCAATAAATGTTGAAGGTGAAGGTAGAGCAGCTGCAAGAGCTTTAAAAGATTATATGAAAGCGTGCGGAGTAGACCCAGGAAAAATAATGGATTTCCATTTAGAATCTCGAGATACAGATAGAGAAGTAGTTGGTCCTAAACACTCTTCAGGTGATAGATATGCTGAATCATCTGAACTTAAAATAGATGGAGAAAATTTACTTAGTTACAAAAATGGTATTTTGAGGCTTTGCCCAGAATTATACACTCAAATGAGAGGCATGAAGTTGCCACCTGAAGGAAAAAATCTAGAAATTAATATTCCAATGATTGGTGAACCTATTTTATTAAGGGGAGTAAAATCTATACAAACTTTATAAAAACCACAACTCGAACTTCAAAACTTCATTTCGTTCATTAAAATTATCAATTATTTGATAAAATCACAGTATAAGCTATAATTTGATAGGATATTCAGTAAATCTCTTTTTACTTTATTGATAAAAAATGACACTTTTCTATAAAATCATCCATATCATTCACTAACAGAATAAAAAAGAATTGATTTTAAGATATTGAGAAATTATTATTTTCCTTTTAGAAATCCCCATTTACTTGGTTTTTTATCTTTTTTATTTATATGTAACGTCATACCTGAACCAGACACTTTGGGTACTTTTAGTTCTTCTACTTTTATTTCTCTACCCATAAAATCATTAAGGAACAGTCTATATCTTTTCTTGAATTCAGTACTACATTCTTCACATAATGTAGGAACTTTTATACCAGCAATAGTTGTGTTCCAAAGTGATTCCATTTCATGAAACTTGGTATCAAATACCCTATCAAAGTCCGATTTATCTTCTTTAGTTATTTCCTTACCACATCTATCACAAAATACTTTGGTTACCATAATTATCTATTCAAAAAGAATATTTTAAAAGTTATCTAAATAGAGAATGCAAAATAGAATACAAAAACTGTCATGATTATTACAACTACTGTTGATATCAGAAACCTGAACCAAGATTCTTTCTTATCAATACACCTGAACATTTGTTCAACCCAAATACTACTAACAATACTCATTAAAATTCCCAATCCTAAACCCAATAGAAATTGTGAAACCATAGTTATCATTTGAAGAGATAAAATAAAAAACCATAAACCTACCATAGCAAAACACTCTCACTGGAAGATAATTACGAGGAAGTGTGAAACCTTGGTTTCACTCAATATTCTATAGAAGAAAGTGTTACTACTGGACTATGTCCTAATACATATATTATAATAAGATATGATTGATAGAAAAAAAAGAAAAAGTACTCAAACTTCCTTGAGTACTCTGAGAAGTTCTTCTCTTATCAACTGTCTGAGGTCTTCCTTCTTCTCTACAGGTTTCTTGTTCAGTTCTTGTACTTTCTCACTCAAGTCCTTACAAGATAAGTGAACGTATGTCTGTACCATATCTGAACCCATAGTCCATCCATAGTATATCTTCAACTGTTGTTCAGTGAGTAATTGACTCAAGTACGTTGCTGAAGAATGTCTCAATGAATAGGTCTTTATGTCCTTTCCTATCTTCTTTCCCAAGTCCTTGACCATCTTGTTCAGACCTTCTACAGTTATTCTTTTTTCTATCCTCTTGTCAAGATTGTAGAACAATGGACTGTATGGATTCTTCTTGAACTCATGGTACTTCAACCATTCTTTCACTGATTCTTGACTATGAACTGTATTGACAACCATTATCTTCCTCATTCCTGTCTTTCCGTCTATGTTCACGATCATTCCTTGTTCTTCAAAGATAATGTCTTCTATCTTCAAGTTCAGTAGTTCTGAAGGTCTCATTCCAGTGTCAAAGAGTAGTGATATTATTGCTCTGTCTCTTGGATTCTTTGAATAGTTTATCATTCTCAATACTTCTTCAAGAGTGAGTACTGAAGGCAGTCTTCTCTTCACTTGAGATTGTAACTTATAGTTGAACTTCAGTTCTGGATTCAACCACTTCATGTACTTGGTGAAGATATACCAGTAACTCTTCTTGGTCTCATAAGTGAGTTCACTGTTCTTCAAGTATGTGAAATACTTATCCACATTTTCCTGTGTATTCTCACTGAATCCCATTCCTATTATTCTGTTCAAGACAAGACAGTACTTGTACTTTCTTCTTTGGGATAGTCCTAACTTGTCCAGTTCAAGTAAGAAATGAGACTTGAACCGTAGGTTATTTGCTCCCGCTGGGATTTGAACCCAGGTTTCAAGCTCGAGAAGCTCGCATCCTTGACCGGACTAGACTACGGGAGCCTAGTTAACCTTTCGGTGATATATCTAAAATATCCTCTGGAGTCAAATTTTTATCCTTTTCCCCAGTTAAAGCATCTATGATATCCACATCACCATCCTCATAAAAAATAAGCCAATACGGATAATAGCACATTTTCATCTCAACTGAATCAGGATTGAATAAATTCAATACTTCATTTGTATGAATTTTATTGACTTTAAAAGGCAGGTTTTCTCCGGAATATTTGTAATTTACAGGGTTTTCAGTAATTTGATTCTCAATAACATCTTCAAAGTTCAAATCTATGGCACTTTCAAAATCCGTATCTTCTTTCGATGCAAGACCTTTACCTATCAAAATATTAAGAATATCGCTCAAATCTTTTTCTGAAATCTTTAGATGCTTGGATATTTGTTCGAACGATGAAAGGCCATACGTAGTTAGATATAGTAAGACAGCTTTCTCCTTTATACTCAATCTCAACAGCCGAGGCAATCCATCTGTTCTCGCTAAATTATTATCTTTGGTGAATACCAATTCACCATTTAAACCATCGACAAAAATATTGTCAATTTTTTCCCCTTCAGAAGTAGAAAACCTACATTTAAGTCTCCATATCGGATAGTATATCAATTTGAATTGTTCGAACTTTTTCAAAGCACTTTTTTTCACGTCTTCCTCCAAAAATTTTGGATAGAAGTATAGTATGTCTCCTTCTTCTTTTTCTTTGAATTTTTCTGTAACCATGGCTGGTGCTCCAAGGTGATTGCTTCTTCTTATTCTTATGTCTACCAACAAAGGCTGATCGATTAGCCCTACTACAACTCCATTTCCTATGGGTAATATCTTTAGTTGGGATTCTAACCCTCTTGTTATACCTTCTACAGAATCCATGATAGATTTGATATCATTTGGGTTTGTTATCCTGAGGAAAAATTGGGTAGTGCATTGAGATAATACGTTTTTATCCACTCTTGCAGGTCTTTGACTTATTATAGAAAGACCCATACCAAACTTTCTTCCTTCTGAAGCTACGGTCCTGAGTATTTGTGAACTAATAGCCTCACCACCAAATCCTCTTTCTGGGCAAAAATTTTGTGCTTCTTCAACTACCAAAAGGAAATATGGTATTTTGTTATTTTTTCTTGCTTCGAATAGATCCTTCACTATTTTATAGACGACTAATTGTTGTACATCCGGTTCGACACCTTTCAGATTAATTACACTCAAAGTACCTTTCTTCACTATATCAGTTGGTTTTATGAAATTGGTGTTATCAAATAAGCCAGTTGTCTTCAGAAAATCTATTACTGGCAGAATATTCCATTTAGCTTTGCTGCTAGAAATCTGTACTTGTTTTCTTAAATCATCTAGTGTGTACTCAGGTTTTCCTATATCTTGAACAGCAGAATAAATAACACCCATTTGGTTGGCTGTTAAACGAAAAGGTAACATATCAAAAACTTCTTGATAATTCAACTTACCGCTAAATTTCAATTTTTTAGCGCCAACCATCAGATTTTTTTCTAAACAATATATTTGCAGCTCTTTTTTATAACCCGTGGGTTTGACCCCAAACATAGGCATATACTTTATTTCTTCAGGTTTCCTATTCGGATCTCTTAAGGACATGTATTCTCCATGTGGATCGATGATAACAGCTGGTATTTTATTTTCCATGAATTCTTCCAATAACACACCTATTAAATACGATTTACCAAATCCTGATTTTGCAAGAACAGCCAAATGTTTTGTTATTAAAAGTTTAGGATCAAGATAAACTTTCAGGTTTTCTGATCCGTCTAACAAACCTACATATAAACCTGTTGATTTTAAATCTAGAACTTTTTTTATTAATCCATCATCAGCTTTGTAAATAAATGAACCCGGTCTAAAAGGCATTTTGGGTAATTTTACTGTCCCTCTCTTATCAGTATAACCAATAGTCGATACTTTTGCTATTGCCTTATCTTTTTCTTGAATTATGCCTTCAACTCTACCCAAAACCCAATGTCTCTCAGGATCTCTCATTGCTACAAAATCCATTTTTTTGATTACTGCAGTGACTTCAAAATGAAACCATTCAGGTGAGGTCTTTCCTATAATCCTTCCGACAAGCATACGCTCACTTAATATTATTCTTAGAACTTTAAATTTAACAAGTTGTATTTATTATTTTTTATCAAGAGAAATTTTCCTTAATGCATCTGGTAAAGGCGGTAGTATATTGTTTTTTTCAAATTCTTTCTTTATAGATTCGGTTATAGCAGATTTTATGAATTCTTCATTTTGAGGATCATTTATCCAGAAAAATGTTTCAATTTCTGTTTTCCATTCTCTACTCTTTATCGAAAATCTTATTTCTCTTTTTTTATCTCTATCAACGACTACATTTGAGTTTTTTTTCAAGACATCTTCTATGATTTTCTTAGCTTTTTCAATATCAAAAATATAGTCTATCAAGAAACTAATAGAGGATATTGACAAATGTCTTCCACTAGTCAAATTCACTATTTTTTCATTCACCATTATAGAATTTGGTATTATGACAGTATTCCTATCATAAGTTTTAAGTTTTGTTGTCCTTAGTCCTATGTCAGTAACAATACCTGTTAAATCACCTACTTTTATTACATCATCAATCTTGTAAGTTTTTTCCCCTATAATTATAATTCCAGAAACCCAGTTGGATATTATATCTTTTAACCCAAAACCTACTACTAATGCACCTATACCCAGTCCTGCCACAGCTGCAGTGACATCGATATTAAATGTCCATAAAATAAGAAGAAAAGCAGCTGCATAGACAATTATATTTATGATATTTTTAAGATGGCTGAAAACTGTTTTATCTTTGAATTTCTTTTGTGCTGGTCCCACGAGTAATTTTTGTAATGATTTTGAAACAATAACAGCTGAAATTATTATTATGAGAAGTTTCATTATATCGTCTAATATCAGATAAACAGGCAATTCCATATCCTATCCCTTATATAATCTACTCATACCCGCTATATTAAACTTTGGTCAAAATCGGTCTATAAACATTATAAATTTTTTAAATACCCAATTCTATCAGATATTATGCCTGTAAGATTCATCCAAGATTTACTTACACCTGAAAGGAAAGCGGATGTTATAATTTTTGGAGCACCTGTAGGGAAACATTCAAAATCCATGGAAAATCTAAGAAGAGAGAGCTTTTTTCTAGAACCATTCGACCTAAATAAAAGATTCAACTTTTTTGACAAATTAAAAGTGGCTGATATCGGCAATATAAGTTTGAAAAGCCTTGATGATATAACAAAAAAAATAAAAGAAATTCTTAGAAAGAATAAAATCCCCGCTATGCTGAGTGGGGGACATGTTGCATCATATTTCTCGGTAAAAGGCTTTGATAAAGACGTTAAAGTTGTTGTTTTCGATGCACATTGCGATTCTAGAAATGAATATTCAAATGATGAATATTTAGAAGAAATGAGTTATGTCAAAGGAGTAAAATATGATCCTAAAATGAATCCTGTAACATGGTTAAGAAGATCTAGCGAATCTAGAAACCCAAAGAACTATTTCACAATCGGTATAAGAGAAGGAGATGAATTTGAATTAGAATATTTAGAAAAAAGTGGTATTCAATTTTTTACGGCACAGAAAATGAAAGAAAATCTTGATGAATTAAAAAGAAAATTGAAAGAATTTGTTAACGATTCAAAAGTTTATATCAGTGTTGACATAGACGGCTTTGACCCAGCTTTTGCTCCTGCTGTTTATCATCCAGAACCAGGAGGATTTTCTTACCTAGATTTTGTTGACTTAATATCAGTTTTTAACAATTCAAAAATAGTGGGCTTCGATATTGTAGAACTCAAATCAATGCCCAATAACAGTGTAACAGAATTCTTAGCAACAAGAGTTATTTTTGAAATTCTAAAATATATTTCATTAAACAAATAGTAAATTTTTTAATTTATTATCACATAGAATAATTAAAAATTTTTAAAAGGAGATGATTGAAATCACAAATCCGTATCTTAAAGATAAATTATATCCAATAGAAGTAAAAGAAAAAACAGTTTCTCAACTATTGAAAGAAATGAGCGGTACAGGTTTTCAAGGAAGAAAGGTCGGCGAAGCCGTTGATGTATGGGAAAAAATGATTAAAGATAAAGATGTGACGATAATAATGGGCCTTGCTGGCTCCATGAGCACGACTGGACAATGGAAAATTGTTAAATGGTTAATGGAAAATCATTTTATTGATGCTTTGGTTTCAACTGGTGCAAACATATCTGAAGATATACAAGATTCTATGCACGGTTATTATAAAGGTCATTGGCTTGTAGATGATGCAGATCTGCTCAAACACAATGTTTTTAGATACTACGATGTTTTTACTGATGGACTAAAATATAGAGAAATGACAGAATTATTGAGAGAATTCATTAATACTTTGAAGGAAAATTATCCTTATTCAACTAGAGAATTCTCTGAAGAGTTTGGTAAATTTTTATTAGGGAGAAAAATAGATTGTTTAATGTCAACTGCCTATAGAAATAAAATCCCTATATACAGCCCTGCTATAGTAGATAGTGAATATGGAATTGCTGCTGTGTTATCTAGGAGATGGGATAAAAGAAATGTGGTCCTCGACCAGATGAAAGATTTTGACGAACTAGCAAGAATAGGAGAAAGTAGTAAAGAAACTGGTGTGATATACATTGGTGGTGGTGTACCAAAAGATACAGTTCAATTAATTACTGCTATTGTCTCAATTCTTAAAGGAGAAAAATTAGAATACCCTCACAAGTATGCTATACAAATAACTTCAGATTCACCTCAATGGGGTGGATTGTCTGGATGCACGTTTGAAGAAGCAGTTAGCTGGGGTAAAATAACAAAAGAAGAAAGCAATAAAACGATGTGCTATTGTGATGCTACAATTGCTTTACCTTTAATTACGCATGCATTGAATGAAAGAATTAAAACAAAAAGACAAGGAAAATTACTTTCTAATATTTTTAAGTAAATTTTTGTAAATTAATTAAATAATTATGAATAAAAAAGACAGGGTATTGCGGATAATTGGGTTATTAGAAAAAGAATATCCAGAAGCAAAAGTAGCTTTAAACCATGGCAATCCTTTAGAAATATTAGTAGCCACTATTCTTTCGGCTCAATGCACTGATAAAAAAGTAAATGAAGTCACAACAACACTTTTCAAAAGATATAAAACTGCAAAAGATTACGCCGATGCAGATTTAAAGAAACTTGAAGCAGAGATAAGATCGACTGGTTTCTATAAACAAAAAGCTAGGTACATAAAGAAAACTGCTCAAATTTTAATTGAAAAGTTTAATTTGCAAGTTCCAAAAAAAATGGATGAATTGCTTGAGTTATCCGGTGTTGCTAGGAAAACTGCTAACATTGTATTATCGAATGCTTACAATATTATCGAAGGTATAGCTGTAGACACTCATGTTCGCAGACTTTCTCAAAGACTAGGACTCACTAAAAATAATGATCCAAATAAAATTGAAAAAGACTTGATGGAAATAGTTCCAAAAAATAAATGGAAAATAATTACGGATTTGTTAATATTTCATGGCAGAAGGATCTGTATAGCAAGAAAACCAAAATGTGGGTTATGCATATTAAATAAAATTTGTCCTTCAGCTTTCACTTTTGATTAAAAATTAAGATTTAGTAATTTTCACATAGTAACTCATAGAAACTTTGTGGATGTTTACAAGCTGGACATTCTTTTGGTGCTTCTTTTCCTACATGTACATAGCCACAGTTCCTACATTTCCACTTTACTACTTGATCTTTTTTGAATACTGTTTTGTTTTTTACATTTTCTAAAAGTTTTCTGTATCTTTTTTCATGCTGCATTTCCACTTCTCCTATTTCCTTAAAAGAATCTGCTATTTTATCGAACCCTTCCCCTCTTGCTATTTTTTCAAATTGAGGATATAGAGTTCCCCATTCCATCTTCTCACCTTCAGCAGCAGCAAGAAGATTTTCAACAGTTGTTCCTATTTTCCCAGCAGGATAACTTGCTTCTATAGTAACGTCTCCGCCTTCAAGATGTTTGAAGAAAATTTTTGCATGTTCTTTCTCATTATCAGCTGTTTCCTGGAATATACCACTAATCTGTTCAAAGCCTTCTTTCCAAGCGACACTTGCGAAATAAGTATATCTATTTCTCGCCTGACTTTCCCCAGCAAATGCTTTTAGAAGATTTTTTTCGGTTTGGTTTCCTTTTAATTTCATAATATTCCCCAATGGATAAATTTATTCAAAATATAACTTTATGAGGATTCTTTATCTTCAGAACTATTTAAATTCTGTTTTTCCAGGAACAAAAATCTATCTTGACCGAAAATATACGAAATATACATTATTTTAATAGAAAATTTTAATATAATTTATGAAATTAAAACTGAAAAGAGAGCTTGGTTTATTTGAAGTTACTGTCAACGGTGTTGGCATAATCCTTGGAGCAGGTATATATGCTCTTATCGGTCCTGCTGCAGGTTTGGCTGGGAATTCCCTCTGGCTTTCATTTGTTATAGGAGCATTCATAGCTTCCTTCACAGGCCTAAGTTACGCTGAACTTTCCACAATGTTTCCGAAGGCGGCTGCAGAATACACTTACGTTAGAAAGGCTTATGGTGGCAAATTTTTATCTTTTCTTGTGGGGTGGTTGTTGGTTTTCACTGGAGTCGTTTCGACTGCTACTGTGACTTTGGGTTTTGCTGGTTATTTTTATAGTCTATTCGGGGAAATTATTAGTATAAGCAAGAATTTTCTGATTATTTTAACCGCGTCAATCCTAATAGTGATATTATCATTCATCAATTTTCTTGGGATAAAAGAATCTTCCAAGTTTAACATCATTTTTACTGCTATAGAAGCATTAGCATTGATTTTCATAATTTTAATCGGATTGCCATATTTTGGTAGAGTAAACTATCTTGAGACTACCAATGGTCTTAAGGGAATTCTTTCCGGGGCTGCATTAATTTTTTTCGCTTACATAGGATTCGAGGATATATCAAACATCGCGGAAGAAATAAAAAACCCCAAAAAAGTCATACCAAGGGCTATAATCTTAGCTATTTTAATAACAACTTTATTGTATGTTTTAACTTCTATTTCTGTTGTGAGTCTTGTTGATTGGCGTGAACTAGGGAATTCAGATACCTCTCTAGCCTTGGCAGCATCAAAAGTTCTAGGAACAAACGCTTATTGGTTGATTTCATTCGTAGCACTATTTGCAACAGCAAACACAGCGTTGATAATGATGATCGCTACGTCAAGAATGATGTATGGTATGGCAAGAGAGAAATCCTTACCAGAAGAATTGACATTGATTCATGAAAGAACTAGGACCCCGTGGATAGCGGCAATTGTTGTGATGGTATTTTCTATTGTGTTTCTGTTTTTCGGAAAAATTACTGTTGTTGCTAATATAACAAGTCTATCAATGTTCATCACATTTGCAGCAGTCAACCTATCATTGATTTGGCTCAGATATACGATGCCAAAGATGAAGAGAGCTTTCAAGGTTCCTTTGAACGTTGGAAAATTCCCCTTGTTGGCTTTCTTTGGAACATTAATCTGTTTGTTTATGATAACTCAGTTTAGGTTAGAATTGATAGTGTTCAGTTCTTTTGTTATAGTGATAGGAATAATAGTTTATGAGGTTTACATAAAAAAATTCATGTAGTCTTTTTCTAAAAAAATCGGTTATTTTATGAATTATTTCTTTATCAGTCATATCATATTACTAATACATGTATTAGCATAGATGGACTATTTTCCAGGAATAAAAATTTATCTTGACAAAAATATACGAAATATACACGATATAACAGATATATTGGGCCCGATGGGTTCCATACCCAAACGGGTTCGAGCCCTGTTAAAATCAGGACTTCAAAGTTAGTGGAGTTGCTCAGTTAAGTTGTTTTATTCGGATTATATGACCATTTTATATTATTATCTAATATGCGCCAGAATATCCCCGAAGAACGACAGAGGCGTGCGTCCTGCATATTTTCTGATTGCAAGACCCAATGTCTGCTCGCTTGAGAAGTACTCTCGCATCCTCACAGTCGTGTCTGATGCGAACGGGATTGCCGACGCGGTGAAAGAATAGTACGCCCAAACGCCAGACTCCATGAATATCTCCGGCCAGCAGCAGTAGCCATCACCGCTTACAAAATAGTTTTCGCATGCGCCGCTTTCAACAAAAAGCGCTGGCAAGCCGTTTTCTTTTGCAAAGTCTGAATAGTCCCATAAAGATGTCTTTATTCCCAGTGCGCTTTCCGTCCTTCTATGCTGGCCTCCAGTTGGCGATGTGGAGTGCAAACCCATCTCAATAATCCCAGACAAACCATGTACAGCAAGATACAATATTTTGTGTTTATTCTTCAGTCCATTAGACACTTGTTGTGTTTCGTTGTTGAAGATAGTAATTAAAGAGAGATTATAACCCAAATACCCATCAAACCGACTCGCGTCCGGCACGTAACCTCCAGTCTCTGCTCTTTCGCGGCTTCTATAATAAGACTGTATCAAGAACAAAGTGTTTTGGTATCTGCTGATGACCTCCTTAAAATTGTCGTGGTAATCTGTATAGGTTTTAAATATCTTCATGATGAAGTCAACCTTTTTCTCATCCGAATAATTGACAGGCGGTAATATAAATGAAATCGCCACGTCGTTGCAAAGATCAAACCCCTTACATGTCGGCCCACCAGGGCAGTATTCAGGTCTATCTGAATATAACGGTATTGGTATGTTACAATTTGTATTCACGCACTGTAATTTCGTAGTGATGTATTCAATACTCGCATTAGGGAAATATACACCACTCACAAGAGACCATTGAAACTCAGCGATTGGCAGATCATCCCCGAGAAGAATAATGTAACCAACACCATCGTTCAAATAAATTTCGTCAACAAACTCATCCAATTCATCTATTGTTTTTCCATCGAATTTTTCTATCCCAGCATTATCTATATTCAAATCCTTTTTCACAGCTTCATAATACTTTGAAATTTGTGAGTTTACACTATCCGTGTCGTAGATGCCGTCATTTGCAATAACCACAGCAACTTTATTTTTATTCATATCTGGTTTGCAATCTTTTTCAAAGTAACTGTTGTATTTTTCTCGCCAATCCCAATACTTGAAATACGATATAGCAAGAACGATAAAAACTAAAAAAAGAGGTATGAACAGCTTTTTGTTGAGCTTACTTTTTAAAATAAACGAGAGGACAATTACTAAAATAATTACAATCAGAGCTGTGAGTGAGACTAATATTAAGAGGAACCCCAAAAACATGTAATCTAGCATATAATTAAAGATTGTTTTTGAGAGTCATAAATTTTTATGATTGAAACAAAAATATCAAAATACCATTAAGTAAAACTACAAAAACGAAAAAGAATATTACAGAGATAATTAACGCCCTTTTGTTTGAAAACTTTTTGCGCAATAGAAAATAAGAGATCGCTCCAAAAACGAAAGATATTATTATAGAGAATAATATTACCATGAGGAAGACAACAGATACATTAGCTAATGCCATAAATTATTATAAGTGTTCTTTTTATTTAAATTTTATAATTATCCATCGAACCAAAAATCTATTATTCTTTGTTCTGAATTATACTAAATATATGTGTTATACAACATATATTGGGCCCGATGGGATTTGAACCCATGATCTCCTAGTCCGAAGCCAGGCGCATTATCCAGACTCTGCTACGGGCCCATTAAAGAGTTTCGATAATATTTATTTAAATTAAGAATTAATTAAGAAAATCTATCTGTATGAGCTAGAGGTCGATAAAACCTCAAGTAATTTTTCTAAGATCTTATGGACTGTAGGGGAATAATACTCAATTCCAACACACTCTAATCAAACAAGTTTTGATAAATCCGCTTTCCAGAGGCCGTATTCCACAAGACCTAAAATTAAAGATTTATTATCAGGTGTAAGTGCTAAATTCTCCGCAACATTATCTCTTACCTGATTGTTTGCGCTAGGCAATCCGTTGTTTATGGCTTTCCAACTTTTTCCTGCATCTCTACTTAAATAAACACCCCTGTTGGTGCTCAAAAATAATATGTTGTGGTCTGGTGGATATATCAAAAGAGTGTAGAATTCATTTTTATCATCAAGACCCTTCATGATTTTAAACCAGCTTTCCCCACCATCTATTGATTTCATCACAATCCCACAGAAAGTGTTTCGCCAACAGAATCCTTTGTTTTGTCCATTCTTGGTTGAAGTGTACATTATATTCGGATCATTACTATCAATAGCTACTGTGTAAGGCCACTGTTGAGAAGGCATTCCGTTGCTTTTTAACTTCCATGTTTTGCCTTTATCAGTAGATTTTGCCACACCATTGTATGTTCCTGCAAATAATATACTGTGATTATTCGGATGCATACTCAAGGAGAACATTCCATCGTTTCCAAGTCCAAGGCTTGAATCTTTCCACGTTTTTCCATTATCTTCGCTTATGAAAAATCCGCTCGGAAAATGTCCATAATAAACTCTTCCAGGAACATCTGGATCAAACAGTATCGAACTGAATTGGTACATCCTTCTTTCCCATGGACTCCACCATCCACCACCTAGTGTTCTTCCAAGATTTTGCCATTTACTTTGTGGATAAAGCACGTATAAACCATACCCAGCAGTTCCTGCATAGACTGTAGTATCAACCTTTTTATCTACGGTTACATGGATATCGTCTACATAAATCTTGGAATCATCAAGAGATTCGAAAGCAATCCTCCCGTTCAATGCAGGATTGTCATCAGTGTAATCAATTTTTAATTCATTATTAACATAAACCTTAATGTTGTTCCCTTTTCCAACTATCTTAATTGAAATCCAGGTATTCTTTTCAAAGGGAAATTTAGCCTCGGCCAGATTAGTATGAACGGGAACATTATTTTCACTAAGCATTCTCACTAAATTCAAACTCCCTTGATGCACACCTATGAAATATCTTTCTCCCCCTCTGTGCCTGTAATTGACATGGACTCCACCTTCAATTAATTTCACTCTAGACTCAAATGTGTAATCAGTCCAAGATTCTGAACCAGCAATAGCAAATTGATGCCCAGTGCCCTGGAAGACATAGTTTCCGTCATCCTTGATAATCGACCAAGTTCCATTTAAATCGGGATTCGCTGTCCATATTTCCCACCCGTCAGCATTTCCGTCCTCAAAATCATCATCAAATGGAGTATATTCAACTTTTGTAATTCTTAATGATCTTATATCGAGAGTTTGCAGTCCATCGTTCATTTCTTCCCAATGTTTTCCCTTATCTTGTGTTACAAATACTCCTTCCTGAGTTCCAACGTATATTTCATCTGGATTACTGGGGTTTATCTTCAAGGATGTGATATGCTTGTCCGCCATAACGTTATCAACGCCGTTAGCAAACATGTCAAAATCCATCCCATCATATGAAACAAACATGCCTTTCCCGTAAGCACCCAACCAAATGTTTTTAGTGTCATTTGGGTTGATGTCAAAGAAATAATATCCTTGGATTAAAGGATCAGATACTTTTATACTTGGCGTCAAAAAGTTTTTATCATTCCAATGCTTTCCTCCATCATCGCTTCTTAACAGACCTCCTGGATAAGACGAAGCATAAATTCTGTCTGGATTGTTTGGATCGACTGCAATTTGTATTTTGTAAACATATGCTTTTGGTTTATTGCTTCTTGATTTGTCCCAAGTTATTGAACCATCCTTGTTTATAATTCCAGAATAAATGCCACTTCCTTGTGTCGATGCATAAATGTAATTGTCTTTGATTTTAACAGAAGTCATGCTTGTACTTCCCAGACCACTGTTTTCCTGCCTCCAGTTTTGTCCTGCATCATTGCTAACCCAAACACCTCCCATCATGTCAGCAATATAGAGATTGTTATTGTTTTTTGGATCAATGTCTATTCCTCTTGCTTCGCTTACAGTTGCCAGGATTAATTTCCAATTCTTTCCTTGGTCAGTGCTTTTGTAAACTCCACATTTACCACCAGGATCCAAATTTTTGAATCCAGTTAGCAGTTGAATTGCTTGTGGGGGCATCATATAATCAGGCAGTGGACCACATAGTGCTGTTGCATACAGAGTTTCGCTATTTATAGGATCAACATCAATATCATAAACGCCTATTCTTGGTAGTCCGTTGTTCTTATCATCAAGTTTTTCCCAACTACTTCCGCCATCCTTGCTTACATATACTCCGTGTATATGTGTTGAGGCATAGATTATGTTTTTATTATTAGGATCAATTTCAATCTCTATGACAGACCTTGGCAAATCCTTTCCTATTGAAGTAGCTTGCCCATTTGTAATTTTAACAAAGCCTCCTAGATGAGCCATTGGCGGCATGAATGCAGAAGCATATATGATATTTGGATCGTCAGGGTCGATAGCAACAGCAGATGTTAGCATATAATCTTTTCCAAAATCATAATATTCAGTCCAGGTTTTTCCAGCATCTGTTGATTTATGAATCTTTGGAGAAGTTCTATCGCAGGCATATATGACATTTGGATTTTTTCCATAGATTGCTAAACATGTCGGAGAAAATGTATGATTATCGTCTAACAAAATCCATTCTTTCCCACCATTTGTTGTTTTGTAGGTGCCTCCACCCCATGTGCCGGCATACAGTATGTTTTTATCATTGGGATCAATCTGCAATTGTGTTTGTCCCCATATTGTTGTAAAGGTTAAATCTTCATTTAATTTGTTCCAGGTTATTCCTTTATCCTTACTCACATAAACAGTTCCTCCTTTTCCGATCACTCCCGCATACAATTTATTTGAGTCTTTTGGGTCAAACTTGAGTGATGTTACTCCTCTAGAATTCTCAAATCTCCACAGTTCACTCCAACCAAAGTTTTCCTCTTGATTTTTTGTATATCTCCATACGGATGAATGGCTCTCAAATATTTTCGGCGAATATGCGGCATAAAGGATATCGTTGTCCTCAGGGTCAATCTCAAAATCGTACACATAATCTGGTGAGCCAATAACAGAACTCCATTTATCTCCTCGTGAGGTGTCATATCGTGATATGCCGAGCCCTATGTTAGATACATAGATATTTTCAGGATCGTCTTTTGCTATTTCAAAGTCAAAAACTTTTGCTGATGAGAAATCTTGATTTATATTTTTGAATGTTTTACCCATATCATACGATTCGTATATGTAAGTCATCTCAGCAATTACTAGAATGTGATTTGGATTGTGCGGATCAACTCTTACCTCATCTCCAGCACTAGTCGGTGAGAAGGGTTCCCAGGTTTTTCCTCCATCTCTTGTAAGATATGATTCCTGAATAATATTTCCTGAAGTAAATATGGTGTTCGGGTCTGTCGGATGAGGTACAACAATAGTACGAGACGATGCTATAATATCCCCATCCATTTTTTCCCAAGTCTTCATTCCATCCTCCGACTTGATCATTCCCATACTCCACATAGGACCAATGTTGCCATAAACAATGTTTGGATCGTCATAATCGAAAAAGATCGTTTCCAATTGAAAACCAGGCACCTCTTCAAATCCCTTAACCACTGGCATACTAATTCGCTCATAGCTGGAGCCGTCTAGCTTAAGCATGTAGCCATCAAAGGGACATAGAAGATAATAAACAGATCCAACAATACCAATATCAGTTATACCATTTGAATCCATATCAGCATTAGTCAAAGGATGCCATGTTTTTCCTCCATCAAAAGACTCTTTTACAAGTGTGGATATAGGAGATTTGAATTCATGCATGATGTTATGTCTAAATAATAAAAATATGTGTTCTGGGTTATTTGGATCCTGGACAATGTTTGAAATTATGACGTCATCCTCCTTGCCTAAATCAACTTTAGACCATGTTTTTCCAAGGTTTTCTGAAACGTATAGGTTGCCGTTTGTAAATTCCCCACTACCTTGGACTAACAAAATAAAGTTTGCTAGGATTCTATTCCCCTTTGCAACAATGTTTGGAATTTTTAAACCATAATCGAAATCAATATCATTTGATGGAAAAACCAAATCTCTAAAATCTGACTCAGAAAAAAATATCTCTTTCCATTCAAATCTATCAGAAGTTAAATCAGTATACAATATTCTGTCGTCCTTTAAGTTTTTGGCGCCATAAGTTAAGAAAAGTTTATTGTCACTAACTATTGCTTCTTCACACCCCCCTTCAAAAATTTTTACAAGATTATAATTAGAGTCAAGATAATAAGCACCTTTACCACAAACGAACAATTTATCTTCAAAGGTTGCAATAGAATTCACATAAATGTTTTTCAATTCGCTTAACTCTCTCCAGTGTCCGCCCTTGTCTTCAGATTTATAAACACCTTGCGAAGTCTCAGACCATACTCTTACTGTTGCATACAACTCATCGTGGTTGTAATGACTTTGTATGAGTTTGCCTACCCTCCCACCTGGTGGACCATTCATAGATTCCCATGATATATTAGAAGTTGGTTCTTCCCAAGTTCCTTTTTCAGTCAACTTTTCAAAGAGTATGTATCCACTAATGGAGAGGACTAAAATCAATAAAGCTATGAAAATCAGCTTTCTCATGAATAATATTAGATTTTTATAAGAAAAAACATTATTATTTGAAAAACAAATTAATTTTTAAGACAGGCCCTACAATACATTTCCTATAGGTCTGCTACGGGCCCGTTGGTCGTATTATTTCTAAATATCTATTTAAATTAAGAATTAATTAAGAAAATCTAACTGATTCTAGTTGATTCTTTTTTTCCCTACTTTTACCTCTTCTTGAAGTCATCA
>Ga0315274_10004242_pt1 | contig 21128 bp, 16 predicted proteins | sample YL17G02_20_MG_FD_203700 | JGI IMG/M metagenome (GOLD analysis project Ga0315274, IMG submission 203700) | Sediment microbial communities from Yellowstone Lake, YNP, Wyoming, USA - YL17G02_20 | ecosystem: Environmental > Aquatic > Freshwater > Lake > Sediment | place: USA: Wyoming | collected...
ACGGACTACCTGGAGTTTCGCTGGTATGAAGGCGGCGAATCCAGAATGGCCGCGCGCCTCGCCCGCGTTGCCACAAAGGGCAATCTGCGCAAAGAACCGGATGGTCCCGAGCAACTCGCAAAGCTCATGGATCATTTCTTTTCCAGCGCGATGCCCTGTCTCGGAGGCCCGAAGGACCTGGCGGGTCGAATGGCCGCACTGGCCCGCCTGCTTCGCGACGTGATTCGGGGCGCGTTCGACGACGAAGACAAGGGCGGGGCGCTCCACGGTCAAATGGAGGGCTTTCGCAAGGTCCTGCTTCACGACCTGGAAGTGAATCAATTCGCCGATATGTATGCCCAAACCATTTCCTACGGGCTTTTTGCCGCGCGCTGCAATCATCGGGGGCCCGAACCTTTTGCGCGCGAACGCGCGGCGTTTGAACTGCCCGAGACAAATCCGTTTCTGGCCGAAATGTTCGCTCACATCGCCGGTCCCCGCCTCGACAGGCGTCTCACCTGGATTGTGGATCATCTGGCCGAATTGCTCAACCGAGCCGACATCGGGCGCATCCTTGAGACGTTCGGCAAACGAACGCGGCGCGAAGACCCTGTTGTTCATTTCTATGAGACTTTCCTCGCGGCCTACGATCCGAAAATGCGGGAGGCGCGCGGTGTCTATTACACCCCGGAACCCCTTGTCTCCTACATCGTTCGCAGTGTGGACCATCTCCTCAAAAAGGAGTTCCGTTTGCCGGATGGGTTGGCCGATGCTTCGAAAGTGCCGATCTATCGGACCGAGCAGGACGCCCGGGGCAAGCCGCACCGCGCAAGAACGGGCGAATGCCACAGGGTTCTGATTCTCGACCCCGCCGCCGGCACCGGCACGTTTCTGCACGGCGTCATTGACCAGATCCACGATCACGTTCAATCGAAGGGGCAAGGGGGGCTATGGCCCGGCTACGTTTCCAGCCATCTCCTCCCGCGCGTGTTCGGCTTTGAACTTCTGATGGCGCCCTATGCGATAGCCCACATGAAGCTCGGTTTGCAGCTGGCCGAGACGGGGTATGATTTCAAGTCGGGGGAACGGCTTCGACTCTATCTCACCAACACCCTCGAAGAAGCCCATCCGTTCAGCGGCCTCGATTTATTTGCCACTCTGATCGCCGAAGAAGCCAACGCTGCCGGCAAGGTGAAATCCGAAGCGCCGGTCATGGTTGTCCTCGGTAATCCTCCGTATTCCGGGCATTCCGAAAACGTCGGTCAGTGGATTGCGGACCTTCTCCGCGGGCGCGACACCCTGACAGGAAAGCCGACGAGCAGTTACTTCGAGGTCAACGGCCAGCCGCTGCGCGAGCGCAATCCCAAGTGGCTGAACGACGACTACGTGAAGTTCATCCGCTTCGCCCAATGGCGCATCGAACAAACGGGCTATGGAATCCTCGCGTTCGTCACCAACCATGGTTATCTCGAAAACCCCACGTTTCGAGGCATGCGCCAAAGCCTTCTCCAGACCTTCGACGATCTCTACGTCCTCGATCTGCACGGCAACGCCAAGAAAAGGGAAACGGCGCCCGATGGGTCGAAGGACGAAAACGTCTTCGATATTCAGCAGGGTGTGGCCGTCGGCATCTTCGTCAAACGAGCCAATGGCAAGAAGAAGACGGCTGCCATCCGACATGCCCACCTCTATGGGCTGAGGGAGATTCGGAGGAGAGACGCACGCGACGACAGCCAACTCGTCGGCGGCAAATACCACTGGCTCTATGAACATGACGTCCGGAACACCCGGTGGAAGACGGTCAAGCCCCGGCCGCCGTCCTACGTATTTGTCCCGCGGATTGCGGGTCTGGACAATGAATACGAACAAGGTTGGGCTGTCACTCGGATCTTGCCGGTCAACTCTCTGGGCATCGCGACGGCTCGAGACAAACTGACGGTCCACTGGAACGAGGACGCCATCTGGCGTACGGTTCGAGATTTCGCGGCTTTGCCGCCGGAACAAGCCCGAGACCGCTACGGCCTGGGGCCGGATGCTCAAGACTGGCAGGTGGCGTTGGCTCAACAAGACCTGAAGAAATCCGGTCCCAGAAAGGCCGCCGTGGTTTCCATTCTCTATCGGCCTTTTGACCGGCGCTATACTTACTATACGGGACGTTCCAGAGGGTTTCACTGCCGGCCGCGGTCCGACGTGATGCGCCACGTGGTCGGACGAAAGAACGTGGCGTTAAGCACCACTCGTTCAATCGAGATCGGCGCGGGTTTTGAACACGTCTTCTGTTCCTCTGACATTATCCAGCTGCACACGGTGTCTTTGAAGGAAGTGAACTACCTGTTTCCGCTTTACCTCTACCCCGATGGCGATTTTCCCGAAACCCTGTTCGACTGTGCGGATGGACGACGACCCAACCTGGCCTCTGACTTCATTGCAGAGCTTTCCCGGCGTCTCAAGATGGCTTTTGTGCCTGACGGCCAGGGGAACCTGCGCAAGACTTTCGGCCCGGAGGACGTCTTCCACTATCTCTATGCCCTTCTTCACTCGCCGGCCTATCGCCGCCGCTATGCCCAGTCTCTCAAGGCCGATTTCCCCCGTGTCCCTCTGACCTCCAGACCCGCGCTGTTTCGGGCGCTGTGCCCCTTGGGCGAGAAACTCACCGCGCTCCATCTCCTGAAAGCGGATGTGCAGCTCATCACGCAATTCCGAATCCCCGGCAGCGACCGTGTTGAGGACGTATTCTATTCCAATGGCTGCGTCTGGGTCAACCAGACGCAGTGTTTTGAGATGGTCCCGACCGAGGTCTGGGAGTTCTGTATCGGCGGCTACCAGGTCTGCTGCAAATGGCTCAAAGACCGCAAAGGCAGGACCTTGACTTTCGACGAAATCACCCGCTATCAACGCATTGTTGCGGCGTTGGCCGCGACCATTCGCCTCATGGCCGACATTGACCGGACCGTTGCGCGAAACGGAGGCTGGCCAATTCAATAGCGCGCTGAATCGGTCGTCAATCGTCCGGGGAGTGCAGGTTCCTCTTGCCAAATCGCGGGCGGTCGTTGCAGTCTCCAACAATCTGAGCTCGATTCCGGTTGCAGACCGCGTTTTCTCGGTTCAAGTTTTACCCGTACATTTCCAGACAGCCTCCACAGGAGAAGCCGTTTCCCAATGTCGGACATGGTCAGCGGAGTCTTGAAGCGAATGAGCGGCGGCGAGGGCGTCTTGCGCGATCCGGCGCGGTCGTTCCGCCCCACGCCCGCCGACGTCGTCGTGCCGGTCCACCTGGTACGCGGACACGAACTCATTGACGGCGCGACGATCGTCGGCCCGGCGACCCAGGGCAAGAAGACGCTCGAACTCGCCGCCGTCGAAACCATCTGCGGCCTTCCGCCCGATCAATTCCGAAAGCGCAAGCCCTTCTCCCAACTGACCGCGATCAATCCGTGCGAACGTTTCCATCTCGCCGCCTCGGGCAACATAAGCATGCGCGTTGTGGACCTCGTCACGCCCATCGGCAAAGGGACGCGCGGCCTGATCGTCTCGCCGCCCAAGGCCGGCAAAACCATCCTGCTCGAGCAGCTCGCCCAGGCCATCCGCGCCGAAAACGCGGGCGCGCGTATTATCATCCTGCTCATTGACGAGCGGCCCGAAGAAGTCACCCAGTTCCGCCGCGCCGTCGAGGCCGAAGTCCTTGCCAGCACCAACGACCAATCGGCCCGCGACCACGTGGACCTCGCCGAACTGACCCTCGCCCACATCCGCGTCGAACTCGAATGCGGCCGCGACGTTGTCGTACTCGTGGACAGCCTCACCCGGATCGGCCGCTCGTTTAACGTCACCGGCTCAGGCACCGGCCGCACCATGTCGGGTGGCATGGAGGCCGGCGCCATGGAAATCCCCCGCCGCTTCTTCGGCCTGGCCCGCAACATCGAACACGGCGGCTCGGTCACCATCCTCGCCACCTGCCTCGTGGACACCGGCTCGCGCATGGACCAGCTGATTTTCGAGGAGTTCAAAGGCACCGGCAACAGCGAGATCGTCCTCGATCGCCCGCTGGCCGAGGCCCGCATTTTCCCCGCCATCAACATCCCCCTCAGCGGCACGCGCAAAGAGCATCTGCTCTACGGCCCCGAGGAGAACGACCGAATCGCCCTGCTCCGGAGGTCGCTCGCCGACCTCCATCCCAAAGAAGCGATGACCTCTCTGCTGGATCGCCTTGGGAAGTTCTCCACCAACGAAGAGTTTCTTCATTATCTGCCGCCGGCGCCCTGATCGGAAAGCAGGACCGCTACAAGTCCACTTCCGACGTCGGCGCTTCAGGCATAGTCAGAGGAACCGCCGCCACCGCCGGCCGCTCGATCACCCGCATCGTTCGCCAACGCCCTTGCAGAAAGCGGAAAAGAAACCCAAACCCCAGCACGATCACATAGGCGCTGAGAAACGTCCACGCGCTGTAGATTCCGCTTCCGCCTCGCTCACACACAACCCACGTGGGGATGACCATGATCGCCCACGCCAGCCCCACCGAGCCGTACATGACGAATCGCGTGTCGCCCGCGCCCTTCAGCGCCGAGGCAAAAATGACGTTCATCGTGTCGAAGACGCAATAGACCGCCACAAAGTTCAGGATGACCGTGGCCAGCCGGCTCACCTCATCGAACGTCGCCGGATCGGTCCCCGCTGCAAACGGCGCGATGAACCACGACGGCGCTGCCACATAGAGCGCCGCGATCGTCGTCATGTACACAAACGTCATGTGGAACGACGCCCAGGTGGCCCGGCTGGCCAGGTCGGGCCGGTCGCTTCCCAACCATTGTCCAACCATCGTCGTCGTGGCGATGCCGAAGCCGATCATCGGCAGGAAGGCCAGCGAGTTGATCTGAAAGGCCAGATTGGTCGCCGCCAGCTCGCGCGTGCCGATCCGCCCGACGATGAACACGAAAAATGTGAAGGCCATGATGTCGAGCATGAACTGGACGCCGCTGGGCACGCCGAAGCGCATCATCCGGGCGAACAGCGCGCGGTTGAACCGCCGGCCGCTCCGCGTCGCGTACCGCTTCTCGTGGCGGCCCGCAAACACCAGGACCGAAAACGCCACAGCGCCCGTGGCGTTGGCGATGATCGTCGCCCAGGCCGCTCCGCTGATTCCCCATTCGGGAAATCCCCAGTGGCCGAAGATCATCGCATAATCGAGAACGACATTGACCGCCGTCACTCCGGCGTTGACCCACATGACCGGCCAATTTCTGCCCAGACCCGTGAAAAAGCTCGAGACGGCGTTGGTGTAGATCGTGAAAATCGCCCCGGCCATCATGATGCGAAAATAGCGAGTCTCGAGCTCCTGAACCAACGGCTCGTGGCCCACTACGCGGAAGATCGCGCCAGCGAAGGGGCAGAACACCGGCAGCACCAGCCCCGTCGCCACCGCGAAATAGACGGCCTGCCAGATCGAGGGGCCGATCCGCCGCGGCTGGCCCGACCCCTCATATTGCGCCACAAACGTGTTCGCGTACGAGGCCGTCCCCATGAAAAAGCTGATGATCGTGAACGCGAGAAAACCCGCCGGCAACGCCGCCGCCATCGCCGCCGGCGAGTACCAACACAGAAACATCCGGTCCACAAAGTGCTGGATGCTCCACGAGCTTGTGCTCAGCACCAGCGGCACGGCCAGCCGCAGCACGTCGCGATAGCCCGCCGGCCGCGCCCAAAGCGAAACGGAATCCGCCGCGCCGGACAAACCCTTGCCCGATTCGCCCGTCTTCTCCGCCATTCAAATTCCCTGACCTGGATCGTCTTGTTGCGAAAGAGGCTATCGAGTGGACAAAACAGGTGAGGATGGCAACTCAAAAAACGCGGTTTCTCGCGCAATCCGCGGCTGCAGCACACCCTCGCGGCGCGCGCCACGCGGCACTGCGGACCCGAATCCCCGAAGTCCTCCGCTACTCCCCGGCTTCTTCCCACCTCGTGGGGTGCAGGTAGATCACCAACCCGGCCACCACCAGAGGCAGCAGCGCAGACCAGACCAGCGCAGCGTATGCCGCGCTTCCCGACATTTGGGCATACTTCTGGAGACCCACCGCCCGCACCGCCAGGAGAGGCGTGATATAGACGCACACAAATCCTGCCGCCCAAAAGAGCGCCACGATCGCCCCGACAAGCAGGATGCGGCCCCACGGCCTGGCGGTCGCCCCATAGAACCTCATCCCGTAGCCGCCTCGGAGCAAACCCGGGGCCAACAAGAACAGTGCGGCGCCAAAGGTGAGCAGCTTGGCCGTCACGCTCACGACACTCAGCCCCAGCCCCTCCAGACCCCCCAGCGCGGCAAGTGTGACACAGGCCAGCGACGCGGCGCGCGCGAGGTAGTCCGTCAGGAAATAGGCCAGAAGAGCCACTCCCATCCAGAACAGCCGATTTCTCCAGACGGCCCCTTCATTGACCTTGGCGAACTCCCTCGCCACCCAGGCGGAGTCGCCCAGTCGGTGCGCGGCGACCAGCCAAGCCTCTTCTTCCGACAGGTTCGTCGCCCGCAGCTGCTCCACCTCGTCGCGCAGGTGGCCTTCCATCTCATCAATGTCCGTCGCGCGGCAGCCTTCTTGCTCCGACAGGCCCGCGCGCCAGTTACCGATGGCCTCATTCAGGTCAAGCATGGCAGGTCCTCCCAGGAGGTTTTTAGAGTCGAAAACACGAGCATCCATTCACTGCGCTGTTTCTTCAATGCTTCGGCGCCGTTGTTCTGGAGCCGATAGTACTTTCTTTTCCTTCCCGTCTCCGACACCCGCCACCGCGCCTGAATCAGGCCCTGGCGCTCGAGGCGGTGAAGCACCGGATAGAGCATCCCGTCGGTCCACTGCATCTGGCCCCCCGACAGTTCGCGCACCCGCTTGATGATGGCATAGCCGTAACTCTCGCCCCGCGAGAGTATCGAGAGAACCAGAGGCGTCGCGGAGGCGGCCACAAGATCTTTGGGGATGGACATTTTTCGCCCTCCAGATTGAATACGATTCACCTCTATACATAGCGCCTCTATGTACGTCAAGGACAATTTCCTCTTTTTTTTGCAGGCAACCTGCCGACGGGCGCAAAACGAAATCATTGACGCCGGGCTTCTCCGCAGCGTAAAGAAGCCCAGCAGAGGATCGTCGCTCCGGCGCGGCCGGATTGTGTGGTTTCTCTTTAGAGCCTATCCGAAAACCAGGTCCGTGTTTGTCCGTGTCCGTCTGTGCCAGTCCGTGTCCCACGTTTTCGGATAGGCCCTTAGTGGGTCATGGCTTGTTCAAAACGCCCACTGAAGTGGGAACCACGAACCTCACATGCTCTGAGGCAAAAACCGAAGGAGACTCTCATGTTCAATCGCCGTGATTTCCTGCACGCCGCGGCGCTCAGCGCCGCCGCACTGAGTATCCCCGACTCATCCCGGGCAGCCGCGGCCGCTCAGGCGAGACCCGCCCCGACCGGAGCCCCCAAGCCCAACATCATTTTCATCCTGGCCGACGACCTCGGCATCGGCGACCTCGGCTGCTACGGCCAGAAGAAGATCAGGACGCCCAATGTGGATCGCCTCGCCGCCGAGGGCATTCGTTATACGCAGGGCTACTGCGGGACGAGCGTCTGCGCCCCCTGCCGCTGCTCCCTGATGACGGGCCTTCACATGGGCCACTCGCCCATCCGCGCCAACCGCGAGATTCAGCCCGAAGGCCAGATGCCGCTGCCCGCCGGGTCGTTCACCGTCGCCGCCCTGCTCAAGGACGCCGGTTATGCGACCGCCTGCATCGGCAAGTGGGGCCTGGGCATGTTCGACACCCCCGGGTCGCCGCTCAAGAACGGCTTCGACCACTTCTTCGGCTACAACTGCCAGCGCCACGCCCACAGCTACTTTCCGCCCTATCTCTACCGCGACGCCGAACGGTTCGATCTCGACGGAAAGACCTACGCGCAAAACCTCATCGCCGCCGACGCCCTCGACTGGGTCAAGCGCAACCGGGAGCGGCCTTTCTTCCTCTACTATGCCCTGACGCTTCCGCACGGGAAGTATGAGATTGACGACGTCGGCGACTATGCCAAAGAGGACTGGCCCGACGTCGAGAGAACCTACGCCGCCATGGTCACCCGCATGGACCGCGACATCGGCCGCCTGATGGACCTGCTCAAGGAACTGAATCTCGACGACAAGACCCTCGTCTTTTTCGCCAGCGACAACGGCGCGGCCGAAGGCTCCACCGGACACACCACCGAGTTCTTCGACAGCAACGGCCCCTATCGCAGCACGAAGCGTTCGATGTACGAGGGCGGCCTGCGCGTGCCGCTGATCGCCCGCTGGCCCGGCCATGTTCCAACGGGCAAAACCAGCGACCAGCCGTGGGCGTTCTGGGATTTCCTGCCCACGTGCGCGGATCTGGTCGGCGCCAAACTGCCCGCCGATGCGAAGACAGACGGACTGTCGGTCGTCTCGGCGTTGACGGGCGGCGCGGCGCCGAAGCGGGACTACTTCTACTGGGAACTGCACGAGGGCGGCCGGTCGCAGCAGGCCGTGCGTTTCGGCGACTGGAAGGCCCTGAAGACCGCGCCCAGCCAGCCCGTCGAGCTCTACGATCTCAAGAGCGATCCCGTGGAAGAGAACAACGTCGCGGCCCAGCATCCCGACCTCGTCGAGAAGGCGGTGGCGTTCATGAAGTCGGCCCACACCGACTCGCCCGACTGGCCCATGAAAGATCCGCCGCCCAAGAAGGCGCAAGCCAAAGGGAAGAAGGAGAAGGCAGCGGGCAAGACCAACAAAAAGGCCAAAACCGATTGACGAAATGGTGAGGTCAGCATGAAACACGCGCACGTTTCGCGGAGGGGATTCTTGCAGGCGGCGGGAGGCGCGGCCACGTATTCCATCGCGTCCATAGCGTCCAGCGCGTCCAGCGCCCACGCCAGTTCGCCGCCGGAGCGCCAGAAGCCCAACATCCTCTTTTGCATCGCCGACGACGCCTCGTGGCCCCACATGGGCGCCTACGGGTGCAAGTGGATTCGCACGCCGGGATTCGACCGCGTTGCCCGCGAGGGCATCCTCTTCACCAACGCCTATACGCCCAACGCCAAGTGCGCCCCGTCGCGCGCCTGCGTTCTGACGGGGCGCAATTCGTGGCAGCTCGAGGAGGCCGCCAATCACTGGTGCTTTTTTCCGCCGAAATTCAAGACCTATGCCGAAGCGCTGACCGACCACGGCTATCACGTCGGATTCACCGGCAAGGGCTGGGCGCCCGGCGTCGCGGGCAACGTCAACACCAAGCCCCGCCAACTGGCCGGGCGGCCCTACCAGTCGCGGAAGACCACTCCGCCCACCAGGCAGATCAGCGCGACCGACTACGCCGCCAATCTCGCCGACTTTCTCGACGCCAGACCGCCCGACCAGCCGTTTTGTTTCTGGTATGGCGGCCACGAACCTCATCGCGCCTATGAGTTTGATTCGGGTCGCACCAAGGGCGGCAAGAAGGCCGATGAGATTGATCGCGTGCCCGCCTGCTGGCCCGACAACGAAACCGTCCGCGCCGACTTGCTCGACTACGCCTTCGAGCTCGAGTATTTCGACCGCCACCTCGAACGGATGCTCGATCTGCTCGAAAAGCGCGGGCTGCTCGACAACACACTCGTCGTCGCGACCGCCGACAACGGCATGCCCTTCCCGCGCGTCAAGGGACAGGAATACGAATTCTCCAACCACCTGCCGCTGGCCATCACGTGGAAACAGGGTATCCAGAATCCCGGCCGCACGGTGGACGATTTCGTCAGCTTCATTGACTTCGCCCCAACGTTCCTGGAGCTGGCCGAGCTCCCCACAGACAAAGCCGGCATGCAACCGATCACGGGCCGCAGCCTCGCCGACATCTTCCGCTCCGGCAAGTCCGGCCAATGCATTCCCGACCGCGACCATGTCTTGCTCGGACAAGAACGCCACGACGTTGGCCGCCCCAACGACGTGGGCTATCCGATCCGAGGGATCGTCAAGGACGGCAGGCTGTATATGCACAATTTCGAACCCGACCGCTGGCCCGCCTGCAATCCGGAAACCGGCTACCTCAATTGCGACGGCGGCCCGACCAAAACCGAGTGCCTGCAAGCCCGCACGTCGCCCGCCACAGAGAAATACTGGAGATGGTCGTTCGGCAAGCGTCCGCAGGAGGAGTTCTATGACCTCCGCAAGGATCGTGAGTGTCTCGACAACCTGGCCGACCGAAGCGAGCTGCAGAAAACGAAGGAGGCTTTGCGCGATCAGCTCTTCCGCGAGCTGCGCGAACAAAGCGACCCGCGCATGTCCGGCAACGGCCGCGTCTTCGACGAGTACCCGTACGCCGATCCGAAGACACAGCATTTCTACGAACGCTACAGGAAGGGTGAGGTCAACAAGGCGGCGGCGGGCTGGGTCAATCCGTCGGACTTCGAGGATCTGAGTCGCTGAGTTCAGCAAAACGCAATCGGGGGACCAAGTTGCTCACCCGCTCTGGTTTCCCTCATCGCTTCTGCATCAGGGTTCCTTTTCGGAGATCGAGGAAATGAATTCCCGTCCTCGCTTTACCTCGATTCGTTCCCGATATATTCCTCTGGCGATAGGCCGAAAACGATCACCCATCCATGACGACAGACTGCCGGCTCAGTGTGTGTATGCGATCTGGAGAACCGTTGCCGCTTGGCGCAAGGGTTTGTCGCGCGTCCAAAGGGGCAAATGGCCGAGCAGGGCCGAGGACAGCAAATGAACATCCACCAAACCCAGCCCCTTCCCGTGAAGCGAGCGCCGCTCAATCAACGCCATAACCTCCTCATGCGTTGCCACGTTGGCTTGAGGCAGCGCTTGAAGCAGGGCGAGAAGCTCGGAGCGATTTGCGAGACGGCCACAGGCGATCTCGCCGACCACATAGGGATGCATTGCGACCTGCCCCGATCGCAGCAGGTCTTGCAGATGCGGGTCGGCGCGGCGCAGATGATCAATCCAGACGGATGTGTCAACGAGGACCACGGTTCAGAACCGCCGTCGGCGAATCGGCCGAAGGCGCCGCTCCGAGCCGCCAAGGTCCGCTAAACGCCGGGCGCTTTCGAGGGCGATCAGCGCCTCCAGTCCCATCCGTACGAGAGAGGTCTTCTCCCTCACGCCGGTCAATCTGGCCGCCTTCTGCAACGTGACTTCATCTATGTTCAGTGTCGTTCTCATACATATACGTATGCATGACTGCGCCATCACCGGCAAGTCCTTTTTGAGTTTGCGACAGTTCCCAATCCCAACTGCAAGGCAATGTGTGCAGAAGGGAAGGATGAGAAGTCAGAGGCGAAGGAAAGACCTCGCGGAGGAACATCCGTGTTCTTGCGCGTGCCCGGCGTGTCCTTCCTGTCTGTTAGTACCGCGTGCCGGGAGCCGCTCCAGCATTCTCTGACACTCGCTGCCGAACGGCTCCACGTGTTTACAGCCCCCGCTTCTTGCGCGCCTCTTGAAGCGTGATATCTCCCGTTTCCCGCGACCGTGCGTGCAGAAATGCCATGAACTTGTCGCTAGAACCCAGAGCAAGCACCTCGCGGTCGAATTCGTCCGCCGGTTCAACGAGAAAATCCTCCCCGGAATCGGAGTGGATGAGAACGGTGTCGGACTTCGCCAACGCCAGGATGTCTGCAACCGAGTATTTGCCCTTGCTCAGGTCTATCGTTTTCATATCTCAATCCTCCGTCCACGGATGAGCAGATCGTTGTGTGTTTTGTGGCCCACGGCCAAGACTCTGACGACGCCCGGTTCGGCGACCTCGTAGAAAACCCGGTAGTCCCCGAGTCTCAATTCCCATGGCGCCACCGGATTGGGTCGGAGCCGTTTTCGTCGTGTCGTCGCGACGTGCGCATCCACCGTGAGGAACCTGGCAATGCCGTCAAGAATGACCCTCTGATCAACGCGATCTCCCGGTCTCACATTGGACGAAGCGGCCCGCGCAGGCTGGCTTCCTTTCTTCGCTCTTGCAGATTGCCATCCAATTCGATCGTCTGGCCCGGCTTCGTCTTCACTTCGATCGCTTTGCCCCCGTAACGAATCTTGCAGGGATTGCCAACTCCGGACCGCAACACGGCTGTGATCAGCTTTCCGTCGCGCCACTGCATGTCCACTTCGAACCCACCGCGCGCGCAAAGCCCCTTGATCGCCCCGGCGGGCCACGCCTTCGGCAGCGCGGGCAGCAGATCAATCGCCCCGCGATGACTCTGCAAAAGCATCTCGGCGATCCCCGCCGTCCCGCCGAAATTGCCGTCAATCTGAAACGGCGGATGCGCGTCGAACAGGTTGGGAAACGTGTTGCCCGCCAGCGCGTCGCTGAGCATCTTGTGCGCGTGATCGCCGTCCAGGAACCGCGCCCAGAAACTGATCTTCCACGCCTTGCTCCAGCCCGTGCCGACGTCGCTTCGGAAAATCAGCGACTGCCGGGCCGCGGCGAACTCCTTGGGCGTCTCCGGCGTGATTTCCCAGCCCGGATAGACGCCCCACAGGTGCGAGACGTGCCGGTGATGCTCGTTCGGGTCGTCCTTGTCTTCGAGCCACTCCTGGAGCTGGCCGTGCTTGCCGATCTGGTTGGGCGCGATTTGCTTGCGCATTTCGATGAGCTTGTCAGCGAACTCCTTGTCCACTCCCAGCACCTCGGCGGCAGCGGCCGTATTGGCGAACAAGTCGCGAATGATTTGATGATCCATGGTCGGTCCGGCCACAAGACCGCCGATCTCGGGCGAGTTGGACGGCGTGCTGATGAGCCAGCCGGTCTTGGGATCCTTGACGAGAAAATCGGTGAAGAACAGCGCCGCTTCCTTCATGACCGGATAGGCGCGTTTGGCGAGAAACTCCTTGTCGCCCGTATAGAGGTAATGGTCCCACAGATGATGGCACAGCCACGCGCCGCCCGTGACCCAGATGCCGTGATTGGACGCATTGATGGGCGCCGTGCCGCGCCACAGGTCGGTGTTGTGATGAAACACCCAACCGCGCGCGCCATAGTGAGCCTGGGCCGTCTTGCGCCCGCTGACGACCAAGTCGTCCATCATGTCGAACAGCGGCGTCTCGCACTCGGCCAGATTGGTCACATTGGCGGGCCAGTAGTTCATCTCGGTATTGATGTTGGTCGTCCATTTGCTGTCCCACGGCGGTTTCATCTGGTCGTTCCAGATGCCCTGGAGGTTGGCCGGCTGGCAGCCCGGGCGGCTGCTCGCGATGAGCAAGTAGCGGCCGAACTGGAAATAGAGCGCCGCCAACTGAGGATCGTCTTGCTGCTTGACCGCTTTGAGCCGCTCGTCGGTTGGCCGACCGGCGGCATCGGCCCCGCCGAGATCGAGCGTCACGCGATCGAACAGCGCCTTGTAGTCCGCGACGTGCGCCTTGAGCAGGGCGTCGAACGACTTGCCGGCGATGGCTTTCATCGCCGCGTCACAGCGCGCCGCGGGATCGGCGCTGATGTCGCGGAAGTTCTTGAAACTGGTCGCCGCCGCCAGAACGAGCACAGCCGAGTTGGCGTGCTCGACCGTGACGCCGTCCTCGGCGACAACGGCTTTTCCGCCGTCGGCCACGACGCGCAACCGGGCCTCGAACTTCAGTCCGTCCTCCTCAACCTGGCCGAACAAGGCCAGCTGATCGCCGCCGACGGCGCGCGTCTTCGCGCTCTTGTGAGGACTGTCCAGTTTCGCCGTGAAACCCACGCGCCCCTTCTTGTCGGCCGCAATGCGAATCACAATCGCCTGATCGGGATAGCTGGCAAAGGCGACCCGCTCATAGCTCACGCCGTCCACCTGATAGCTGACTTTGGCCGTGGCCGAGTCGAGATTCAGTTCGCGCCGATAGTTGTCAGCCTTCTCGTGTCCCGCGAAATGCAAGCGAATGTTACCGAACGGCTGATAGGCCATCTGGCGAACCGGATCGCTCATGAACTCCTTCATCGCCAGATTCTCGGCTTCGCGCTGCTTGCCTTCGGCGAGCAACCGCCGAATCTCGGGAAGATACTTGACCGCCCCCTCGTGCTGATATTCGTGCGGCTGGCCCGTCCAAAGCGTATCCTCGTTGAACTGAATCAGTTCGTCGGAGATACCGCCAAAGATCATGGCGCCGAGCCGTCCGTTGCCGATTGGCAGCGCCTCGACCCACTTGGCGGCAGGCTGGGCATACCAGGTCTTCAACGCCTGCTCATTGCCGCTTCTCGGCGCCGTCGCCGCATCCGCTCCGGCTGCCTCGCGACCACCCAGACGCGCGGCAAATCCCGCCGCCCAAAGACACACGGCCCAAAACGTGAAAAACAACCGGCTCTGGCGCATCAACCTACCTCCTTGACGATCATACAACTGCATGGCGTATGTGAGAAGTTCGTAGTAGCGCCGCAAGGCGCGTTCTCATGTGACCGGTGTTCTCACTTCAGGTCCTGTGTTTCAACGCGCCTTGTGGCGCTACTACGAACTCATTCTCAGGGTGGTTCCCACTAATGCGCCCAAACACACCAAACGCTTTGCGCACTCGCTCTCACGCCCACACGCCCGGGATCGCCGTCGCGCAATTCGGACATTTTCCGCCGGCCGCAATCCGGCTCCTCGTGTGATAGCCGTAACGATCCACGATCTGCTTGCCGCAACTGTGGCAAAACGTGTTCTCGCCCGCCGAACCGGGCACATTACCGACGTACGCATAGCGCACGCCCGCCTCCATGGCGATCTTGCGGTTGCGCTCGACCACGCGCGGCGACGTGCTCGGCAAGTTGTTCAACATGTAGGTCGGGTGGAAGGACGAAAAGTGAACCGGAACGTCGGGGCCGAGGTTCTGCACGATCCACTTCGCCATGTCGCGGCATTCCTGCTCGCCGTCGTTCAGCGTCGGAATGATCAGCACAACGATCTCGAACCAGATGCCGATGCTCTTGAGTTCGACCAGCGTGTCGAGGACGGGCTGCAGCTGGCCGTCGCAGATGTCCTTGTAGAACTTCTCGGTGAACGCCTTGAGGTCAATCTTGATCGCGCTGAGCGCGTGACACAGTTCGCGCAGCGGCTTCTTCTGGATATAGCCGTTCGAGATGGCGACCGTGCGGACGCCGCTTTTCTTCGCCGCCTCCGCGATGGCGTACATCCATTCGTAGAAGACGACCGGCTCGTTGTAAGTGAAGGCGATGGTCTTCGAGCCTTCGCGCTGCGCATAGGCAACCATGTCTTCGGGCTTCATATAGACCGCCCGGACCTGTTCGGGCCGCTTTTGCGAGATCGCCCAGTTCTGGCAGAAGCGACACCATATATTGCAGCCGGCGGTCGCGGTCGAAAAGGCCGTTGTGGCGGGCAGAAAATGAAACAGCGGCTTCTTTTCGATCGGGTCCACGTTGAGCGAACACGGGCGGTTATAAACGAGCGTGAAGTAGTCGCCGCCCCGATTTTCGCGCACGCCGCACCCGCCGCGTTCGAGATCGGCCACCTCGCACTGGCGTGGGCAGAGCGTACACAGCACGCGCTTGTTCTCGCGCTTTTCCCAGTGGCGCGCCGGCGCCACGAACTTGTCCGACTCGGCGGCCACGCCCTCGACCCCGGCGTCGGGCATGATGTCCTGGGCGACCGCTCGCTTCGGCCCGACCAATCCCGCGCCGCTCGCCAGAGCACACGCCGCACATGCCCCGCCGACTACGCTTCGAAAAAACTCCCGCCGATCGAGCCCCGACGCGGAGCTCGCGGAGCTTTTGCCATGAGACCTATAGGACCTATATGACCCATACGACCTATTTGACCATTTCATGATTTACCACTCACCTTCGCATTTCGCATGATACTTGAGCAGCCTTGTTGTGCTGCGGCTCTTCCGAAATTCATCCTCCATCCTTCAGCAATCAACCAGCTCAATCTTGGCAGAATCATTTTGGCCCAGACCGCGCGCCGCCGCCGTCGCCAGCCAACGCGGCGGACGCCCCACTTCGGCCAGCGGCTTCAGCCCCGCCTCGCGCCGCTTGGCCTCAATCATTTGCCAGCCAATTGTGTCGAGCGCCACCGGATCGGTCGCGACCATCAGCGTGTTGGCCGGCCATCGAAACTTCGGGTGATATGCCGGCCCGGCCTCATGCTGCGCGTAAAGGGCGTCGCACACGATCAGGCGCATCTTCTGGCGCACAACCGGAAGGTCGGCCATATCCGCAATATAAGGGTCGCAGTTGTTGTCGTGATAGCGGTTAGGATTGTCTATCATACCGTAAAGGTTCTTCATGCTGATTGCCACACCTGCCAAGTTGTGATCCTTGACAAGCGGAACATTTATCAGCGCTGTCGGGAACTGCGTCAGAAGCGGCGAGAGAAAACCGCCGACCTTCCCGTGCGTAGTCATCTGGCCCTCGTAGGAACCCTCGGTCCCGACGCAGCGATAGCCCGCGCCGCTCTGGACGATCTTGAAGCCCGCGCGGATCAGCTCCCGATTGAAGCGATCCCAAACCATTATGTTGCTTTCACTTATCCCTATAGAAAGCAAACCTCGAACAATGGCCTCGACGACCACTGGATTGGTCGAAAGCCCCTGCCCGCCCAAGGTGTTGACTTTGAGCGCAACGCGATCCTTGGCTGAGAAAAGAGCCTTCCAAGCCAAGGCGGATTGCGCGGTATTCGTCAAGCGCATCAGGCTGACGCCAAGCATCTCGTCGAGCACGACGGGATCGAAGCCGCCTGACGCCAAAACCACCTTTGGCCGTTCGGCGCGAACGACCAATGCCCGACCCGTACCCACCGCCGTCGTCGGTTTTCCCGGCGCAGACGGTTCGGCCGAGCAACACACGACCGTGCTCCCCGCCGCCAGGGCGAGGGAATCGCGGAGAAACTGCCGACGCGATCGTTTCATTTGGCTTTTCCGCCCGTGCGACTTTCCTTCTCACCGAACACCTGGGCGGTGAAAACATGAAGTTCGGCGCCTTCTTTCCAGGCGCCTCGGGGCAGGTAGGCCTTGCGGCATATCCCTTCGAGATACTGTTCGAGGTTCCATCCCTGTTCCACGGGGACTTGCGGCAGAAACACACCCTGATTGTACCCCTTCTTGATCAGCAGCCCGTGTCTTCCAATGACGATTTCCTCGACCGACCCGATCTTCCGCAGCGGCGACAGCGCCGAAATCTCGATGTCAATCCGCGCCAGCTCGGCCTTGCCGACCGGCGAGAATCGCGTGTCTTCGGTCGCCGCGTTGCGCGCGTTGTCCATCACGGTCTCATACAGCGGTTTGATCCCCTCGATATAGCCGATGCAGCCGCGCAAATCGCCCTGCGCGTGAAGCGTGACAAACGCCCCCGATTTGCGGCGCAGGATCGGCGTGAGTTCGAACTTCGTCAGGTCCACGCTTTTCGATTGGCGCTCGACCCACTCGGCCAGCGTCGTCCGGGCCAGACGCAGCAGGGTCTGCTCCTCGGCTTCGGACAGAAAGCGGTCGGATTGAAGCGCCGGCGGTCTGGGATTGCCGGTTGTCGCGGTCGAGCTGGTCGTTTCCGCCGCCTTGCCGGGTGAGGATTTCCTGGTCGGTGTCGTGTAGATGATCGAACAATAGCCCACCGAATAGGAGAAATCGCCCGTCATCTCGCCCGAAATGCGATGCTGGAGCAGATGGCCCGTGCAATCCTTGTCGAGCAACTTGAGGAGCACGGCCAGAGGCATCCGACCGCAAATCGTTCCCTGCGGCCCCTGGAGATAGTTGACAAAGCCCCGGTAGTCCTTGGCGACCAGAAGATCGGCCGCGCCCAGGTCCATTTTGTTCTGTTGAGCGGCCACAGCGTTGTCTATATGGGTGAAATCCGAACTGACCACGATCAGGGTGTCGCCGAAGATGTATGGCCGAAGGGCGTTGGCCGTCGCTTCGAGATCCTTCTCGCCGACCTGGCCGACCAGGATCGAGACCAGCTTCCAGCCCGGCTTCAGCGCCACTTGGAGGAAAGGCAATTGGTTCTCGTCCGAGTGCTCGCGCGTATGGGCGCCGGGAACGCTTTGGATCACCCCGCCGGCCAGAAGCCCCTTGACGCAATCGCGGTCCACCGGAATCGAGCCGAGCGGCGTTTCGTAAGCCTCCACGTCGAGAACCGACGCCCCCGCCAGCGGATAGCCGTGACTGAGCGCCAGCACAATGACTCGCTTGTAGGATGGATCGCGAACCGCCGCGTAGCCATAGGCGGCGACCGGCCCCGAAAAATCATATCCCGCATGGGGAGAAACCACGGCGACAACTTCCCCCTTCGGCCGCTCGGTCTTCACGCCGTTCAGATATCGTTCGATGTTCCGTCGCAGTAGCGCGGCATCGGCCGGAAACCACCGTCCCGCGCCCGCACACCGATGGACTTGCTGTCCGGACGCACCACCACCGCACGTCGTGAAAATGGAAGCCATGGCGATCACCGTCCCGATCACTCGTCGAGAAATCATGGAACGCACCTTCGTCTCTTTACTCCTTGCTTCCAACCCTTCTCTTAGGATAGGGCTTGCATCGGACTGTTGTCAACAACGAGAAGTGGTTTGTAGCGCTGATGAAGGAATGGAAAGTTCGTAGTCGCTCATGACGCTTTCGGCGTCACTTGGAAAGGGATGAGAAGTTCGTAGTAGCGCCGCAAGGCGCGTTTTCGCGTGACCGGCATTCTTGTTTCAGGCCCCGTGTTTCAACGCGCCTTGCGGCGCTACTACGAACTCATTCTCAGGGTAGTCCCCACTTCAGCGGGTCTGTTTCTTCTCGAACCCACCGAAGCTTGGGAGCCACGAACGTTCGGGAGGACGTGAATATGAACCCGCTACGCGTCGTGCACATGGGAGTGGGCGCCATCGGCCGCGAGGTCTGCCGGCTGGTCCTCGATCGCCTCTCGTTGCACCTGGTCGGCGCCATTGACGACAATCCCGACCTAGTGGGCCGCCCGCTCAGCGAATTGCTGGGCCTCAAGGAAGACTGCGGCGTCGTGATCTCGAACGACGCCGACGCCGTGTTGGAGGCCAACGAACCGGACGTGGTCGTCCACACCACCTCGTCGCGCCTGCCCGAAGTCTTCCACCAAATCGAACGCGCCGCCATGCACGGGGCCAACGTGGTGTCCTCGACCGAAGAGTTGCTCTTTCCGCGCCTCAACCGTCCCAGCGAAGCCGCCAAGCTCGAACTGGTCGCCCTCGACAACAAAGTGGCGATTCTCGGTACCGGCGTCAATCCCGGCTTCGTCCTCGACACGCTCGCCGTCATGGCCACCGCCGTCTGCCGTCACGTGGATCGCATCGAAGGCCGGCGGATCGTGGACGCCGCCACGCGCCGCCAGCCGCTCCAGCGAAAGGTCGGCGCGGGATTGTCGGTCGCCGAGTTCAACTCCATGGTCGCCCAGGGGAAAATGGGACACGTCGGCCTGACCGAGTCGGCGGCCCTGATCGCCCGTGCGATGGGCTGGCGCTGGGAGAAAATCGAGCAGAAGACCGAGCCGGTCGTCGCCGACCGCGAGATTCGCACCGAGTTCGTCCACGTGGCGCCGGGCCAGGTCGCCGGCGTTCGCAACACGGCCTGGGCGATCGTCGAGGGGAGCGAGCGAATCCGCCTCGAGCTGCAAATGTACGTCGGCGCGCCCGAGCCCCAGGACGAAATCACCATTCACGGCGACCCAAACATGGTTGTTCGCATTCCCGGCGGCACTCCCGGCGACATCGCGACGGTGGCCATCCTGGTCAACGCGATTCCCATTATTGCCGACGCGCCGCCGGGGTTGCTCACGATGCTCGATATTCCCATCGTGCGCTGTCGCTCGTGGAACGGCGAGATCGCGCGCTAATCTCGGAGTTCAGTCTCCAGAGGGGCTTGCGGAATTCATGGTAGCGCAGGCTGTTAGCCACAGGTGTTTAATGGTTTTGGCGGGGCGAGAACCATTTTGACGGGATGACAAGATGAACCGGATGAAGCGAGACGAAGAATCCTGTGAATCCGGCCCACCCGGCTTCTCCCGGCGATCGGGCGGCACGGAGAGGCGCGGAGACTCCGCAAGGGCATTGAGTCGTTCCGCTTTCTCAGGGTTTTCGCGAACCGGTCAGGGGCAGGAAGGAACACAGGGCTTGGTGCGGCGGCGGGCGTGTATGCTTTTTGGGGATGGGCCGGAAACAGGCAAGAAGATGAACAGGATGGCGGGCAAAGGATGTCCCGGATTTCAGAATCCCGTGAATCCTGTCATCCTGTCAAAGGCTTCAATCGAGATTCTTCAAACAAGTAGAGGATGGGAAACCGTTAAACGCTTGTAGCTGTCAACCTGTGAAAATTCGCAGATGAGCGACAGTTCCCTCGTGTTGAGACTTCTACACAGACTAACAGCCTGCGCTACGTATTTGTGAACAACCACACAGGCAGACTATGGATTCCAATCTCATCACACTTCTCGGCGGCGCGTTTCTCCTCAGCTGCCTCCACGGCCTGATCCCCAACCACTGGATGCCGTTTGTCATTCTCGGACGCGACCGGAAGTGGGACACGGGCCGCATCGTGTTCGCCACGTTTCTGGGCGGGACGGCCCATCTGGCCAGCACGGTCGCGATCGGTGTGGCTATCGGACTCGCCGGCTATGCGCTGAATCTGTGGTATGAGGCGATCATCCGTTGGGCCGCGCCTGTGATCCTTATTTCGGCTGGCTTCTGGATTCTGTGGCGGGGCCACCGCCATGCCCACCGTCACGGCAATGGAAACTCGCACGACGACGATCACCCTTATCAGGAATGCCGCGACGACAAATGCCAGTTGCATCATCACGGCCGCTATCACTTCGGCGCGCGCGACCTGGCCACCATTGGAGCGCTCTGTGCGATGCTGTTTTTTTCGCCCTGTCTGGAGCTGGAAGCCTACTATGTGGTGGCCGCCCGGCGCGGCTGGCTGGGGATTATTTCGGTATCGGCGGTCTATATGGTCGTGGCCCTTGGCGTGATGATGGCCGTGGCGGGATTTGCAGCCAAGGGGCTGGAAAAGGTTCGCTGGTCGTTTCTGGCGCGCTACGAACGCCAGCTCAGCGGCGGCCTGCTGATCGTGTTGGGAGTGGTGTGGTTGCTGTTTCCGTTGTGAGAGCGAGGCAGTTGAAAGTTGGAAAGTTGAAAGTTCAAAGTTGAAAGAAAGGTAACTACTCAGCCCCTCTTGGAGAATGCAAGGATTCGTGAGGGGTGTTGCTTTTTTTCTGGACTCGCTTTTCCGCCTTTGG
>Ga0315274_10004243_pt1 | contig 21127 bp, 13 predicted proteins | sample YL17G02_20_MG_FD_203700 | JGI IMG/M metagenome (GOLD analysis project Ga0315274, IMG submission 203700) | Sediment microbial communities from Yellowstone Lake, YNP, Wyoming, USA - YL17G02_20 | ecosystem: Environmental > Aquatic > Freshwater > Lake > Sediment | place: USA: Wyoming | collected...
GGGAGGTGGGGGCAAATGCGTAATGGCGTTCTATAAGCTACCCCGCCTCCAAAAAATTTCTGGCGACTTTTCGGCTTTGCCTTTGCCGCTCCAAAGCTGCGCCAGCGCATCTCCGTTTGGCGCATCCCCGTGGCCGCTCCAAGGCCGTACCGCCCTTTCCGCATCTCCGGTGCAGCCCTGTCGCGGTGCCCGTATGTGGCCGTACCGCTTCATGGCAGCCCCGTGGCGTGCCCTTTGGCGGTATTTGGGCGTATCGGGTGCGTACGTGGGCTGGTGAGGCGCTGGTGGGGCTGCTACTTCGGAACCGTGTGGTTCCACTTTACGCACTCATGGTGATGCACCGTACGTGCGCTGTGGAACATTGCTGGCTGGTACGGCTCAGACACCAAACCGCGAAGCCACCGACCAGACCACCGAAGCCACCGTACAAAGTGAGGAAGAATCCGCGCGAGGGATTTTCTTTGAGCCAAGGGGTGTTTGAACCTGTTGGGAGCAATTCCCGATGTCCCGGTTTCCTCCATCCCCTTGGGAATCCCGATGTCGCCCCCCTGTTGGGAATCGGGAATGCCTTAAACCACCTTGAATTGAGCCTCGGTTATGGCGACAACGGAGGTTGGTTTTGCTGGTCTGAGGCGGTGTGGAACACGGATGTAGATGCGCTGGTTTCCGGTTTGTGTTCTGGCGACTCGGAATATCCATCCGCGTTTTTTGAGCCATCGCATCCATTTGGTGAGGGTGTTCTTGCTGATCCCGACAGCGCGCATGATGGCTGCGTTGCCGGGCGTGCATTCACCGCCGCCGGATGAGACGGAAAAGAGAAACAGGAGGATGCGGAGTGGGATGAGCGGGATCGGCTCGACCAGCAGGAGTTCGGGTTGGAGCTTCATCGGTTCAAAGGTGGATGATGCCCTTGTGTCGGGTGCCCCAGTAGAACCATGCGTAATCTGTCGCATCGGTTTTGCCGTCGTCGGTGAAGCACGGGCGGTGACTGAGCACGAACAGGGCGGACGGCTCGTTTCCGATGAACCATGTTCGCCGTTTCTGGCTGGCGAGGAAGTTCAGCCGGAGAAGCATCCAGACCTCGGGTGCGAGCGCAACGGCTTTGACGCAGAACTCGAAGGCGAGGCTGTACGGAGGGTTTGTGATGATGACGGGCGCGTGTCTGGTGGATTCGAGGAAGTTGTGTCCGCTGTTCAGGTCGGTCCCGTCGCACTCGATGTCGTGCTGCCTCATGGAGTCAACGAGGCGTCCGTCGCCGCAGGCTGGCTCCCAGTGATGCGCTGTCTTGTCCAGATACGGCAGTAGCGGGGTAAAGGCCGACAGCGGCGTGGCGTAGAAGTCTGATTCTCGGCGGATCGCTCCGCGGTTGGTTGCGCTCATGTGGGTGGTTTTGAATTTTCGCCGCCCCCTCGTCAGACCCGCGGCGAATGCTCGCGGCGAGGGGGCGGCTTGAAAACTTGGTTGGACTGGTCTGAATCAGCCGCCGCTGTTCACGGCACCGCGACCATACCTTCTGCAGTACCCCCGTCAACTCATTTGATCTCGTTTTGGATAAGGGTGCACCCGGTGCACCCTTATTTCAGCAGCCCCATCGCCCGCGCCTCTGCGGGATGGCTGTGAACCTCGACGTGGTGGGCGTGGCACAGCCCGCTCCATGTGGACGTGACGTTCAGGTTCTTGAATCGGCCTTCTTTGTGGTGGATCTCCGTCGCGAGGCGCGGGCATTGCGGCCACTGGCAGGCGGGGTGGTCGCTCAGGTATTCGGTGCGCAGCTTGGTGTAGATTCGGAGTCGGGCAGACTGCTTGGTGCTGACACGGCGCAGCGGCGAACGTCTCACGGCTTCCTCCGCCTGCGATACTCCATCATCACGGCCACAGCGCGAGCGGCGTCGCTTTCGCACACGTCGGCGGGTGTTTGGCAGATGTCCGACACGGGCTGGTTCGGGATGGCGGTTTGCAGCCAAGACAGCACGGCGTTGCCGTCGAGGTTGTTGTCGGCGATGAAGCGCGTCAGGGAGTTCATGGCAGGACGTTTCGCGGTTTGGAGCGTCCCGTCAACGACATTTCGCTTGCCATGTGGATTGGGTGAGTGGAGCGTGGAGACGAATCCGCCGGGAAAATCCCCGCGTCGTAGCAAGACAAAATCTTGGTGAAAACTGCGATGCGCGCCCTTAGCCAGATGGCGGGGCGGGCGGAATCACCTACGAGACATCTATCGTCGTTCCAGAAGTCGTCAACGCGATCAAGTCCACCCACTCAGGGGACGCCCGTTGTGCTCGCAAAAAGGCCAGCCAGCGGCTTCGTTTCGTTGATGAGAAGTGTCAGCATTGCGGGTGTGTTTTAGGGTTTGCGGGTGCGGTTGTCAAATAACGATTTCGTCAAAAACGAGTTCTTCGTCGGAAATGTAGGTGATTTGTCCAACAGAGTTGATCGTGTTGGATGCAGTGAGATCGTACAAGTCCGCCGAGGCGTTGTTGTTAGTGGTGATGTTGCCGAATTGGTCAATTGCCAGTCCGCCACTTATTTTTAGGACAAGCCTCAGTAATGAGGGCAGCCTTCGCTTGCAGGAAGCATCCGCAGACCGAACACTGGGCTCCGAGTGCGCCATCCGGCATAAGGAAGTGCGGGCATTCCGTGCAAGCTGCCATCCGCTCCTTGCGTACTTCCATCGAAGCAATCAGCTTGCCTGTCGCAATGACGCCAATCACCGCCTTCGTTGCCGCCGCTGCAACTCGTCCCGCCGCTGTCACCGCGTTCTTTAAGCATCCGCAACTCATGGGCATGAAGCACAAGTTATTTCGATGAGCGTCCCGCCGCTGTAATAGTTTTGTTCTCCGCTGCTGCTCAAATAGTAAATTGTAGAGGACACGTAATAATCACCGGGCGCAATATCTTCGCCATTCACGCAAATGGAATATCCGCCCGTATTTGTTACACGGATTTCTGTTGTCTCCGTTCCCGTGTATGTTCCGCAAGAACTGTAACGGTTATACCAAAAACGAAACTTGCGAAGGACGGGCTTGTCGAAAGTGTAGTTGCCGGTGATTATTTCCGGCGGATAAGGGGCATCGACGCAAACTGGATGCGCGTCGTATTGATGTGGCGTGCCGCTTGCCAGCGTTCCGCCGACTCCAACTTGGGGTATATTCCCGTAATACACCGCACTCAGTGCGTCCTCACGACCATACAAGTCGAGGTCTGTTCCGTCTGTCCAATCCAGCGTGGCGGCGATTGTGAACGTGCATGTTTGCCCGCAATCCACAAGCAGCGTGGATGCCGCGCAGTTTGTTAGAAGGCCTGTCCCGGCGCAGTTTGTGAGAAATTTAGCCGCCATGCGACTAGCAAGCTGTAGTCTGACTGGCAGTGACTGGGAACAAGTTCTGCCACTCAGGGGATGTCGGTGTCGAAGCGTTCACCTTGATAGTCTTGTATTGCCCCTGCAAATAGCCTCCGCTGAGACGCAGCCCAACGAGCACGTCCACGGTGGTTTCGCAGACAACGGGCTTGTCGAATACCTTGGTTTCCGCAGAGGCATAAGTGAACTGTCCTTGTGAATTAAGAGTCCCGTCGCGGGCGAATAGAAGCAGGTTCGTGCCGCTTATTTCGGCGCGCATAAACGCCCCGGCTGTAAGCTGAATGGAGTCGTAACTCGGCGCGATGTTGGTGATGCCATCTGCCTGTTTCCCCTTGCCAGTCACCGTCAGGTTCCAATAGTCCGCTTGAGCGGTCGTGCCGGCGCTCGTGTAGTAGTTGTAACGCGCAGTGCCCGGCAGGTCGTCAATCGGACCCCATCGGCTTTGTGCAATGACGGGAATGTTTCCAGCGCCGAGAGTGACGGTCGCGAGCAGGTAGTATCGCGTCGCAGTCAGCTCGTTATTCGACGGCACCGTTGCCGCCTTCGCGATGGTGCGCGAGGTGATCGTGCCGACGATATTGCCATTCGCCAGCACGCGCCTATCCCACGTGATCGCCGCGTAGATTTTATCCCCGCTCGCAAGGCCGGTGAGTTCAAAGAACGGGGCGTTGTTCACCGAGAACCCGGTCGGCAGGCTGCCGAACAGCGTGCCGGTGAACACGATCGCCCGGTTTGCGCCGGACGGCTGAATGTGGAACTCCCGGAAGTATCGCTGCAATTCCTCAATCGGCCCCCATCGGATTTGATCCACGGTGATCACGGGCACGTTATCCGCGCCGCCGGCTGCCATCGTCACGCTCGCAAGCTCCCAATAGAAATCCCCCGTCTTCGGGTCGTCGGCTGGCACGGATGCACCCGCGGTAATAGCCCGCGCCGTCACGACGCCTGCGCCGTTCACCGTGGCGTGCGCGTAAATCTTCGTGGAGTCGCTGACACTGAGCAGCTTTGGAGTCTGCCCGTCCATACCAGCCGGGAAGTCGTTCAGCAGCGTGTCCGGGGACACCGAGACCTGGCCGACGAAGCTGCCGATGGTGCCGGAAGTGCTCTTTGGAACGGGCGTCACGGCAAAACCGCGCTCGGTGTTTGGGCCGGGGATTGGCAGCAGCCCCTCGGGGCGCTGATACGGCATCGGCTCGTTCCGGTCTGGATCTGCCTGTTGCCCCGGCAGCGGTTGCTCCTGCGAAGGCAGTGAATGCGGAATCACCGAGCGGATTTTTGCGGTGATGTTCTCTGGGATGTCAGGCGATTCAGGCATTATCCGGTGACGGTTGTGAGGGCTTTTCGACGCAGGTTGTATTTCCAGTTCTGGATGTCGCAGGAAAACACGATACCGGACACCGCGGACAGGAACGCGCTCGCGCCGCTAGTCCCCGTCCATATCGGGCCGACGACTCCGTAGTAGCCCCACTTCTGATTGTTGCTTGCGGTGTTGAAATTCGGCACCTTTATGTAATCAGGAGGGCCGACTTGATCCCCTACCACCGCCACTCCGCGCAAATTGACGTTGTAGAACAGGCCGCTGAACACCAAGTCTTTCAGCTCTGGCGTGAAGTAGGCGTTTGCCGAGTCTTGGGTTGGCGCAGCAGCGTAGGTGAATGTCGTCGTGGCGTTGGCCTGCCGCGAGCCTCCCGCGACAATCGGCCAGTTCAGAGCCACGACCACCGCGCCGTCGTTACCTTCCAAGTGAGCGCATGTCGGAGAGCCTGTCACCACGGAAGGATAGCGGATTTGAATCGTGCTATTCTTCGTGATGGAGATGCCAGCGAAGTTCAGCAGCGTGGTCGTGATTTTGTGTCCGTATGCAGCCGATAGCGCGCGATAGGCGATCTCCGATCCAGCCACTTGCGGGTAGTCCGCGCCGGGGTTTTCGACGAGCTGCTTTGTGATCGAAACATCGGTGAGGGTTTCCCCGTCAATGTCGTAGCTGGTGATCTCCACGCCGTCCACCTTTTCGTAAATCCGCGACGCTCCGATCACCACTCCTTTCGCGTTCACGTATTGCTGATCGATGAGTTCGAGCGACGTGTATCCCGCGATGGGGCAAGCCGCGCCAAACGCAGCAGGGGTTTCCGACGTGCAGGGGATCGTCCAAGTGACGCGCGGATAGCCTGTGTCGCCATACGGATACTCCACCTTGTAGCCGAATGTCTTCGCCGCGGCGAGGTCTTCCACGTCGGCGAGGTTCGGGATGTGCTGGAATTTCCGCGTCACCTTGACGAACAGGCTGTCAATGAGCGGGTCGCCGGTGCCCTCGACCATCTTCTCGGCTTCGCTCAGAATGGCGTCAGGGAACTGCGCATCGCCGTTCGGGAGCAAGCCGGGATCAGCCGTGCCGACCGCCAGCGGGCCGCTCTCCGCGTATTCGCTGCGGAGGTAGATGTAGGTGCGGGTGATCGTCGGGAAGGCGTTCACGCCCTCCGGGTAATCGATGTCGTAGTTGTCGTCGTCCTGCGGGGCGAGCTTGCTGGCGTAGATCACCGTCACCCAGCCGTCGCCCGCCTGCGCGTTGGGGACGATTTTCGTGCAAAAGTGGTTCGGATACTTCACACTGTCCGCCTCTGGAACAGGATCGCCGTAAATCGGGGAGACGTAGCCGATGTTCCGCGTGTCCTCGTGCCGGTAGAGGTAGAAGTCGCTGTTGTTCGGAGTCGGATACGCCGCCAAGAACAACTTGTTCGGCACGGGGAGTTGCTGTTGTGGCGGCGGCATGGAAGGGGTTTTTACGTGAAAAGCGTGAAAAGTCACGAAGAAAGCGAAAAAAGTTCTTGCAATCGTCCGGGAAATCTTCATTCTCCGCACGTTCGCAGTGACACGCGATGAGTTAAATTTCATACTTTGGCACGCCGAAAGGCACCGCCGAATGCTTGCCAGCCGAGAAACTGGAGAAGAAAACCTCGCCGTGTGTCACCTAGAGCGAGGATTTTCTTTGCCCCGATGGTCTCGGTCAACGGCAACGAGCCTAGCTTCCGCGAACCGTCAACCTGAGCTTGCGTGAATAGACTGGATTGTTCGCAACTTTGACCGCAGAAAAGTGCGCGAGGCTGAAATGCCTGCGTGCGAGATCGGTTCAGCAAAGAACACATGACAACCCGGATTCGGCGAAGGCCGAGGTCGGACGAGGGAGTTGGGAATCTTTCCCAGAGCGATAAGCCGGTGCGATCCGCTACCTCGTCGAGTGGTAATTCCACACGAAAGCACGCCTGGGCACGGCGAGTGAGTGCATCCCGATATACCGCGAATTGAGCTTCCGAGAAAAAGACAGGTCAGAGAAAAGTTGCCAGCAATGAATTGAGGCGCGCAAAAAGTAGCCTTCGTTGACCGCTCTAAAACGGGCCGGAATAGTAACGTGAGTGTCTTGAGTGACAGCGTGAACGCGCCGGCCAAAGCGACGAAGTTTTGTCTGACTGCTTTTGCGGCTCTAAGAACTACCAAGCACTCCCGGTAGTCTGCCGTGCTTTGCACGATGCCCGCGGGGTGCCTTCACAGCAACAACACCATGAACGACGACCTTTTCAGCAACACTTCGATCCAGTCGATCACAAAGACAGTCCTGATCCACTTCGACGGTGGCACTCCATGCAACATCCCGAGGCTTGGCTACGGCATCGGCTACGGCAGCTACAACTTCGACGGAGGCGAACCTGTACGAGTGAGTCACGGTATCCCTTGCAGCAACAACGCGGCAGAGATCTTGACGCTGTGCTGCGCACTCGAAGCCTTGGCCGCGAAATGGCAGTGCTCCGGCATCCGTGTCAACGTCGTTGGCGACAGTCAGATTGCGTTGAAATGGCTGAACATCGCAGCCGGAAAGCGCACGCTCAAAAAAAAGAAGTCCTACATCCCGACCGGATCGCCTGACTTCATCGCGTCAATCCAGCGACTCAACATTGCCGTGAAGCCGTTTGCCGACGTGTCTGGGACATGGCTTCAACGCGATCACGCTGTTGCGGCATTCGGGCACTGAGTCTTTTCGGCCCAAAAATACCTTGACAACCCTCGCGTGTTCTGAAAATCTCCGCGCAACGCTGCAAAACCTCGACCACCGCGCGTCTGTCGAATGCTCATTCGTCGAACTTGCTCACCCTTGCCAACGCAGTTTTTCAACTTCAGCGCAAACCGTCTTTTTCGGCGGTAGATCCTGCCACGCTCCGCGGCCTCGTAAATGAGGCTTGTGAAATCATGGACGTGATGACGAAGCCAAAAGACAGCCTCGACCGCGTAGGCATCACGGCATACGACCAAACACTGACACTCCCTCGCGGGTACGCCTGTTGCGAGGGCATCCTTCGGAGCAAGTTCCCGCTGATTATCCGCAGCGGCTGGTTCGAGTTCTCGCTTGCTGGCCCCGGTTCAAAGCTGGAAACCGACGACGGGGCACTTAACGGCGAAGTTGCGGACATGGGAGACGGCTGGTGCTGCTTCCGCGAGCCGTCGCAGGTCAACGCAGCCGGATGCCGGTTGAAGGTGTACACCGATGCACAGAGCGGTGCGGAGACGTATGAGAGCATCATCGAATTTTATGGACTTGACGCAGACGGAGAAATCATTCGAACCAGTGGAACGACCGCCATCCGAAGCGGTGAAGCTCTCGACCTTCTCGCGAGCAGCGGCAACGCCACCACCACCGCTTCCTTTGCGCGAATTACTCAGGTGGTCAAGCCGATCACGTCCGGCATCATCACGGTGTATGCGATTGACCCTACCGACTCCACCGAGCACCTGATCGCGTCGTACGAGCCGAGCGAGCGCACGCCGAACTACCGCAGGTATCGCGTGCCGAAGCCGCCCACTGGCGACACGACGCAGACCATCACGACGCTGTGCCGTCGCCGCTACGTTGAGGCCGTGCTGGACAACGACAAGCTGTGCGTGGATCACTTTGGGGCACTCTACTACGGCGTGCTGTCCATCTGGTATCGGGATGCGAACGACGACGAGCGGAGCGACCGCACGATGGCGAAGGCGATGGACATACTGAGCCGACAGGCGGTGAAGTTCTACCCGACCAGTCAGCGTCCACCGCCGATTCTCGACCTCGACGAGATCGAGACGCCGAGCTACCAGACATTTTAAGTCATGGCTGAAAAGAAAAAACCATCCACTGAACAAATTAAAGGGCTGCAACAGGCACTGAAAACACGGGGGTATTACAACGGAAACATCACCGGAAAAGAGGACGAAACCACGCAAGCCGCGATTCGTCGGTATCAGATTCGCGGCAACATGGAAGAAACAGGCGCGGTCGCCGATCTCCTTGAGCACTGGTCCGCCAGCCAGCGGCATTGGCCAGCGCAGCCGCAAGCTGCCGCGCCTGCCGCTGCTAAAGAGAAAAAACCATCCGACTACAAGGGGCTTTCCAAGGAAGAGGCGATTCGTCAATTCAAGAGGGACGCAAACGCTTACAAGAAGTCATTCGGTGACACCCCCGCAGCGAAAAGGAGAATCCGAGCCGAAGAAAAGCTCAGTAAAAAGGGGGTAGATTACAAGGCTTTCGAGCTTTTGGGTGAAAAGCACCAAGAGGCATTAAAGAGTCGCGATCCTGATATTGCTGAAATGGCGAAGGCTAGCGCGGCATGGCACGATTCGGTCCCTAATAACGCAGACGCTTATGCGCTAAAGGAGGCTCACGGTGTCACTGACAAGGAGATCCGGCGATTGAGATTTGAGGCGGAAGAACCGGACTTCACCGACGACGCGCCAGGTGTCGCGCCAGCAGCAGCACCGCAGAATGACACTCCGCTAGCGAATCCGGTCGAAGGCGTCATCGCCCCGACCCCGAAACGCAATGGGGGCGGCGTTCAGGTTCCGGCAGACGCACCCGGAGTTGCGGACCTCATAGCTGGCATTCGAGGAATCGCGAAGCCCGAAATGGACGCGGCTGCCGCGGCGGATCAGGCCGCGCTTGTTGACGCGGCGCGAAATCAGGGGTTCGACCAAGGCAAGAAATGGGTACAGGACGCAGCCGACCAGAAGAAGGCCGCCGCCGCGGGAAGGAATCCTCCGGTATTTCTCTCAGCGCAGCAGCTTGCCCGCTACAACAATTCCGTGAAGTGGGCCGAGGCCGGAATGTCGCCAGGGCAGATCGCCGAGAAGCACGCTAAAACCACCTATTCACAACCCGGCAACGTCGCGGCGGACACCAGCGGACTCCCTGCTACCTTCCTTGAAGATAATAATTTCACGCTGACCCCTCCCGCGCAAAAGGGCGCGATGGGCGGAATGTCCACCGAGGGGCAGTGGAACAAGCTGTTCCCAAACCGCGCCGGAACGCCAGACATGCCAAACGCCGGAGCGAAGGCACCAGCGGAACCGATCAAACCCGGAGCGCAGTTGATGGGCGCCGTAATGGCTGGATGGGCGTCAGGGTGGGAGGGAACACCAAACGAAAATCCCGACGACCTACGAGCGCGCCGCGCTGACCTGTTTCGTCAACAGATGGCCGCGGATCTCGCACCCGGCTGGCACGAACCGCAGACAGGCGACCTAATCGGCTCCACATTTACGCAGGACGGAGATACGCGATCATTCACAGCCCCCGCTTTCGGAGGCTCAGGGTTTGCCACCAACGTCCCGAAGCTCCCGTCCGCACCGCCATCCGCAGATCAGCCGGTAACCGATGCGGTAAAGCCGATAGTGGATGGTCCTTCACAGAAGGACGCCAAAGGTAACGACGAGCTACTTAAAAAACTAGGAATCTAATGCCTCCACGTCAATCTCCAACTCTGCCGTTCGCAGCACCCGCAGCCGGGCGTAATCTTTCGGCTATGCGGGCAGCCGGCGTGTTCGATGGAGGCAACGATGTCGCCGCCGAGCGTCTAGGCCTCGCCGAGAGGAAGTTCACGAACGATGTCAATCACCAGGCCGAAGTTGCTCGCGCCAAGGCGGAGGATCAGCGCATCGCCCGAGAAAATCTCGCAATCCGGAAGTTCATGGAGCCAATTCGCGCGCAAGAAGCCGCGGCGAACTTTGCGCGGAAGATGCTCGACATGAAAAACGAGCTAAACGGAAGGCATCAGCTTGTGAACTTCAACCTCGCACTGGACGAACTCGACCCTCGCGACCCCGACTATGAGACACAGGTGGCGCAACTCAGGCTGTCTCCGCAATTCAGCGACATCCCGCACGTCAAAGGGGCGGATCTCGCGATTGAAAAGTACGTGGCGATGACGGCCAAGAGTCGCACCGTGTATGAGCCGCTACGGAAGGCTGGAATTGACCTTGAGCAATTCACCATGCGCGGCCCACGCGGAGAGTTCATGGGATTCAAGCTACGGGAAGCGCAGAAGGCCGTGCTGACCAAGGCGCTCGACGATGCAAAAGCCATCGGCGGCGGAAGGGTTGGAGTCAGTCCGAGCGGGGCGACGATATATCCGCCGACGCCAGAAAAGCCCGTTGATCCAGCCAAGGAAGCCAGCGAGAAAGCGAGAGGCAAACGCTGGAAGGACTCGCATCAGCTCCAGATCAACAACAACCAACTCAAGGAATGGCACATCGAGAAGGAAAAACTCACAAATCTCAAAGACGTAGGCAACAAGCAGCAGCACTTGGCTAAAATCAGGCACGCGGAAAGCGAGATCAAGAAACTCCAAGATGACAGCGACAGGATTCTGAAATCGCACGAGCAAGAGGACGCACCGACGCCTCCCGTTCCCAAGAAGACTCCCGACAAGGCTCCCGGAAAGCAGCCGGAGCAGCCCGCGCCGTCAACGACAGGCGCAGCGCCCATCACACCCGCGCCGCCAACGACCGGAACGCCACCCGCGTCCACCACGCCAACAGCGCCCGTGTCGAAGCGGATTCCCTTCAAGGATCGCCTCAAGGAACCGGCATCGCAGCCGCAGGCGTCAGCCGCGCCGGACATGGACACTCTCACCGCATCCGCGAGCGACTTTTCGCGCTTTTCGGGCAGGCGGGAAGAAATTGACTCTGATCCAGACCTGAGTGCCGAGTTCGACGCGGCATCGGAATCCATGAGTCAGACGCTTCAATCGCTTGGCTACGACGAATCCGCGGCAGCCGCATCCGGTGGATACGTTGCAGACGGCAGAACGATTGAGTTCGAGCAAGACGAGGACGGCGAACCCGTCGCCGTGACGGTCGATCCGGACGGTGCCAGAACGCCGCTTAAAAAAGCAGTCTCCGAAGCCACTGCGAGCATTGACTCGTCAAGCACCGCGTCGTAATCATCCATCCAATGTCCACCGCTTCCGCCGCATCCGAGATCGCGCCGCCTCCGCATCCGCGCGATGAGTTGAAAAGTTTGGCCCTCAAAGCAGATCAGTTCTTCGCATCCGACGACTGGAAAAATGCGGACGCGCCGACTCGCCAGAAGTATCTGGATCGCAGTGCGGAAGTTTTCGACGACGCTTTCACGAAAGCCGAGCCGTCTCTGGATGCAGCCGAAGCAGATTCGTTTTACAACAGCACGACGGCATTCCTTCAGGGGAAGATGGCAGAGCACAACAGCAGGGACGCCGATGAAAAGCGTCGCAGGGCCGCGGCGGACAAGTTCATGCAGGTCTTCACCGAGCGACAGAAGATCACGCCGGAACAAGTGAGTGGCGTCGTAAAGCAAAGCCTAGAGGTCGCAGGCGGTATGAGCGCGCAGACACGCGGATCTGGCGTGATGAAGCTGGATGGAGAGCAGGGTAAACCATCCATCGGCGTGCAGCCGCTCGACTGGACGCTCAGCGCGGAGGAATTCTGGAAGGATCACTACGACTCGGGAACAACGCCGACGCAAAACAAATATCTGCAAGAATGGGTCAAGGAGCACGGATACCCATCAACGGAAGCCGCCGCGATGCAGTTCAGATCGAGAATAGCAAGCGAAGAAAACGCAAAAATATTCGCCCGCGATTTTGCATTCAGCAAGGGTGCGGACGCGGCTGGCGCCGCGGCAGCCGCGCAGGAGGCGGCAATGGATTACCGGCTTGGCGCGAAGTTGGAGGATCTGGAGAAAAGACAATACTCCAAGGGCAATCCGCATGGCCGGAAACTTCCGTTCAATGTAATCCGCGAGAATGGATTTCTGACCATTGAACCGCACGAAGGAAAGGCAGTTGAGGCGCTAAATGCGGCCACGCTCATTGGACTGCTGCCACTAGAAGGCGGCGAAGAACGCTATGCCGTTGCTGTTTCGATAGACGAAAAGTTTGCCGCGCGCCCAAAGCCGCAGGGAGGTCTTGTGACGGCTGCGAAGGAGTTCGGCTCCGCTATTCTGCCGGCACTTGGCACCGCAGCGGGAACCGCCATTGGCGCGGCTGCGTCAAAGGGCGACGTTTCCACCGCAATGGTCGGCGGGGCCAGCGGCGGATCGGCGGCGCTATGGTTGCAGAACAAGGTCTTTGGGCAAGTGGATCAGGCGCAACGTGAAGCCAACGCCCGTGCTCACCCTCGTTGGGCGCAGGTCGGATCGTTCGTGCCGTTCCTTGTGTCAATGTTCCAGAAAACCCCGCCCGCGCTCACTACTGTCGGCAAGATGGCCCAAGCCGCCAAGGTGTCGCTAGAACCAGGAACCGCCGCGGCCAGATGGGAGAGCGCATTGCAGAGCGGTGTCGCTATGGGGCGCGCTGGATTCAGCAGCGGCGTTCAGCAGCGGTATATCGAGGGCAACAAAGACGTGAACCCGATTGACGAGGGCGTTCGCTCCTTCATCGCTGGCGGAGCGATGGGGATACTCAAGCCCGCCAAGTACATCCTGATGGCGATGACCGGCAAGGCGGTCAAGGATGCTGCCGCCGTTACTTTCGCGGAAGGGCTTTACGATTTGGCGGTTCACAACAAGCCCATAGATTTCAAGGCAATCGCAGACGAAGCGCCCGGCACGTTCACCGCGTTCGCGCTGCAAAACGCAGTGATGGGAGTTTTCCACAAATTTCAACACAGGCGAGAGATGGCAAAAATGGCCGGCAAGAGTGCCGCCGCCGCCAATACAGCGGCAGCAGAGGCCGCCGAAGCGCAAGCGAAACGCTTCAGGAAGGATGGCTTCATTGAGTCAGCTATTGCATCTGAAGCACTCGCAGAGACACATCGCCGCGCTGCAAAGCAGGACGAAAAAGCAGTAACCAAGCAGTATTGGCAAAATGTCGCCAAGGCGCAGAAAATGGCCGTCGAGCACACGCAGGCCAACAAAGGCCCGCTTACAGAGCGCGCGGCCTACGGAAGAACAGGCGACGTGTATGACGCATTTGGAAACGTCCAGAGGAAGGCAGGCGGTTTCCTCGGACTGCCGGATGCAGGGAATCCTGAAGGCACCCCGAAGGCGCAAACACTCAAACCGTTCACAATGGAGGAACGTCGCCGCGCTGAAACGATGGCAGAGGATCGTCTTGACGCTGGCGATACAGGAAAACTCGCCGGGACGATTGCCGAGCAGCGCGCTTCACTGGAGTCAGCGAGGCGCAGGCACGCAGAGATCCGCCGTGAACTCGCGGACGCAACGACTGATTCAGAGCGGCGGCAGCTTCAATCGGAATTGCAGGATACTGAGATGCGGCTGCGCGAACTGGCGGTCGGCGTGCCGCAGGCTCCGAATCCGCTTCACGAAGGCGTGTTTGTTGACGAGAATTACAAACCAGAACCAGCGAAGGAGAGTGAACCCAAGAATGAAGCCAAAGGAAAAAGCGTGCAAGAAGTGCCGTCGCAAGATGAGCGAGTGCAAGTGCGGCCACAAACACCGGAAGTAGAACCGCCACTAGAAAAAGGCACCGTGATCCGCTCCGACGTATATCGGAGCGAGGGGGACATGACGATCATCGGTCCCGGCGCAAGGGAAGGCACCTACGAAGCCGTGACAGGCGGCGGTCGCAGCCTGAACATTGACCCGAAACACATCACCGAAGTCGTCAAGACCCCGGAACCCGCAGCGCCGTCGCCGGAGCCAGCAACCCCGGCGGCGGCGAAGCCGGTAGAGCAGGCCATTGCAGATGCCGTTTCCGAACTGAACTGGCGCGGAACAGTCCGCGAAGTTCCCGCACCGCGCTCGATGGGCGGCGAAGGCGTAAAGCTCTACATTCCCGTGGACGCATCCGGGAAAGACGTGACCGTTGGCGGGCAGACAATTCTCGGAAAAACGCCAGCCGAGGCAATCGAACTGGCGCAGAAGAACACGAAGCCCGCACCCGCCCCGCAGGCCCCCGCGCCAGCCGCCGCCGCTTCGCTACTTCCGAAGCCAGTCATTCAGGCGTTGCTGCGTAGCGGGCATGAGATTGTTCCATCTGGACCGCAGCAGGCTGGATTCAGGTCGCTTGTGATGGAAAAAATCGGCAAGCCTGTTCCTAAATCGAAGGCTGGCGTGACGGCTGTAACGAAGGCGCTGGCGGAATATCTCGGCGTTGACATGAACGACACCATTGCGGGCGTGGAGTCGAAGATGCGCGCGAAGCTGAAGGACATGCTCGCGGCGCACGAAGCGCCAACACCCGCGCCATCCCCCGCGCCCGTCACCGAAGCCGCCGCTCTGCGCGCCAAGATCGTCAAGGGCGCAACCGTGGAGGTCTCGCTCGTCCGCGGGTCGAAGCTGACTCACCGCGCCGAGGTGCAGGACGTGGACACACAGAACGGCGTCGTCACAGTCACCTTCAAGAAGGGCAAGAAGTTCAACGGCGGCGAGACGCAGACCGTCCGACTGGATCAGGTCGCGCCGCTTGCTTCCGTGCGGACTCGAATGCTGAACGAGGTTCAATTCGAGGGCATGACGGAGGATCAGAAAAGGCAGACCAAGGCCGACGCGAAGGAGTTCGACAGACTGGTGCGCGACCATCCAGAGATGGGATGGTACAACTGGCGCGTGGACGACCTTGCTGGCACCAAGAGCGGCGATATGGACATCACAGCGGAGCGCAAGCGTGCTTCGATAGAGGCGATGGAGGCACTTGGCGGTGATCCTACATGGAATCCCAAGGGCAACTCCGTGATAAAGGCGGAGCTACTGCCGAAGCTGAAGGCAGCGATTGAAGAAAAGGCGCACGAGTTGGCGCGCGAGGCACCAGACAGCGCGCTTTCCGGCGATACCGACTTCCTTCCGCCGGGCGAAACACCCGAACCCGTCGCCCCCAAGCTGCGCCCGAACGCCGGAGCAGGGAATACATTCGCCGGAGTTGAGCAATCCAAGAACCACATCGCCTTCTACGAGACGGCAAAGGGCGAGAAGTTCGAGCTGTACAAGCGCAAGAACGGCGACGTGGATCGCGCGCCACTCAGCACCGTCATTGACATTACGACAGGACATCGCAGCGGCAGGGACTTCGCGCCTAAGCGCATGGCCGACAAGGAGGTTGACCGGCTACTTGAATCCGTCGAGCAGACAGGCGGAAAGGTGCAGCGTGGCGAACGTGCAAGCAATCCCAAGGGTGACATGCTCGCCGGAACGAAAGAGGACGCATTCAACCTGAGTGGCGACATCGGCGCGGACACCGTGGCCGAGGCTGCCGCCAAGGTGCAGGCCGAGAAGGACGCCGCCGAAGCGAAGGCGAAGTTCGACAAGGAGCAGGGCAACCTGTTCGACGAAGACCCGTTCGCGATTGCCGACACCGCCCCCGCCACCAGCCTTCCCGTCGCATCCGTGCAGCGCGCTGTTCGTGTCGTCGCCGAGCGGCTGGCCGGCGCGATGCCGCACGAAGTCATTGCGGACGGCAGCCAGTATCCAGAGGGATTGAAGTATGCCATGCGTCAATTGATGGCGGCCAAAAAATGGAAAGAGATCAATGCGCTTGGAAGGGCTGAGATTCTAAAGGAAGAAGGAATCCCCAAAGAATACGCATCCTATGCTTGGTCGGGCCTTCCCGAATTAGTGACGGATGCTCTCATTAAAAGGCAGAGTCCGCCCACCACTGAAGACATGAACCGCCTCCGCGGCGCTGTGTCGGAGGGCAAGATTTACATCAACGCAGCCGCCATCGAGAAGCCGCGCGAGGCTATCGAGGTGTTCATGCACGAAGCGGCGGGGCACGGCGGCGTGGACGCGCTGCTGCAAGCCTTTGGCGGGAAAGCGACGACTCAATTGGACGCCATGCTCAAGCGGCTGTTCCCTGATGATTACGCCGCTGTGCAGCGCAGATACGAGCCGCAAAACCAGGTGCGCGAGACGCTGGCGTTGATCATGGAGGGCGTAGGCCCGGAGATGTCCGCGCAGACCCGCACCCGCTGGCAGCGCGTGGTGGACTGGCTCCGCAACGCACTGAACAAGCTCGGCGTAAAGCAGTGGAGCACAAACGACGTGATGGCGCTGCTACGGCGCGGCGTGGATGCCGTGCGGAAGCAGAGGGCGCGGGCGACTGACGTGAATACGCTTTCCGGCAACGAACTGACCTACGCAGCGCGCGAGGCTGGCGTCGTGCTGACTCCCGAGCAGACGATGCGCGTCATCAACCGCGATCCGGCGGTGACGGCTGACGTGCGGGCGCGTGTGAGCGAGGCGCGCGGAGATGGGCCGAAGATGAGCGCGGACAACGAGCAATCCAAGCCCTTCTACTCCGCGCTCACGAAGACCGTGCAGGCTTTGCCGCAGGAGACGATGACGGTGCAGCAGGCGCGGGCGGCTATCGAGAAGGGCGCGAAGAAGGATGAGATCGCGATGAGCGGGATTTTCACCGACCCGCTCTCGCCGCTGTATGTTGCTGAGTCTCGAATTTTGCCGAGAAAAGCCCTGAGTATTGGCGGCGTGGAAGTAATCCGAAACCCCACTGGCGAAGACCGCAGGGGATTGTCGGCAGAGGAACGAAGCGAATACCCACACGACAAGTCAGGCGACCCGCTGACACGATTTACGAGAGACGACAACGGAAATACGTGGGTGTGGCGTTCGAGCAAGGGTATCCACTCGATGATTGAGCCGGGAATCAGCCGCATGGAAGGCGTGAGCGTGGGGCAGAACAGGGGTCTTGACGCAAGGGCCGCGCCCGCGGGCAAGCAGCCGGGCGACAAGGTGACGAAGGCGGAACTGACCGGCTACGCGTTGGAGCAGCAGCGGGGCGGCAACGTGCTGTTCAGCCTCAAGGACGAGAATCCCGAAGCGACCTCGACGACCAAGAAAGCCGTCATGGATAAAGAGCGCGAAGTCGCCATGCTGCAAGGGAGCGCGGACAAGCTCCTGCAAGACATCCGAAAAAGCGGAAGGCCGCCCACTGGCGAGGAGATGCAGCAGATAGCGGCGATTGACAGCATCATCGCAAAAAGGCAGGCGGAGATTCAGGCGGAAGCATCGAATGTCGCGCAGGGTGCAACCCCGCCAGAAATCAACATCGCAGACATGAACGCCGAGCCGCCGGACCGAGAGGAAACAGGCGAATCCGGCCCACGAACATACGGTGGCAAGTTCGACAGCATGGACGCACAGCGGGCGGAACGAGGATTGCCGCCTTTGGCGCGGAGATTCAGGAAGGCAAACCGCGTTCTTTGGGATGCCGCCGTCAAGCGATTCGAGACGGAACCAAAATGGGCGGACCGACTGGTTGACGAGATCAGCAGTGGCGAAAAAACCGTGCTGACAGATGAGGAATTTGCGGGAGTCTTTGCGCAGCAAATTGATCTGCACAACAAGCGGCAGGAGGCAGCGGATCGTGCGCGCGACCCGAACCTCAGCGAAGAAGAACAGCGTGACGCTCTTGACCAGTTTCAGTATTACGAGAAGAAATTGCAGGCATCCGAAATCCTCAAGGGGATGGCCGGCAGCGAGGCTGGAGCGGCGCTGCAATCGCTCAAACTTATGGCGAATGAAGACTTCTCGCTAGCCGCAATGGAAGCGAGGGAGCGCAAGGCCAAGCAGTCCGGCCTGACGCCAGAGGAAGTGGATCGAATCAGGGATGAGGCCACAAGGATCGCCAAGACTCAGGCTGATTTGGATGCAAGAAAAGCAGCCATCGAGGCCGCTGAAAGGATTGCCAATGCCGAAGCGAAGATTGCGGAGTGGAGCAAGATTCCGTCCCGCGTGCTGGAATACGCAAAGCAGAAGGTGAACGAGTGGGTGTCCGCTGGAAATGCTGCCAGTGAGCGGCTACGTGCCCGCGCGGGGCAGGCGAACGTCGGCGTTGATCCGACGATCCTTGGCGATATTTTCCTGTTTGCTCGCGGCAAGATCGCGCAGGGCATCGAGTCCTTTGGAAACTTCGCCGCAAGCACAGTGTCAGAGTTTGGCGAATGGGTGAGGCCGTATCTCAAACCCGCATGGGACAAGGCGATGAATTACCTGAACACCAACCAGCCCGGAAGGAAGGTGTCATCCAAACAGAAGGCCCGTCAGCAGGACGCCACAAAAGACGCCGCATCCATTGAGGACGGCATCCGGGCAATGGCGGAAGAAGGACTACCGGACGACATGGGTCGCTACGTGAAGCAGCTTGCCAATGAGTACGTGAAATCCGGGGCTACGACCGTGAAGGGCGTGATGGCTAGGCTGCACGCATTCCTTGATCCCGTCATGGGGAATCCGACTGATGACGTGTTGCTGGATTTGTGGACAGACTACGGCAAGGGCAAGGCCGCCACGGAGGACGCGCTCAAGAGGCTGCAATCGCAAATCCGGCAAGAGGCGCTGATCGTGCGCCAGATTATAGATGCCGAGGCCGCGCTCGTGCGCTCACAGGCTGGCGAGGATGTTGGTGATTACTTGAAGCTGACAGGGCAACAACGAGTTCCAGTGCGGGATCAGGCTCGCGCGTTGGCGCAGCAGCTTAACGAGCTAAAGAAGAAAATTCCGTCACCACAAGGCACGGCGGAATCTCGCCGACAGTCCGCGCTCGACGCGCTGGAGAAGTACACACGCAACCGCATCAAAGACCTTCGCTTCGAGATCGCGAAGGGTGAGCGCACCATCAAGAATCGCGGCGTCACTCCAACATCCCCAAACCTTGAGGCGCTAAGGGCCGAACTCGCGACAGTTGAGGCGGAACATTTGGCCGTGTTTGGTCGGCGCGAAGCAACGCCAGAGCAAAAGCTCAAGTCCGCCATCAAGTCAGCGGAGCGCGCAGAACAGAAGGCGCTGGCTGAACTGGAGGCAGCGAAGCGCGGAGTATTTACGCGACCTGTCCAGAAGGGGGCGGAGACGAGAAATGAAGTTCTGGTCATCCGCGCCAGAGCAGACGCAGCGCGCGCAGAGACGCAGGCTTTGAAGGAACTCGCCGGAGTGAATGAACAGACCAAGATCGCAAACCGCAAAGCCGCGATGCTGCGACAGATCGCCGACCTCACCGACCGACTCGCAAAAGGTGAATTTGAGAAGCGTCCACCAAGGCCGCCAGTTGACTTGTCAAAAGACCCCGAAGCCGTGCGAATCGCTTCGGACTTGCATGAGATTAAGAGCAACTACGCAAAGCGACTCCTGCACTACATCAAGGAGCGGCGTGGTGGCTACGAGAAGTTCACTGACGCGCTGTGGACTACCGTTACCGCTGACCGCTCACTCATGGGAAGCGGCGACTTGTCGGCTCCCCGCCAAGGAACACGCATGGCGTATTCTCATCCAATAATGGCGGCGAAGGCGATGTGGCGCTCGATCCGCACAATTTTCAGCCAAAAGCAGGCAGTGAGCTACGAGGCCGAGCGGAAGCTGCGCCCGAACTACGCTCTCTACAAGCCCATGAAGATACAGATGCCGTCCGTCGAGGCGGAGGCACATGATCGCATGTCGGAAGAAGGAGTGCGTTCCAACATCGAGGACTGGGCGGACATCAAGCTGTCCGGCAATCCGCTGCTTGTGCTGCCTAAACTTGTTCCCAAGTTGCTCGGTCACTACGTTCGCGCCAGCAGTCGAACCTTCACCACCTTCCTGAATGAACTGGCCGCTGACGTGGCTGATTATCGCATCAATGAACTGCGTGACAAGCCGATGTCGAAAATCGAAAAAGAGGCGCTTGGCGATATGATCAACAGCGGGCGTGGGCGCGGACTAAAGGCCGGTGCCGGAAAGCTGGCGCAATTCCTCTTCTACTCTGCGAATTTCCTCGCGGCGCGGGCGAAGAACCTTTCGGGCTATCACATTTGGAGGCGCAATTCCTCTATGCAAATCCGCAAGATAGCACTCAAGGAGCAGTTTCGCGCGATAGCTGGATGGATGGTGGTTTCAGCCATCTCGCGCTATTTTTACGGAGACACTGGGGATGACGAAGATATGATTGATAAGGCTAAACGTCTTTTCAAGCCGACTGTGACAGACAGTGACGCCCGCATGGAGTATGACTACACGGGTGGCGAGGCGAAACTTGTGCGGCTAGGCGCTGCGCTCATTGAAGGCATCTCCACAACCATCCAGGCCATGCTGTCCGGCCAAGAAGAAGCCGACAAGCAGCGGGCGTTCACGTCATACGCAACTATCGGTAGCGAGTTTCGCTCGATCTCCTCGCCGTGGGCGGGTGCGGTGCTTGACCTTTTCACAGGGAGCAACTATGACGGGAAGGTGCCAACCGTGCCAAGCATTGCTAGCAACCTGACGGTGCCGTTAGCGTGGCGGAGTGCTGATAAATTTTTTGAGCGGGCTGGGTTCGCAAAGACTGTCGTAGCGAAGTTGCAGGAAGCCATCGGTGTCGGTGTGAGCGTTAAGAGGGACAAGTCTGCACCCAAGGAGCGGAGATACAGCCGGTGAGCGCCGTTGAATACTGGTGGCGCAACAGGAACTTCCCGCGCGACAAGGCAATCGTTCCGGGCACCGATGAGGTAATCCACCGCGGTAGCGCGGAGCAGTGCTACGAGGCGTGGAGTGCCCGCTGTGCGCAACTT
>Ga0315274_10004244_pt1 | contig 21124 bp, 25 predicted proteins | sample YL17G02_20_MG_FD_203700 | JGI IMG/M metagenome (GOLD analysis project Ga0315274, IMG submission 203700) | Sediment microbial communities from Yellowstone Lake, YNP, Wyoming, USA - YL17G02_20 | ecosystem: Environmental > Aquatic > Freshwater > Lake > Sediment | place: USA: Wyoming | collected...
AGGTTAAAAACGAATCTTCTGCATCATCGCCTTCGTAATCAGAATTAATAATAAATGCCTGAGTAGTTGTCCCCCCGATAGCTGTTCCTGTGGCTGAAATTGTTGCTACGGTTAATTCATCAAAATACCCATATCGCCATTTGTTGTTTGTGGTGCCAACATATCTGGTATTGTCATTGGGAATTAAATTAGAAGCAATGTAGGAATTAACAATTAATAAATCTGTTGTTGCGTCTCCCAAGGTCACATCTCCTATTGCTTCAAATTTTCCGGAAATAGAAACATTGTTATCAAAAAATGCTTGGCCGTCAACTTCCAAATTATCAGATATCAATAAATCGCTGGATGCGGAAACTTTTGTGCCGTAACTAGTAGCTGCTGAACCAAGTCGGGAATAAGACACTGAAGTCGTATTGCCAATCTGCAATGGTCCGCCAATCACTAATTCATCATTAAATCTCCCGGCGCCAAAAACATCAAATAAAACATCGGGGTTTGTTGTGCTAATTCCCGTGTATCCGGATGACTGATCAATAAATAATTTTCCTGATTGAATATTCAAATCACCAACAACCGTTAATCCGCCGGCAAATGACGATGTTGCAGTCCCAGAAATTATCAAATCCCCATAACCCAAAATATTTCCCGATATTGACGCAATTCCATCTAAATCCAAATTTCCTAATATGCTCCAACTTGATGAAGAGAATACATTATTAGTCGAAACATCAGCGAATATCATATTATCACCAACATAGAAATCATCTGATATTGATACTAAGTCATCTCTGGCCGTGAAGACGTCTGATACGGTGAGATCGTCGCTTACAGATGTATGTGTGTCGAATAATGTATTGGCCGTAACATCTGCTGGCGTAGTGATGTTGCCCGATATGCTGGCTGTGCCGTCAATGTCAAAGTTTTTTCCAAAATAGCTGGCTGATGAATAAATTGAATTAGCGGAGATGTCCACAAAGAACATGTTATCTCCAACATAGAAATCATCTGATATTGAAACCAATCCATCTCTGGCTATGAATACATCGGAAATGGTCAGGTCATCAGAAACAGAGGCGTGAGTGAATGTTCCCAAAACAGAGGTCAATGACAACAGCCCGGTAAATGCTCCTCCTGTTAATGTGGCTGTGCCGTCGCTGATTGTCCCTCCATTGATTGTGTTTCCGGTGATTGTGCCGAGAACAGAAAGATTTTTCATCATATCAACATTTTCATTAAAATCAACTTCATTGTTGGAAACATTGAATCCTCCGGTTTTGGCAGCTTCGGAATAATAGTAATTGTTCTGGACAACCAGGGTTTGGCCAATTTTTGATTCTAAGTTGGTCATATCTGAAGCAATTTGGTTCAGAATCGAAGAACGGAAAAGCGCTAATTCCGCGTCTAATAATTCTTTGTCCTTGATTATTGCTGTTTCCTTTTCTATTAGTTTGATTATTGTTGTTTCCTGGACTATTTGCTGGGTTTTTTCTCCGACGACTATGGTTTTGCCTTCCACGAGTTCGCGGAGGTCTTTGAGTTTGTGATAGAGGTCGTGAACAGACAACACTGTTTGTTGAGAGGTCTCGGGAACAAAAAAGCCAAAAAAATTAAAAGGCGCAAATGAATAAAGAGTCCTGAAAATCTCTGCAAAAAAATGACCAATTGTTTTCGGCGTCCGCGCAACTGAATCTGTTGTTTTATAAGTGAAATTCATAACAGAATTTCCCAAGTCAGTAAACATTGAATCCATAAATTTATTGATATTTCTATCAACCCTCTTCACGCCCAATGCCATGGTTTTGGTTGTCACAATAAAACCTTTGACTGTGGTGCGGGAAAAATATTCAATTCCCTCAAAAATGGGCTGGATTTCTTTGGTCAAAGTTTTAAAATTCGCAGCAAAAACAAAAGCCAGTGTCTTGTGCGTTTCTATAACCGCAGAAGACGCTGGCTTATTTAATGACTGGATATTGTTTATAGCCAAATTCTTGGCATAATCTTTTATTTTATTTAAAATTGGCAGCGTTCCTTGTTTGGCTGAAACATAAGCAATTGAGATGAACGCGACTACAAGAATCGTAATAAACAATGAAACCAAAATCTTTTTAAAAGTTGGGGCAAGAATTTTTATCTTACTCAAGCCTCCAATTTTCTCCACTACGGAGTTTGAATATTCTTTAAGCCATTTAAAGGTGGTTTTCCAATCTCCATTGATTTTAATTGCTTTCAATCTTCCTCTTCGCGCCATCAACGCCATGTGTTTCTGGGTGCAACCATAAATCCGCGCTGCTTGTTGCAGGGTAATGTATTTGTTTTTGTCTAGGTTTTTCTGCTTTTGCGTCATATATTCCCTAGACCCTTAATTGATTGGCTTAAAATATTCCTTGAGACAAACAAAAGAATAAGGTATTTTTATCAATTAAGAATCTGCGCAGAAACCCCCTTAATTGAAACATTACCCTGTAACTTTAAATATTCATCTACTTTAATTATAGCACAAAATTCCTATGTCAAGAGCAAATGGCTGTGGATAACTTTTACCCCGTCGAATGACGGGGCAAAATGTCAATTTATAACTATACTGGTCTTCCCTTGTTATGGAGAAGTGTTTTTTAAATAAAAAATGAGGCATTTATCCCCATTTTAACCTAATTTATACACAATTATTACACAGCCAATTTATCAATGTTTAGTAATGTTTCATATCATATTAAGCAAAGAGTAAGCCAACCCTACAATAAATATGATAATCATAATTACGCCTAATGCTTTGAAATGTTTGATACGATATTCTGGTTCCTGATTGCCCATTAGTTTGATTTTTTTGTGTATCAATACAATAGCCGTGCATTCAAATGCCCCCAAAAGTGCACCAATAATAGAAATTATGAGTACGAAATTGCGGATGTCCAAAGCAAATAAAACAATGGGAACGAACAATAAAATTAACGCAATAATTCTATTAACCCTGAAATCATGAACAAATGTTTCCTTAAGTGCAAATCCTAATCCTAAATAGGAGGTAAAAGTAGTCATAAATCCCAGCATTGCCCCCAAGAAGACAATATTTTTACCCATAATGTTTAGCAATCCACTAATCGCATCTGGCGATGTTTTTATCCCCGATACGCCAACCACTGAAAATATGAAAAGCAAGTATAAAACTGCTGGAATTAATGTACCCCAGATAATTATTTTTTTGTAATTTCTCTTGTCTCGTTTTAATACTTCCCCGATTTCCGGAATCACAGCCATGCCCATCAGAGCAAATAAAATTACTCCGTAGGGAGCGTGGATATTGTTTAAATGGATATATGACAAATTATTAAAATCTATATTTTTGAATCCGAAAACGGTCAAAAATAATACTATTATAATTAAAAACAACCCGAGCAGAAAATTGAAAACCGATATAAACTTTATTCCGAAACAGATAATTGTCGAGGCGAGAGCGAAAAAAATAATACTAAACAAAAAATTTGGCAGATTGATTATTGGAGAGAAAATTATATTCAGAAAATCGCCACCAATAATCATATAAGCCAAAAGAGTGCCGTAAAATCCCATAACCGCTATAATCCCAATTATTTTTTTTGCCCTGCCCCCTAAATACTGGCCCGCATATCCCGGAAATTGCCGCTCTTCTTTTGTGCTCAACACAATTTCGCCATAATAAAGATGAATCAAAAGCATTATTCCGGAAAGAACTATTAGCATGATTAGTGCTAATAAAAATCCGGCCTGCGCACTAACATAAGGCAGTCCGAAAACACCCACTCCAACTATGGTTGTTGTCAAAACCGATATTGCTAAAATGGTTTCTTTCATAAATACCCGCCTCTCTCAGCCAATCAATCAAATAGGCCAAAATTATTGCCCAAATAAAACTAATAACTAAAATTATCTTCCCTTCTCTTCTTAGTTTCGGTTCGGTTAAAAATCCGAAAGCCACCACCAGTCCGGAAAAAATAGGATTAAGAATGGCAATAATAATCCCGATAACTAACCATTTTCTCTTGGAGCTAAGCTCAATAGTATCTTTTTTAAAAGATATTATCATAAACCCTAATAAACATTGATAAATTATTCAACTTTGTATACCAGATCACCTTCTCTGACCTTATCCTTGACTTGTATACCAATCATATCGCCCTTTTTCACTTTGTTCACCTGCTCATGTTCAATCTGCATGGATTCTACATCCTGCTCAAAATCAGTGGCATTTCCTTTGATGTGGATTTTATCGCCAACTTCCAATTTGTCTTTCATTTTAATTATGCCGACTTCTATTTTGTCATAGTAGTGGGTAATCTCTCCGATTGGTTTTTCCTTTTTTGTTGCTTCCTTCATATTTTTATTTACTATGGTTAATTAATTTTATGACCTTTGATACTAATTTCTTGGGGTCTGAATCATAAACTATTTTTCCTGGACCCCGATGGCTATTTTTGACTATATTTTTAATCATATCCGCTGTTCCGCCGGTTCCAATCAAAACTCCAATGGGTCTGTTGTCCTCAAAGGCAATTGTAAATTCATTTAGAGTCCCCATCCTTCCGCAAATGACAATTATTGCGTCGGAGGAACGAGTTAAAATCAAGTTTCGCCCCGCATATTCAAACCCAGTATAAATAATAACATCATGATAATCAATAGGCAAATGGTATGTTTTTACATGCGCCAGCTTGGATGCAGCCGGAGACAAGCCAAAAACAATGCCGCCTTCCTCTTTGGCGCCAATCGCTGCCCAATAAGGAATGCCCGAGGTCGCTCCAGTGACCAAGACCCCATTTTGCCTGACTATCTCGCGACCCAATTCTTTTGCCTTTTCCAAAGCGCCTTTCTGGCAATGTCCTGTTTCAGCAGCTCCGGATACACATATTTTATATTTCATATTTTTATTATATCACAATTCCACAACATCGCCAATTTTCGGCATTGAAGCAGGAATCCCCAAGTGATCTTCGATTAGCTGCACCAAAACACCAGAACATTGTTCTTCTCCTTGGACAGCCCAGATATGCTTAACTGGCTTAGAAAAATTAGCCAACCAGTCATACAGCGCCTTTTGGTCGGCATGAGACGAATATCCTTCAATTGAAGCTATTTTGGCTTTAACGGCAATCTCTGCGTCAAAAATTCTAATATCTCTATCCCCCTCCATTAATCGCCTGCCCAACGTTCCCTTTACCTGATAATTGGTAATCAACAAACGGCTTTTGGGGTCTGGCAAATAAAGTTTTTCGTGAAACAAAATCCTCCCGCCAACCGACATTCCTGAACCAGCAATAATAATTTTTGGCGGAGCGATATTATTGATTGATTTTGATTCCTGCACCTGTTCGGTGTAGATTAATCCGGGAAATTTAAAAAAATCATGTCCTTCTTTCAGTGATTTTTTTGCTTCTTGGTTAAAATATTCCGGATATTTCTTGTAAATCTCGGTTGCTTTAACTGCCAGAGGACTATCAATAAAAATCGGCATTTTGGGAATACGGTTATTTTCCACAAGCTCGTTTAACTCCATTAATAATTCCTGGGTTCTTTCAACCGCAAACGCCGGAATCATCAACACTCCTTTTTGGCCGTATGTTTCCTCAATAATATTTTCCAAAATCTCTTTTCTTTCGCCTCTGTTCTCGTGAATTCTGTTACCATAGGTTGATTCAATTAAAATATAATCTGCTTCGGCAATTTTTGTTGGCGGATTCAACAGAGGAGTAGGCGCATTGCCCAAGTCACCGGAAAAAACAATTTTTTTGCCCTCGGCCCACAGCTCAATAATTGTGGAGCCGAGCATATGACCCGCGTCGTTGAATTTAAAATATATTTTGTCGGTTATTTTAATTTTTCTGTTGTAATCTATGGTTTTGACCAAACCCATAATTCCGTCTATATCCTCTTTTTTGTAAAGCGGCTCGCAGCCTTTTTCCCAAGATTCCCGCTCTAAAATCCCGCAACTGTCTGACAAACTTAATAAAGCCAAATCTTTGGTTGGCGGAGTCATAAAAACCTTACCTTGAAAACCTTCTTTATAGAGCTTGGGAATTAAGCCGATATGGTCAATATGGGCATGGGTTATAAATAGATAGTCAACTTCGCTTGCTTTGAACAGAAATTTTTCGTAATTCTTGTCATGCGTTTCTTTATCGCCTTGTAATAATCCGCAGTCAATTAAAATTCTAACCGTCTTTTTCGCTCCGGTGTTAATTTCTAATAAATATTTGACGCCGGTAACCTCCCCGGCGCCGCCATAGAAGTATAACTTCATAATTTAATCTCCATTATTTCTCCCCCAAATGCAATACTCGCATTCGGAATGATGAGGGGGAATCGGACTATTTAAAAGTTTTATTGCGTTTTTTAAAGTTTGTCTGGCGCGATTAGGATCAATTACCAATTTTATCGGCTTTACATTAAAAATAACCGTGCCATTTTCTTCAACGTGCTCTGGATAGTAATAAACCAGATAACCAAATTCACCAACCGGATATCCATTCTCTTCCAACATCAAAGCATAACAATCCAACTGATTTCCATAATATTTTTCTGAATCCCCGTCTTTTGGCGCTGACCCGCGCGTTTTGTAGTCCAATGGAACGAATTTGCCATTGTTTTCCAAACAATCATCTAATGCTCCAAATAAAGTCACTCCCAAATTTTCATCTGTATATTCGAGCCCTGTTCTCCAATTCCGCCATTTATTTAATAAATTATGATCATGCAATAATTTGCCCTCAACTTTTCCCTGAATCTCCGGCGGCAATTCATTTTTTTCGCGGTATTTATCAAAATAATCTTTAATCACCAAGTCCATTCCGCCAGGCAAAGACGGAAAAATGCCCCGCGGCCGATGTATTGCTTCGTTGATCTGAAGCCAAAAGCACCGGGGGCATTCCAGAAATAAATGCAAGCTTGATGGCGAAAGCCGAATTGGTTTTTTCATTTTGAAAAAAAGTTTAAAGAATCAATAATCACATCCAGATAATCATTTACATCCTGTTCCCGATTTCCGCCAAAAACAACATTCTCCCATACAGTCAAAAGTGTGCCATTATCCAATAATCGCACGTCGTCTTCCAAAGCATCTAAACTTTTATTCTTCCTAATCAACTGCATTGATTTGTTTAACAATGACGAATAATAATTCAACTTCAACAATTTTTGCTGGACATCAATACAAAATCCCTTTCCAGAATTTGCTTTAATGCCAAAATAAATAGTTAAGCCCCAGCCGACAATAATTAAAATAATTAAAGCAATAATTAATGCTTTGATATTCCAGATTATTTTTTTGATTTTCCCCCACATAAATTAATGATAAATGATCAATAATTATTTATCTCACCTAATTCCTCCAAAATATCGGGCGGTATGGGTATCGGTCCCCTAATCGGACTCTTGCCCGGATATTTCCAAGCAGTAATAATTTTTATCTTTCCTCCTTGTAATGTTTTGTACATTGCCCAAAATTCATAAGAATGTTTTAAGCTATTGGGCTGCATAACAGCAATTGTCCCCGGCGCAATTCCAATTTCTTTTCTTTTGGGATTATTTATTACTCTTTTAACCCTTGATTCGGATAATCCGTATTGCCTCATTTTGGAAACAGAATGTATTGTCCAATAAAACCTCGCTGTATTTTTGGGTAAATTAAATCTCATTATTCAATTTTATAAGTCAAAGACACGCTAATATAAATCTCATTTTCTCCAACTTGTATGTTTGGCGTTTCGCCCCCACCACCTATGCCATAACCTTCTTTCGCATTGTAAATCGGATAGGGCTGATTGGAATTTTCGTAAAACCCAATTAATTTGCCCAATTTTATTCCAAGTCGGGCAGCGGTTTCTCGGGCTTTTTTCTTCGCGTCTTCGATTGCCAATTTTTGAGCTTCGGCTTTTAAATCATCGTCCTTATCAACCCAAAAACGCAAAGAATTAACCTGATTAATGCCAACACCCACGCTTTTTTCCAAAATCTCTCCAACTTTTTCTAGATTTCTTATTTTAACCTCGATGGCTTGACTTATTTCGTAGCCAGATATCCATGGAGCAACTCCTTCCTGATAAACGTACTTGGGATAAATATTATAATTAGTGGTCTTTATATCTTTTTCCTCAATACCAAAACTTTTTAAAAAATCAATCACTCCATTCATTTTTTTGGTATTTCTATCCTGCACATCCTTGATATATTTCCCCTCGGTCACAACCGACAAATCAACTATAGCAATGTCCGGCTTGGCATAAACCTTGCCCTCGCCGGTAAACGTCATCGTGTTTTGTGTTTTCTCCGGCGTCTTGCCGCTAAATTCATTTACAAGATTAAGTGAAAATAATGCGATAAAAAGAACAATCACAACAGCCGCCAGAATTGCCAAAATCGAAAAGGCAATGCGGTGTTGTTTTATTTGAAGTAAATCTAACATATGTTAATTGTTAATTGTTATCTTTTTTATTATATCATCTTGTTCAATTTTTTGCACTATGTCCATGCCAGCAACCACTCTGCCGAAAGCAGTATATCTCCCGTCCAAATCAGGCACATCAGCCAAGGTTATAAAAAATTGGCTGCCATTGGTATTTGGCCCTGAATTCGCCATGGAAATCGTGCCCTCAAGATGACTGATTGATTTTAAAAGATAATTGAACTTATATCCTTGTGATTCTAGCGCTTTTATTTGCACATCATCCAGGCCAAGCGCCTTTGGATTAATTTCATCGTCGAAAACATAGCCAGGCCCGCCAGAACCATCATTCGCAGGATTATCGTCTTTGCTTAAAGGATCGCCTGCCTGGATAACAAATCCCGGCACAACGCGATGAAATTTTGTAGCGTCATAAAATCCTTCTTTTGCCAACTTGATAAAATTATCAACCGTGTTCGGCGCAGCTTCTTTATAAAGCTCCAATTCTATTTTGCCTTTATCGGTCTCTATGGTTGTTTTTACTATTTTCTTGGATTTATTTGAATTAACAATATAAAAAATTCCAGCAATAATAACAATTACAACAATTACAACAATTAGAACAATTGAAACTGCTTTTTTCCTTTTTCTCTTTTTTATTTGTTCCTGCATTATTGCTTCAATTTTCTTTTGTTCTCTGATTTTTTTAATCTTGCCCATAAATTTTTATTGTGCTATTATCTTAGCATAATTAATATTTTGGCTAAAGGAGTAAAACTATGGGAATAGGATATGAAGATTATGCGGAATTAGCAGCAAAAAGACAAACGAGAAGAAAAGGAGAAGCGCCGGTATCTGAACCAAAACCTGCGCCCGAAGCAAAAAAGAACAAATTTAGGTTTTTAATCTCGATGTTCGTTCCTGAAGTAGGAGATTGCTCATTTACGGTGCTCATGCCCACAGATGATTCAAAGCTCGCAAAAGAATTTGGAGCTAAAAAATCTGGATATAAGCACTACTCGCAACTCGAAGCGCGCTTAATCTCCCCGCAAGACCCTCAAAAAAATTGAGGGTTCTTTATTTTAGAAAATCTAGATTTTTTGTTTTTTGTATTTCTCAAGGCCGCCTGATATCTGAACTGACTCGGAGTTCGGTAGGCGGTTCTTCCTTTATTCGCCCTTTTGGACGCGTAATTCTTCATATTGATTTATTCTATCATTAAATTTCTTAAAATTATCTATACTTTTAAAAACCGCTATCAAAAAAATAATCACAAATATTAATACAATTACCAAGCTCACTTTTGTTTCAATTTTTAATCCCAAAATGTTTCTCATTTCATTCTCCTTTAATTACTGCTAATGGCACCAAGCGGGCGACTTTTTTGGATAATCCGGCATTGTGCACCACGTCAACCACTTCATCAATATTTTTATATGCTTGCGGAGCTTCTTCGGCAATTCCGCGCATACTATAGCATTTAACTAAAATTCCTTTGGCTTTTAATTGGTTGATAATTTCCTGTCCAGACAAAACCCGAATAGCTGCGTGGCGGGACATCATTCTCCCCGCGCCGTGACATACAGTGTACCAAGCTTCTTTTGATTGCTCTGTGCCAACCATAACATAAGAAGAAGTTCCCATCGAACCAGGAACAATTACTGGTTGTCCCACATCTTTATATTTATCAGGAATCTCAGGATGGTTTGGTGGAAAAGCTCTAGTAGCTCCCTTGCGATGAACAAGTAATTTAATCTTTTGACCATCAACTTCATGCTCTTCAATTTTAGCAATATTGTGAGCAACATCATAGAGCAGTTTTAAATCCGCTTTTTCTCCCAATATTCGCTTCCAGGCCTCTATTACATAATAAGAAATCATATGTCTATTTGACCAAGCAAAATTACAAGCAGCAGACAATGCTTTAAAAAATTTCTGCCCTTCTGGAGAGTTAAACGGCACACAAGCCAATTCTCTATCTGGAAGCTTAATATTGTATTTAGACAAGTTCTGCATTACTATCTTCAAATAATCCGTACAATTTTGATGGCCGAGGCCGCGACTTCCTGTATGGACCATTACCACTACTTGATTTTTAAACAATCCAAAAACTTTAGCTACTTTTTCATCATAAATTTCATCAATTCTTTCAATGCTACAAAAATGGTTGCCGCTGCCCAATGTCCCGACCTGATCTCTGCCTCTGTTTTTGGCGTGAGAAGAAACACAATCAGCATCAGCTTCTTCCATTTTTCCTTTTTCTTCACAATTTTTTATATCTTCTTCCTCACCATATCCTTGTTCAACTAAATATGGCACGCCTCCTTCTAGAATCCTATCAACTTGCCCAATAGAAAGCTTTTCTTGTCTTCCCCTGCCCAATCCCGATGGGACCTCCTTCTGCATTTCTGTAGCTAATTTATCTAAATAAGGTCTAATTTCTTCTTCGCTATGTTCTGATTTTAATATACGGATGCCGCAATTTTCGTCGTAACCCACAAAGCCAGGCGAAATAACGCCGTCTGGCAATTTCATTGCTCCCACGCCCCCTATGGGTGGACCGTAGCCAGTGTGAATATCGGGCATAGCAATGGCATATTTAACAATTCCGGACAAGGTTGTGCTATTTACCAACTGAATTAGCGCTTCATCCTCAATCTGTTCCCACAATTTGTCTGAAACATAGATACGGGCGGGTACTTGCATATCTTCTCTATACGTTTTAGGAATCTCTCTTAGCCAATTATTTATTTTTACAAATTTATCTTTTATCATACTATTGTCTTATTATTCCTAAGACGCCAGAGACGCATCCCGATACTTCTCCTTGTTCTTTTCAAATAATTGCAGCTTTCATCTACCCTGTGATTTAAAACGTATTCATCCTGTGTTTTGTCCCAAAATTTCTTATTTAAAATTCTTACTAAACCCTTTGGTCTCTTCCAATTTAAAGCTATCTTTGCGCTTTTTAATTTTCTCTTAAGACATAAACATTCGGGATAATATAAATATTTAATAATTTTCTGCGCCTTTTCTCTGTTAATCATAATATTATAAATGCTGTCTCTTTTGTTTCGTGCCAATTTTTTCCTCTCGCTAGTTAATTTCTCAACAAAATCAACTAAATAATCTTTTAGTTTTTCGCTTTTAACCGTAAAACTAACAAAAGGAACGTTTCTGGCTGTCATACCAAGACTGCCATCGCCATCTATTAAACCTCTTATATAATCCCTTTCACGAAAATTAGTTTTAGGCGATGAAATAATTTCTGATTTCCTGCCATAGGGAATTCCTAAGGTATTAATTTCATCTCTAAAGCTTTTATCACTTATTACTAAAACATAACTTGTATGATTATTTTTAAAATTGGTATTTCGAACTCGTTTTTTAATTGATGAATAAACTAATGGAAACAACTTTTTAAATGATTTCAATATATGTAAGTCTTTGCCATTTATTTCAATTTGAAATTTCCCTTTATTTGGAAATTTCTTTGGGCTACTCAAACTTCCATCTGTCTGCGCAAATCCAAAAAAATAGGAATACTCAGGAATTCTAAGATTTATGTATTTATCCATATATTCTAATTATACCACTTTTTTGAGATAAATAAAACAACCTCTACTTACTAAAAAAGACCGATAAAGTCGGTCTCTCGTTTTCCAAAGATAATCGTTTATCTTTTTAAAATCAGATTTTTGCATATTTATATGTCAAATAAAGCCGTGGCTTCAAATAAGCCGTCTTTATTTTGTTTTACTTTTAACCCATGATAAGTTACTGCCTTAATATCTTCGCCAAATGATTCAACTTTGTTGCCAAACAATTCTCCCTCGAGAATTGTTTGCCCCGAGGAATTCGAGGGGCAAAATTTTGTAAATTTAACATCATTATAAACCTCTTTGTTGGTTTGAATTAAATATAAAACCTCGCTCAAAAAATCAACCAGTAATGCGTCCGAATCAACAGATTTCACCTTTATTTTATTTTTTATTTTTTCTTTTTTATCTTTTATTTTAGGCCTCAAAACCGCCACCATGCCTTGCATCGCATTCAAAAACAATTCTTCTTTTGTTTTGCCAAAAGCCCTGACTCTAACATCTGAAGGATGAGGCAAAATCTCAAAATCCTTGTCCATAAATTTTCTTAAATTCTTCCCTTACTACTTCTCGGTCATCCCACGCAATTTTTTTGTTATTTTCAACGCAAATCCACGGCTCACAGCCCTTGCCAGTAATAATCACTGTGTCATTGTTTCGAGCCAAAGATAAGGCTTTATTGATCGCTTCGCGCCGGTCAATAATTTTATATAAATTTCGAATTTCGAATTTCGAATTTCGAATTTGCGAAAATCCAGCTGAAATTTCTTCAATAATTGAAGTTGGATTTTCGTCATAGGGATCTTCATTGGTTAAAATTATCTCTTTGCAATAATTGTCAGCGATTTTCCCCATTTCCGGCCTTCTCCATTTGTCCCGGCCTCCGCCGCAACTTCCAAAAACACAGATTAACCCTTTTCCTAATGTTTGATAAACTTTTTCCAAAGCATCTGGCGTGTGGGCATAATCAACAAACACCCTAAATGGTTTATCAATCACCAATTCCATTCTGCCTGGAATGCCCTTAGCATGCCGTAGAACATCTAAAATCCTATCCTGCGGTAAATCACACGCAATCCCTACACAAAACGCAGCCAAGGCGTTATAGATATTGAATTCGCCAGGCAAAGAGATTTGTAAATTAATTTTTTCTAAATCTTTCAAACTATAATAATATTTCTTAACATTTCCGGCTAATTTAGAAAAATACTCGGAATGCTTATCGTCAGCATTAAGTACAATAAATTTATTTTTCTTCCTGCTTTTTCTAATGGCTATAAACAATTTCCCTTTGGCTTTTTTGTAATTTTCAAATCCTTTGTGCGCCTCAATATGTTCTTTGGTCAAATTCGTGAAAACAACTCCGTCAAAATCAATGAATTTATGGCGATATTGCTTTATCCCCTCGGAAGTGATTTCTAAAACTGCGTATTTGCACCCGGCTTTAACAGCTTGTTTTAAAAATTTCTGGATTTTCATTCTGCCCGGCATTGTCATTTTCAGCATATTTTTCCATTCTTTTTCTCCAATTTTAAATCTCACAGAAGAAAACGAAGCTACTTTACCCCGACCTTGCGTCGGGGCTGATTCCAAAATCTCGGAAATCAAACTCACAACCGTAGATTTTCCATTCGTCCCGGTCACGCCAACAACAATCAATTTTCTCGCCGGAAAACCATAAACAACAGCCCCAACCAAAGCCCATAAATAGTGATAAATCTGAAAAATAAATTTAGGTATGAGTTTTTTCATAAAATTTTTCTCGCTATCTTATAAATTAAATACCAAACACGATTAAAAACTAAATCATAAGCGCCGGGATAAATAATTTCTTGGCCGCCGAACCCTTTTTTAAATCTGGTCACTCCGGGCCATTTTTTCTCATCAATGCCCCAAAAATCATATTCAGCGCATCCGCGCTTTTTTGCTTCTTGGATTTGCTCCCATTGAAGTAAGTGAGGCGCCATTAAATTTCTATATTTATAATCCGAAGCACCATGTAAATATATTGCCATTTTATCCCAAAATACAATTATATTTGCAGCGATTATTTTGTTTTCATATTTAGCCACAAATAACTCAACTCCCGGAATCTCCAGCATTTTTTGATAATATTCTTTTGGATGCGACCTGAAACCATCTCTTTGCGCAGTTTGTTCCATTAGTCGCCAAAATTCTTCGAAGTTTCGGATTTCGCCTGCCTGCCGGCAAGGCAGGGATTTCGGATTTCGAATTTCAACTCCCCGCTTGCAGGCGAGTTGTATGTTGTATCGGGTTTTATAGTGCATCTCACCCAATAATTCTTGTTCGGATTTTGTGATATCTAAAATAATCGTTCTCTGCGGCTGGATATTATTGGATTTTTCGAATCCCAATCTTTTTAATTTCTTTTCAAGGGATTCGCCCTCCGTAGCTTCAGCGAAGGAGGGTTCAACCTTTAGAAATATCGTACGTTCCTGTTTGGCAATTTCTCTAATTTTTCCTAAAAAAGAATTTGATAAAAATTCACCCTCACAACGAGGGGAATAGAGATATGACTTTCCAAATGGCAAATTGTATTTAATTGTATTAATCACCTCTATTTCCCAGGTCTTTCTATTCAATGAATTCTGGAACGCAAGCCATTCAGGAGATTGCAGAAGCGATTTACTCATCTGTGTTTACTTAATAATTTTAATGCCTCTCTAACTTTTTCTCCTACATCTTTGACGCTTTCCGGAATTTTTCTTAACACCTCGCGCGCTTCGTGAAGCCGATATCCCAAACTAACCAAGGCATCAATTGTTTCACCATCAACCCCTGCTCTATCGCCTAACAATTCGCCTCCTGAAACTTTATTTTTTAATTCCAAGATGATTTTTCCTGCGGTTTTTTTGCCGATTCCCGAAACTTTGGTCAAAATACTGCTTTCTTCATTGCGAATCGCTTTTTTCAACGTCTCCACTGACGCCACATTCAAAATATTGGTTGCGCCTTTTGGCCCGATTCCGGAAATTGCAATCAGCATTTCAAAAAATTCCAAATCATTTTTATCCAAGAATCCGTATAAATCCATTATACCTTCCCGGACATATAAATGAGTATATAATTTTACTTTTTCTCCCTTTTTCGGCAGTTTTTTAAATGTATTGGCGGAAATATAAATCTTATAGCCCATGCCGTTTACATCGACAATTACATACTTATCAATGCTATATTCAATTTTCCCCTCAATAAATCCAATCATCACCTTTATTCTACCCTTTATTTGACCTTAAATCAATAATATGATAGTATGACTTTAATATGCCGATAACTAAATCAGCGAAAAAAGCATTAAGACAAAACAAGACGCGAAGACAAAGAAATCTTGTTCGGCTTAATGCTATGCGTGAAAGCATCAAAAAAGTGCGCAAATTCGCGCTGGAAAACAAAAAAGACGAAGCATTAAAGCTTCTTCCTCTGGCATATAAAGCAATCGATAAGGCCTGCAAGACCGGGATTATCAAAAAAAATAATGCTGCAAATAAAAAATCGGGGTTGGCGAAATTGATAAATAAATCTATAATCCAGAAATAAACAATTCTAAACTAGTTTTAATATCTGTCTTTCCGATTTTTGATTCAAAATCTATTGTCATCAGCTGACGATAGATTTTTTTTAATTCTTCAATAGTGAAATTCCTCGCTTGCTCACTGGATTTCTGGAAAACAAATGGATGAAGGTCTGATTTTGATTTTGGCGAAGTTTTAACTTTGATTATGTTCCTGATTTGGCTGGCAATCATTGATAATAAATAAGATTCATTTTTTCCTTCGTCAATCTGCTGATTAAAAAGCTTTATTGCCTTAGTTTTGTTTTTCTGCCCGATCGCGTCTCCTAATTCAAAAATATTCAAATCAATTTCCGGCCTGATCAATAATTCAATATTTTTCAAACAGATATTTGGGGAAAATGAAATCAACTTGTTGATTTCATTTTCCATTCTCCATAAGTCGCTGCCAATATATTCAACTAATTTATCAATTGCCTGAATGTCGATATTCCCTCCTTGTTCTATGATATAATTTTTAATCCAGCTTTTTAATTGTGCTTTCCCCAATAATTTAAATTCTTCGCATTTTGCTTTGGATTTCAGATATTCAAACAACCCGCTTTTAGCATCGATTCCCTCATCCCAAAAAGCAAGAACAATGCTATTGTTTTTCTCAATACCCCTCTTTTTCAGAAATTCCAAAATCTCGTTTTGAATATCAGCATCTGAAGAAAAAATATTTTCAACAATAATCAGTTTATTCTGGCTGAACATAGAAACAGTGTCCACTGTTTGCCTTAATACCTGAAAAATTTCAATCTCTTCGTCATCAGCATCAATCCTAACAAAATCCATCCAATCGAGATTGGATTTTTTATATTCTTCAACAATCCTTCTCAGTTCTTCTTTTGACCTATATGTATCCTGTCCATACAAACAATAAATCATAATTGCCCTCCTTTTATTTTAATTCCCAAACCACAGGAGTGGTTTGGTCTATGATTTCCAGCCAGATTTTACCTGGCGCAAATTCTATTTCTTTGCCTTTATCATCTAAAAACTGCAACTTTGAACTGCTGTAAGTTCCTGTCTTTTTCCAAAATCCTTTGATTTCTTCTCCATTCTGATAAATTACCGCGTTCCCTTCGCCCTCAACATCAACATCATTATAGTCCGGCGGCTCAATCATCCTTGATTCTGTTCTCATTATTATCACCACGCTTGCTTCTACTTGATTGCTGTTATTTTTATCAATTTCTCGCTGATTGTCGCGCCATCTCCTGTAAATATTCTCGTCTTTGTCATATTCATAAAAAACTTTAAAATGCCCACTGTATCCAATTGATAGCCGCCCATTGACTTTCGCCTTTTGACTTTCGACTTCTGACTCACTAAGATGCGGATACCCTCCAAATTTATTAGTCAACCTATATCCCAACTTTTCCGCTGCATTAAGCAGTCTTTCCAAAGAAGTAAATCCATTATGCGGCATGGGAATCCCTGATTTCTGCCAATAAGCATTATAAGGATTTTCCATGGCGTCAATATTGTCCATAATTTTAGCATCTAATTTATCCAAAGCAAAATGGGAACCTCCCCAGTGAGCGTAAATCGCGTCCAAACCCATTGCCAATGGGATGTAGTCATGCCGGGCGCTGCGCACAGAACCGATTTCTTCGGGAGTTTCGCAGCCATAAACTGCCATCAAACGAGTAATACTGCCGGTAATCACCGGCATTTCAATCACCATATCTGCTTGACTGATTCCTGATAATGGCCGTGTCACTGGGTCGGTTGCCAGCATCACTGCAATTGGCCTGCGATTATAGTTTTCGCATTCCAGTCCAGTAATCGGATTAATGTTGTTTTTATTCTCCTGTTGATTATTGTTTTGACTATTATTGCCAATATTAACTTTCCTATTGCCAAATTTCCAAAATAAAACACCGACAACAATTAAAACTATTGAAATTATTAAAATTATTTTGAATTTTTTCATAATTTCTGACAAATAGGACAGAAATACGTGCCGCGGCCGCCTAAGGAAATTCTTTTTATTTTGCCTTCGCATTTAAAACATTTTTCTCCTTCGCGGTCGTAAACTTGATGATATCTTGCATATTCTCCGGGCTTTCCGGATAATTGCACATATTGGTCAACTGACGAACCCTTATATCTAATCGCTTCCAAAAGCGTATTTTTTGTTTCTTTGAGTAATAAATCTTTTTCTTTATCTGATAATGAATTTGCCGGCCTTTGCGGATGAATTTTCGCCCTGAATAATGCTTCATTCGCGTATAAATTTCCGATTCCAGAGATAAATTTCTGGTCCATTAACAAAACCTTAATCTTGGTTTTCCTGTTTCCCAGCATTTGTTTGAATTTTTTCGCATCAATATCAAACGGCTCTGGACCCAATTCTCTGATAAATTTTAATTTTCTCCAATCATCGACAATTTTCAATTCTCCAAATAAACGGCGGTCATTAAAATCCAGCAATGTGTTATCGGAAAATTTAAAACTAACTCTGGCTATTTTCCCCAGATTCACCCCGCCACCAAGTTTTTGGTGGCTGGGGTAAATCAATTGTCCAGTCATTTTTAAATGAACAGTTAAAGATTTTCCTGATGATAATTCGAAAATCAATAATTTTCCCTTTCTGATTATCTGTTTAATTTTAACATTTCTTAAGTCTTTGATAAATTTTTCTTTTTTTGGCTCTTTAATTACTTTCGCGTTATTTACAATAACATCGGTAATTTTTTTACCGATTATCACATTCAATTCTCTTTTAATTGTCTCAACTTCTGGCAATTCGGGCATAGTCAAAATAAATTCTGCTGATTAGTGATTTTTATTTTCCCGACCTCTGTCGGGATCCCGACTGCGGTCGGGACTTTCGGCTTGCCTTCACGGCTGTAGAGGCGGTTGATTAGGGATTTGAAATGAAATTTATCCAAGGCAAGCTCGGCGTTTTTGATATTATATCCTTTTTTCCAGTCCAAATCTTCTAAACTGACCTTAATCGGAACCTTACAATGAATTGTGGCTAATTTCCTGCTGAAAAACGCCATTTGTTTTTCTTGTTTTATTCTTTCCAATAATCTGGGAGTTAAAAACTTATAATTTTTAACTTGTTCGGGTTTCATCTTGTCTATAATCTTATACATATTTTCAATTGTTTTGAATTCTTTTAACAAAACGATTGCTGTTTTTTCGCCCACTCCTTTTATTCCGGGAATATTATCTGACGGGTCGCCGCGCAATCCTTTGTAATCAATCATCTGCTCTGGTTTTAGTCCGTACCGCTCAAAAACCTGTTTCGCGTCATAAATTACGGTATCGGTCATTCCTCTGCGCAGGGCGTAAATTTTTATGTTTTTATTGACCAATTGTAAAGTGTCCAAGTCGCCGGTTAAAATCAAAATTTCCAATTTGTCGCTGAATTTTTTGGCAATTGTGCCAATAACATCGTCTGCTTCAAATCCCTCTTTGCAAAAAAATGGCGTATTAAAACCTTGAAGAATTTCTTGGGTTTTGGGGATTTGGTATTTTAATTCGTCTGGCGCTTCTGGTCTTTGCGCTTTGTATCCATCATATTCAATATGCCGAAATGTCGGAGCCGGCAAATCATAAGCAGCTGCCAAATAATCCGGTTTTAATTCATTGATTATTTTCAATAATATCGAAGCGAATCCATAAATCGCATTAATCTGCTCTCCTTCACGATTGGTTAAAGGAGGAAGCGCGTGAAATGCTTTGTGTACAATCGCATTTGCGTCAATAAGAATTAGTTTTTTCATATTGATTAGAAATTAGCTCACTACGTTCGCGAAACAAATGGAAATTAGTTCGCTAACGCTCACGAAATAAGTTCGGCCTTCGGCCTCACGAAACTCGCTCGCGAAATTATTTTTTAGTTTTCTGAAACGTAGCGGAAATTAAATTGTTTATTTTAACTAATAATCTTGTAGCAATGTTCTTAAATTCTTTATAATTCTCTTCATTCGTTTTATTTCTTTCTTTTAATAATTCTATCCAATAATCATTGCATTCGTTTAAGGATGCTCGAGCATTATAATAAAATTTTATTTTATCTAAATAATGAAACCTTCCATATCCTTCGGCAATGTTCGCGCCAACTGAATCAGTGGATTCAATAAATTGATCGCCGATAATTTTTCTCATCTGCCAATCAAATGGTTCATAAATTCTCCAACCGACTCTTGATAATTCTCGCGCTAATTTATAAACTTCCAGATCCTCTAATTTTATATAATTTTTATTTTTGTTTGTCTCCATATAAAATTTTTGAGGGATTAACTAAAAATTGTCCGAAAGCCATCAAACCTTTATCAATATCTCGTAAGCTAATTTTACATTTTCTATGAATGCAAAAAACAAAATCTCTATATTCCCAATAATTTTTAATATCTTTTGTATCTTTAATAATTTCTTTTTTCGCAATGAAAGTGAATGCTCTAAAAACATGCTGGTCAAATATAGGATATTCGCTTGGCTTACAAATATGAAATAAAAATATTGAATAAATAATTCCGCTTCTAAATATTTTCCCTGAAAAATTATACAAATCATCAAAACTTGACCTAGAATTCCTAAAACTTCTAATAATCTCCTTGTTTTCTTCCATTAATTTTAATGCTCTTTGATTGCTCTTATTATTATAATGGACTTGCATCTTCCACCGCCATAAATTTTTCAAAAAATCATCTTTTTTAAGAAAACCTTCGTCGCTGATATATGGATAGTAAAGCTTCTCGTCAAGATTTTGACTATCATTGTAAAATTGCGACCAAAACTTAATGAATTTTTGCCAATTTAATTTATTCATGTCTTTATTTTCCATGACGCTCCTTCTATTTATTTCGTTCGCCGCAGGCGAACTAATTTCGTCCCGATGAAATCGGGACTAATTTCATCCCGATCCGAGTCGGGATTTATTTCACGCTAATTAGCCTCTCTGTCTTCGAAACAATCTTGAACTTAACCCAAATAGTATTCTTCGGAAGTATCTTTTTAATTTTTTCTGCCCACTCAATCATAATAATATTTTTTGGATTGGAAATAATTTCTTTAAAATCTAAAGCCAAAATATCTTTATGGTTTTTAATTCTATAGCAATCAATATGATAAAAATTTTTGTAATTCTTCATTAAAACAAAACTCGGGCTGGTGACTTTGTTTTTAATTCCAAGCCCCTTGGCAAATGCCTGAATAAAAGTGGTTTTTCCAGCGCCCAAGTTACCAACCAACCCAAAAACTAATGCCCCTCGATTGCCTCGGGGCAAGCATTCCTTTTTGTATTTTAGTATTTCTCTGGCCAACAATTTCGCCAGTTTTCCTGTTTGTTTTTGATTTTGAACAATAAATTGCTCCATTCAGTTTAATCTTATCAGTTTTAAGAGAATAAAAAAAGGGACGAGCGCGAGCTCGTCCCAAGGTGTCTCTTGCCGGGGTTTTGGCTTTGATGGCCTTTTATGGGTAATTTTCTGCTCCCCAATAAAATCCCTAATCGCCTCTTTGGCCGCGATTTTCGCAGCCAGGCCGTAGGGATCGTTGGGCTGATGTTGCGTACTGTTA
>Ga0315274_10004245_pt1 | contig 21123 bp, 15 predicted proteins | sample YL17G02_20_MG_FD_203700 | JGI IMG/M metagenome (GOLD analysis project Ga0315274, IMG submission 203700) | Sediment microbial communities from Yellowstone Lake, YNP, Wyoming, USA - YL17G02_20 | ecosystem: Environmental > Aquatic > Freshwater > Lake > Sediment | place: USA: Wyoming | collected...
GCCAATCCTCACATTGGGCAGAACGTATGCATTGGGTAACCAGCAATTATCCTCAATCACGACAGGACCAAATGAAACAGGATAGCCTTTGATGACCGATTGATAGGCACCATGAGTGAAGATGCCAGACCGAATGCCTATTCCTACCTCGTTTCCGATTGTCACGGAATCTGCGGTGTTGATCTGGGCGAATTCCCCAAGATGACAATGACTGCCAATTCTGAGCTTCGATTGCGGTTCGTAACAGCTCCCACCCCCGATATACGCCCAGGTGAGCATCCTGAAACTTGGGCCTATGTTGACATCTCTGCCCGCAAGACGACAGTATGGGCTCAGATACGAAGACTCGCCAAGAACTAGGCGCTTGCGGACGTCGATTGTGCAACTGTGCCCAATGGTGACTCTTGGACCAATAGCAATGTCACCGCCCTTAATCAGTACGGAGCGTGATACTCTAGTGTCGTCACCGACTTCGAAAGACCGCACCTTGATCCGAACTCCACCAGGAAGCCGGAAACTCTCCTCATCATCCATTGAACCAATCGAGACATTTCGCCCAATCCTAACTCTCTCTGCATCAATGACAACATCTGGGCCGAGCTTGAGCCCTTCACCAATCTTTTTGTCAGAGCATCGAATCTCAGCTTCTTCTGTCATTTGAGAACCCCCAAGCAGGGGGGATGCGCAACTGGGTTTTAACGATTGAGGTCGAGGGGCTGGGCGCTAATTCATAGCAGACGAAGGGAGATTGGTCATCATGGGAAGGGTTAATGAGGATGATTCCGTGACTTGCATCCGACTAGAGGAGGTTCATGGCAGCATTGAAGCTGAGTGCTAGGCGCGCGCTTCTGCTATCGGCTCACGCAGACGATGCCGAGTTTGGATGTGGAGGAACCGTAAGCAAGTTGGTCGCGGCAGGTGTAGGAATCACTTCAATAGTGTTTTCCATATGTAGGGAATCCGTTGACACATCGAAATACCCCCCAGATGTCAGGAAACATGAGTGCGAAGAGGCAGGCAGAGTTCTTGGAATTCAGGACTTGAGGATTTTTGACTACCCTGTCAGAAGATTCACGCAGTACCGACAAGAGATACTGCAGGAACTCGTTGACTTACGCAAAGAGAAACACTATGATTTGGTGTTCACACACTGGAAAGATGATGTGCACCAAGACCACAATGTGGTCGCGGCAGAGTCCTTCAGGGCTTTCAAAGGAACAGATTCGACTCTTTTGAGCTATGAGGTTCCGCTGGATTGTCAGGCATTCTCTCCGAACGTCTTCGTACCGCTCAATGAAGAGGAGGTTGATAGAAAGGTCGAGGCGATCATGCGGTATGAATCAGAGATTAGTAGAAGGTCCTATTTCTCAAAGGATCTTGTGACATCATCCCTCGGATACCGTGGACCGTTCGCACACACGAAGTTTGCCGAGGCATTCGAGTTGCGAATCATGATTGCTGACTCATGGGAAGAAGACGACCAGACATGACAAGGTCTAATATCTGGGTCTATTCCGCAGGGAATGCGAAACTATAGGAAGCGCGACTCTTGCCTCAAGAAGAGATGACCGCTCATGAGTCTGGGCTCGGAGATCCGAGTCTGGGAAGGTCAGTCATGTCATTCACCTTGGCTAGCACAATGGTGAACCTTGTCAACCTTGGCGTACTCGCTATCCTTGCCAGAATCATAAGCGTAGCCGAGATGGGCGTCGTTGTTTCTGTAGGGCTAGTGTTGGCCGTGGCGTCTGTCATTCCCGATCTTGGAACCGCACAAGGGATTCTGAGCCTAGTTGCTGACCCCTCTGGAGCGCCGCAGAATCAGAGGGTGTACGCCACGATTGGCATAGCACTGAAGGCATTTGCAAGCCTTGTATTCGGACTGACAATCATGTTGCTCGCGGGCCACATCTCCGTACTCATCACTGGGACACTAATGTACGAACCCCTATTTCAGATTGTGTCGTTTGTCGCGATTCTCAGCCCTCTGAATGCTACGATCGGGCAGGTGTATCTTGGTCTCCAGAGAGTCACAGTCTGGTCGGGCCTTCAGGTTGCTTCGACAGTCACGGGGGCTCTGGTGACAGCCGTTTCGGTCCTATCTGGCGCTGGACCCCTCGGACTGGTGTATGGCTACTTGACAAGAGATGCGTTTCTCTGCATTGTATCCATGGTGGATCTTACGAAGAAGAAAGTTCTGGGACTCGCAGGAATCAGCGGCAAGGCGAGAGCGACCGTGAGCAGGATAATCCGCACCAGCGGGATACTCTTCTTCGCGTCTCTTGCCGGACTGATTACAAACTGGTATGATCGAGCCTTTCTGCTTACCAGATTCAGCCTAGAAGATGCTGCAGTCTATGGCATTGCGGCTAGCTTGTACTCGGCCATCGCTCTTGCACCCTCTGCCTTCGGCCCCCCACTCTTCTCAGCTTTCTCACGCAGCTTCAAAGCTGGAGAGGGCATGCTAAAGTCTAACATAGAGAGCAGCATACGTATCGTAACATTCGCCATGTCACTAGTCATGATAGCAGGGGCCGCCTTCTCTCAAGTCATTGTGCCGATTGTGGCTGGACCCCGCTATTCGGGCAGCATATTGCCCTTGACTGTGCTAATGATATCCGGGTATTCCCTTGCTTTGGCAATCTCAACGACAGGAGTGCTGGTAATCAAGCGCGCTGCATCGCGGCAGGCTCTGTGTTTGATTGCCTCGGCCATTGTCGGCATAGCGCTTTCGATAATACTGAGTCCAGTAATGAGCCCTCTGACAATGAGCTTCCTTCGTGCTTTAACGACCGGTTTCAGCTCAATAGGGGTCTTCATCCTGGCACGTCGATATGTGGGATTCGATTCACAAATGAGGCATATCATCAGTCAAGGAGTTCTAGGAGTGGGGGTCTTCGGTGCGGCATGGCTCATGTTATCACTACTCGGAAGCACTCTGCCTGTTTCGGCCGCTGTCGGAGCGCTGAGCATCCTGCTCTACCTCATTTTGACAAGGACCCTAAAGACGGTTCGGGCCAGAGACATTAGGACACTCGAGTATGCGTTGGGACCACGTTACAGACTGCTTGTGAATGTGGCAAGGAAACTACTGGTCGGCAAGGGCGACGAGTGATGGAGTCGTGTTGGCCTTCATACCAAGCGACACACCAGCTTCCGGACAAGAATCTCACCTGATGCAAACAGACATGATGCAAGTACTGCCGAAGCCACTAATGCCGCCGGGAATACTGTGTAGAAAGGCGGAAGAGAGGAAAGGTCGAAGAGTAAGTACAGATCCGTCCTGTCAACCACCCATTGTGCTGCAACGACTGTCAAGTTGTTCCTTACCTGCAATAGTGCAACGGGAATATCAATTGCCACACTAGACGCGTTAGCGTCGAAAACCATGTCGGTGTTGAAGTATATCATGATGTGAGATGAAGCCGAACTGTTCAGCACCAAGACACAGCTGGTGCCATCACGAATGTATCCCGTGAGGAAATCCTCGTCAATCAGTAGATTCACCTCGGTTGAGCCGTTGACTCCGTAGGGGGACAACTGCAGATGACGTATGCTCATGCGCTGGTCATCGTATAACCATCTATTCGTTGTTTCGTATGGTTGTGAGGGGATTAGTGCGGCGATGGCCCCGACCATGAGAATCACTAACAGGAAACAGGCTGCCAGAGGCGGCTTAGAACGCCTCGATTCGGAACATGGGAGGGGTTCATTCTGCGAAAGCGCCGGCTTTATCGCATCCCTTAGCGTCAATATCAGCAGCGATGCAACTATAATCGTAAACCAAAAGTAGCCAAAGTACATCAGCGCAAGGTTTGTGGCACCGGGATCGGTTATGCCAAGGACAGTACGAACGTCCTCTAGGACATAGCCCTCCGTGCTTCTGCTTAGCAGTCTGGGCAGAAAGCTCACGTTGTATAACAGGATGCGAAACCACTTTCTGTCGAGTATATAGACGAAAGGAAGGGCCCACATGAGATGCTGCATATGTACGGTTGGGTAAAGCAAGTAGAAACCGAGAGGCACGACGACAAGAATGGGTATTATCGACTGTACTTTAGACCTGATAGTGAACACTGCCAAGATTAGAGCGAACAAAAGGAAGGGAATGAAGAGTAGAAGAAAACCCGGATGTGCGATTCCTAGGTCAATACGCAGATACTCCCATATGTTGACACTGGCGCCCCTCCATGTCCCATATCCCGAGGATGCAAATGAAGAGCCAGCCACGAGCAGAAGAAGAGTCTGGCCTGCATAGTCCAGAAGCATAGGGAAGTAGAGAACCGAATCGGTAAGAAGAAGGACTGCAAGAAAACGTGCGAACTGTACGTGCGATCCTGTCTTGCTAGTCATTCGCCAGACAAGAAGCAGAAAGACTGGAAGAAGGGGAAGCGCAATGTACTTGAAGCCAGCAGCGATGGCCAAGAAGAAAGCAGACGCCGTAAACCGCTCTCGGGAAAGAAGCAGGAGCGATAACATGAGCAGGAACGGTATGACTGCATCAATCTGTCCATAAATCGAGGTTGTTGCAAGGCTTACGGGGGAAAGTGCCAGAAGCAGCGACTTCATCTTGCTGCGTGTGAACAGAAACAAGAAGTATACCATTGTGACTTCCATGAGGATTAGGGGGATTTTGAAGGAGAAGGCGAAGAATACACGTGTTGAGATTATCGTGTAAGGCCAGTAGTACAGATAAACGAGAAGTAATGGACCTGGGCCATACTGATTGAAAAACGGAATGGGGTCTAGACCCAAGTCGAATAAGGCGAAGCCATAGTACCAATAATCAGCAACATCTGCAGGATGTCCGAAGAAGGGAGCAAGGAGAACTCGAATCACTAGACCAAAGAGAAGTATCGAACGTATTCCGGTTCTCTCAACTCGTGTTCGAATCGTCGTAACTAAGGATTCGAGCTTGCGATGTATGAGAGGTGAAACACCATCCGTCATCCGCGAATCAAAGTATGTCAAGATTTGCTGATTAATAAGGCAGATGGTGGAAGAGCCTCCATTTGTGGAAAGGGGCGTTCCTCTCTCGTTGACTGCGTCCAAGTCGCGTTAATGCGCAGGTATCAGATTCAGTGACAGGTGGCTAGTCGTTCTTCAAAAGAGCCGTCTGGAAGGAGGAATTCGAGCTGGGATTTCTCAGAAAGCATCAAATAGATGATTTGGCGGTCGGTCAGGGGTGATGCCAAATGGTTTCATCCGACGCTAAGTTGCATCTGGGCTTCAGTATAGGCATATGCGCGTACAATGAACGCGTCGGTGTCAGCTTGCTTCTGAGTTTTCTGTCGGCTCAGAGGTTCAGATACAACCTGAGGCAGGTATTCGTGGTATCTACTTGTTCCCGTGATGGTACCGATGAGGCCGTGGAATCATATGCGAAAAGAGGGGCTGTCAAACTCTACCGTGAAACTGAACGAAAGGGAAAATATACTTGTGTCAACACTCTAATCAATGAGGCGCGTCTTAGCAAATCGGATATCCTTGTACTAATCCCCGCGGACGTCGTTCCGTATCGGGATGCAGTAGACTCGATATTAGACTGTTTCTCCAATCCTGATGTTGGTTGTGTTTCCGGACATCCCATACCTCAGAACGTTTCTGGATTCACGGAACATATAGGGGACTTGCTCTGGGAACTCCACCATGAAACCTTCGCTACGATGTCGAGGAAAGGTCTTACTCATGCAACCGGTGAGTTAATGGCGTTCAGACCCAATCTAGTTCCGCCATTATCAGCTGATACAGTGATCGATGACACGTACATCGCCAACAGCATTGTGCGCGCTCACTATCGAATCCTCTACGCTCCCGAAGCAAAGGTGGCCATTTGGGTTCCTCGCAATCTAAGAGACTTTTGGATTCAGCGACTCAGGAATATAGGTGGCCACCGGATGCTCAGAGGAAAGGGTTTTAGCACTCAAGAGATTGCCACGCTGCCGATGAGATTCAGGCTGGGCATAATCATTCGGGTTGCCAGAAGGAGAATAGAACTGCTGCCATACTTGCCCGTTCTCATTTTCATTGAAGCAATGCTGCATCTGCGTGCAAGGTTTGTAATCCAGCCAACTGCATGGCGCATGGTTTCCTCAGCTAAACCAGATGCCAGAGCCTTCCGGCGGAATGACTGAGTGGACATCGAGTCGACGTACTCGGATGCATTGTGTCAAACTGAGGACGTATTGCAGTATTGTTATTGCAGGACCACAAAGCGCGCAGTCAGTTGTCATATGTTGGATTCCGATGACAACGTCCGTCATATCCATAAGCAAACCTGAAAAGAGAGAGTCAATCGGACTGTTTCATCCCATGGATTTCAACTGAAATAGTCAGGACTTCAATCGAGGTTTCGGTGGAGTTGCCATCAGAACGGATCAGCTTCATCATAGGGATATGTGCCCACAATGAACGGCATGGTACGGAACTCCTGCTCCGCAGGCTGCAGGCTGAGCAGTTCGTTCACTCCCTCGACTCGATTGTCGTTGTGTCGACAGCCTCCACTGATGGGACAGACGAAACCGTTAGAGCCTTCGAGAACGATAAGATCCATCTGGTACGAGAGGAAGTCAGGAAGGGGAAGTACACAGCCATCAATCAGATTCTGGAATGGGGGAGAAACAGAGGAGTTGCTGTTATTGTCCTAATCTCGGCCGATGTTGTGCCTCTGAGAGGGGCAGTCGATTCCCTCGTTTCAAAATTCGAAGATCAAACAGTGGGTTGTGTTTCTGGGAGGCCTGTCGTCTGGAACAGGACAGGTGTGATGGGCATGATTGGGCGAGCTCTGTGGGAAACTCATCACGAAACCTTCAGTTTCCATGCGAGCAGAGAGTCCATAACCCACGCCACTGGCGAACTCATGGCTTGTAGGACTGAGGCGGTCGAAACCCTGCCCAAAATCATGATTGATGATGTCTACCTTGCCAACGTTGTGCTGAACAATGGTTTTAGTGTCCTCTATGAACCCCAAGCAGAGGTGATGATATGGGCTCCGACCAGACTGACAGACTTATGGAAGCAACGGAAGCGCAACCTACAAGGTCTAAGGGAACTGAGGGAGCATGGAACGAACCTGCAGACTCTTACCTATTCAGGAATCCCGATGATTGCATTGATCATACTCAGAGTCGTTCGAAGAAACCCCAGCTTGATTCCTGCGATGCCAGCTGTCTTACTCATAGAGCTGCTAGGAAGAGTCTATGCACACTTCATTCGACCGCAGAAGGTTGCGTGGGACATGATTCTCACTGCGAAGCCAATAACGCTCACAAGGTGACTTGATACTCGACTGTGCTCTATCGAGGAGACCTGCGCAACACGATTTGATAGTTCGCGGCGATTACAAGAACGACGGATACAACACTGATAAACGCTGACTCAACTGGGCATGACAAGCCAACCGGACGCTGAACAAACGCAATCCTACTGACGCTATACTGAGCCAAGTCCACGTTAGGGTTCGTGACGTTTACAAATAGCGTAACAGATCTGACCAGGATTTCGCCTGAGAAGCCCGCCCGGAAGTCGTATCGGAATGTTCGTGTTGACTCGTTGGTCAAGTCCTGATTGGGAAGAACTCCAAGTAGAACGTGTTCTGTTTCCCCTTGTCCAGTCATGCATTCGAGAGCTATCCCCATGTCAAATCCCTCTCCCAGATACGGCTCGGAGTTGCTCCTTGCTACCGCCACGGCCATGGTCAGAGAGGTGTCGACGCTGAGCCCTAAGGAGCTTGTGAATCCAGCTCCGTATGCACCCTCTGCGGTACGTTTCGCAGATAGAACTAGGCCGTCTGCTACAGCTCTATAGGTGACCAAAGGACTCCCCGCGGACCAATTCAGAGACCAAGGCTCTGGAGAGAGATTGACATCATGCAGTACATAACCGAAGTCTGACGAAAGGGGTAAGTCGGGTTCGTAGTAGGAACATGCCAAGACAAGGGCAACGAGCATTAAGGCCATAGAATGCCGGTCGGGTCGCTCTATGAAAATGAAGGGTAAGAGCCAGATTGTGTACCATCCGTGTAGAGTCCTCAGAGAAAGTATGAGGAAAAAAGTCCCCAACAGGACAAACAGAGACTTGCTTCTGAGGGAGTTCTGCAAACACAGTGGCCACCTAGTCGAAATGGCCACGAGTAGAACACCCGCAGTCACGATGAAGAAAGCCAAGAGATACTCCGCATCGGGGGGTCGCCACCAGTACCTGTTGATGAGTATGTCTTCTGCATGAACTAGCCTGCTCAATCCGACGACTATGACTGTAAAACCGAGGGCGAAAAAGCACTTGCGAAGCAGAGATGGAACATGCCGGTTAGAGGAGAATAGTGCGCCTCCGAACGAAATCAATGATAGGAGAAATGCAATAAAGGAAACAACCCATGACTCTGAGTTAGTAGCTACGATGAAACCGTACGTATGGGCCAGACTGTTCATGAAGTGCCAGATGGGAATCCACAGACCCGAGTAGTACGAGAGCCCGATGGTCGTCAATATCAATGCCAAAACCAAAGCAATGATTCTGGAAACTCTCCTGCCGCTATCAAATCTACCAAGAAGACACACAACACACGCGAACAACATATGAAACCGAACAAGGACAGAACTGACCAAGACCGCGACGTACGCTTTGGGATGCCTGTATTGGCTGAATAGGGCAGCAAGGATAACGGAAGCTGAGAGGATGGTGTCTATGTGCCCGTTCAGAGCGCTTTCAATGACAAGAACTGGAAAGGTCACATATAGTAGTGACAGTACGGACGCCTCCCTTTTCCCGTATGCCCTGCTAGCGAAGGCGAAGAGTGCAAACATTCCAATGAGGTCGAACGACACCATGATTAGTCTAACACAGTACGAGAATGCCATGGAACTGCCTAGGGAACTGAGAGGCAGCAATAGAGCTGCAGCCAGTGGGCCATATGGGAAGTAGAAATCAACATAGGGGATTTTGCCAACGCTCATCAGAAGCGAGAATCTGAAGTATGAGAATACATCAGTGGACAGAGGTATCGACAGAAGAAGATAGGGGGCTCTGACCAAGAGTGAAATCGCCCCCGAGAGAAGGAGGGAGTGCTTTGATGAAATCCGGTCGGCAATGCTGCCCGCCTTGGTCATAGAACCGACGAGAAAGATGTAGCTTCCGGTCAGAATGCAGTACAGATAGACGAAGCGCGTAATGGAGTTCAGGATGAGTGGTACAGCCATCAGTAACGCTGTTGTTGAAACCAGGGCGATAGCTGATGCGAGAAGTGATGATATCTCTTTGGGCGGCCCAATGGATAAGCCCCCGTCTAACATACAGAGCTCACGACCTTGATCGCGAACCGACTAGTGCAATCGACATTATCGGTCATCACTCTTCTATGAGACCATTCGTCTGGCCGGGTTCATGTAGTAGTTGATTTGGTCGGCTATTATGCTCCGCAAATCGTAGCGAGGAGCAAGACCCAGACCCCGTATCTTAGACGTTTCAGATAGAAGGATTGGTACATCCGAGGGACGGAATCTACTAGGCTCGAAAACAATGTCTGTTCGCCCCTTCTCTGTTTCGACAGAGAAGCCACGATTCTCAAGGCCAATGGACAGCTCCTCGTCGAGCAGCATTCTATCCACCTTCGTCAGAGGCATTTGGAGTCCGAAGTACTGCGCGTCCTCCATATCACAAGGGTTGTCTACGATAGCCGATCCATCATGAAGCCGTATCGATTTGACCTTGTAATGGGCAGCCTCCAGTGAAAGAAGGATGAACGAGAGAACACTATTTGTCCTCTGGGACCCTTGGTTGTAGACATCGCCACAACTGCCTCTCAGAGCCAAGAGCAGGTATCCATCCACTATGTCTGTTACATGACTCCAGTCTCGAAAAGATGTCACATCTCCAATTGCTATCGACTCGCGCTCCTTGTAGAGAACCTGCATTACCTGTCTGGTTATCACTGATGTCACGAACTGATCGCCCCGTCCAGCACCCTCATGGTTGAACGCGCGGCTTACGACCGTTTTCAGTCCGTAAGTGTGATAATAGCCGCGCATCAAGTGGTCAGCGGCAACTTTGCTCACAGCATAGGGGGACATCGGTCTCAGCGGATTCGTTTCACGTATAGGAAGCTCTGGAATGCTCTTCGGCTCTGGGAATACAAGACCATACTTGTTACAGACCTTAGACCATTGGTTCTCAGAGTACACGACCAGTCCATATTCCTCACTTGAGCCAGCAAAGACGATTCTCGGATTGAGGGACTTTAGGCGGATTGCCTCAAGAAGATTCGCTGTGCCCAGTGCATTCGTGGAGAACGTGGACACGGGATTGACAAAGGACTCGGGTATGTAAGATTGGGAAGCCAGATGAAGCACAAAATCGGGCTGCGATTTGTCCACAGCATTTGCGATACTTGATATGTCGACTAAGTCGCCACTCAAGAGGGTAAGTCGCTCTGGATTGAACTCGCCAATACGTTCCAGAGTGTCGACGCTTCTGGATTTTCTGCGGTCGATTCCGTAGACTGTTGCACCGAGTTCTAGGAGCCTCCTTATCAGGTACGGTCCCACAAACCCGGATGACCCAGTCACCAACACCCTTGAACCAGCGAGGCCGTTTCCGAGAATATCACTTGTGTTGGTCAACGTTCGACTACTCCCGTCGCACGCGGGCTTCATCCATGGGGATATATATACTCATTCCCGACAAGACCGCGAGAAAGAAGAACAGTCGGGACAGACATCATCATTACAAGGCAAGTGGAACTCGAATGTACCTTCTTCACTGACGCGATGAAGACTGCATAATCCCTCAGAGAAGCAGCAACCATTCTGAATCAATGAGGATACGTCAATCGTATCCTCAGAACTCTGATGAAGGTCTGGGCATACGATAGAAAGAAGAGCGGAAAGGAAATACTGGAATGACCTATATGTCTCTCTGTGAAAGGCACCGGAATCTCTGCAACAGTGCAGCCCCGCTTCGTGCATTTCGCAAGTATCTCCTGCATGGCATCGAAGTCTCGTGCTTCAATCTCAATGTCGTCAAGTATATGTCGTTTATACACACGAAAATTGCTTGAAGTATCCTTGATGTTGCCCCCGATGCATCTGGAGAAGACTGCATTGAGGGTCAAACTGAGAACCTTCCTTGGGAAGGATAGACCGATATCGAAGCCACCAATCCATCTTGAGCCTATCACAATGTCGGCATCCGTTCTCAGTAGCTTCGGTATCATCGTGGGATCATGCTGAAGATCGGCATCCATGGTCAGAACCCGACGACCTCTGCATGCTCTGAGGCCTTGGCCCAGTGCAGCACCGAAGCCGGGGTTGGTCTGAATCATGAAACGTGCACCGTTTTCCACGCAGAATGGCTCTGTTCCGTCATTCGAGCCGGCATCAACAACAATGATTTCGTACCTGAGAGTAGACTTGTTTAGAATGGATTTCAGCTTGGGAACGAGAACTCGTAGATTTTCCGCTTCGTTCTTGGCAAGAAGCAGTATGCTCAAATCCACTGTCCCTTCCATGGAAACCGGGTCAGTGGTCGGGTTTTAAAACGCTTCCGCGTATTGGTGGGTATCCACGCTAAGTGCTGCCTGCAGCCTTGGCATTGTCTATGCCGGATAGGCATAGTCGAAGACAAGAAGATGACGGAGTGTAGAACTGGCACCGGTTAGAATGCGGTGGAGGAAACTGAACGATGAGAGTGTTAATGGTTGCAGAGAGATATCGACCGGCCATAGGCGGTGTGGAGAAACATATCGAACATGTCGTGGACATCCTGAATTCGCGGGGATTGCATGTGACGATCCTAGCAGGGGCCAGTTCCCCCCTGCTGCCTTGCATAGAGTCCTCGGAACAGTGTATGATACTTCGAGTACCACAAGGATGGGGGAAGAATCCGTTTCTGTTTTGCCTGTGGACACTGTACAACAGAAGGGCGATGAGCAACTTTGATTTGTTCCATTTTCATGATACTCTTGTCCTGATGTCTTGTGGTATTCCCTTGATGCTGCTGCAACCTAGGACTCCTCGATTTGCCACCTTTCATGGCTATGAGCAAGACCCCGTGCCTATGGTGTGGCAGGTGGCTAGGAGAATCGCTTCCAGACTGGTACGAGGCTCAATCTGTGTAGGCAGCTTCATCCGGAAAGCATACGGAATCCACTGCGACTTGGATTCCATTGGCGCCGTCGAGAGGCCGGGTCCAGTAGTAGGCGGCGGTAAGGGGGCCATTTTCGTCGGCAGGCTTGAGGAAGATACGGGTATTCTCAAGTACGTAGACGCTCTCAGAATTGTCAGGGACAGGTACCTCATTGATTTGCCTCTGACTGTATGTGGCTCAGGAAGTCTTGATGAGAGAGTGAGGGAAGCAGCGTTCACTGCAAGGTTAGCCGCGGAACTGCTCGGGCCCATCAGCTCTCCCATGACTGTGCTGGCCAAGGGGCAAGTCTGTCTGGCCGCTGGTTATCTATCGATGCTCGAAGCAATGAGTACTGGACTACCCGTGATTGGAATTGCCAAGTCACCCTTGAGAATGGCCTATCTGAAATCCATGCGAGGAGCGGGGGCGCCCATATCCATTCAGACAACCACAGATGGAGTCGCTCGAGAGATAGCACGAATAATAGGCGACGACAGGCTACGGGCATCATTGGCAAACAGAGGCCGTGCCTTTGCTGCAAAGATGACTTGGGAGCGGATGACAGACTTGTACATTCAACTGTGGTCGAAAGGGTCTGCCCCGAAACCGTGATGAGAGCAACTATCCGAGGTACAGACGCTCAATACGATTGACCAAACCATGAACGTGTGTTGGCAAGACCGATCTGGCAACCTGAAAGTCAAACGCTTGAATCTCATGAAACAGAAACAGAAGTCCCACTAGGAGCAGCATTGCGAGGGCAACAACAAGCAGCATGGAAATGAGACCAGATGGAGAAACCAAGTAGACAACAACTGCAGATATCACAGAAGCAAGTCCAACGCGAACAGCTGATTTCGCGACCAGCCGGCCCACTCGGACTCCGACCTTCCTCGTTCTAACGATGGCCGTAAGAAGCAGCAGCGTGATGTAGAAGCAACGGGCGACTGAAGCACCCAACAGACCAAAGAGAAGTGTGAGTTGCCAGCACCCCACAACCTCAATGACAATTACAGACAGACCGACGGCCCAGAAGAACCTCGACTCGCCCATGGATCGAAGCACAGTGTGCAGGGCATAGGTCAGGCCCCAGAGAGAGTAGAAGACAGCCAGCATCGCGAACGACAACGATGCGCCGGCAAACTGAGCGTATGAGGGACCGAAGAGGACCAGCAGTATTGGTCCAGCGTTCAGGGCGGCTATCATGGACACTGGCAGGAGTAGAATCAGGATGTATCTCAAGAGCATCGCGACTGCCAGACTCGTCGTTTCGTGTCCTACACCCGCATCAGACGACATCTGCCTAATACGGGTCAGAAGCGGGTACAGCGACGTCGACACTGCGAGTGACACGAAGCTCAACAAGAAGAGCAGTCCCAGCAGCACGTCGTATACTCCAAGAGTAGAGAGGTCCGTGAGATGCAGGAGGATTACTCTGTCAGTGTTCTGGATTGTCACATCGACCGTCTGAAAGATGAGGCTTGGTACTGCAAACACAAGTACGGGGCGCATGTCCACCTTAGTCGATTCCGAGGGCAGTCCTCTGACTGAGAAACCTGAGTACAGTATGAATGCAGCCAGTTCGGCGGCCAACCACCCAAGAAGGACCCCAAGGACTCCAAAACCAAGCAAGACGAGAGTAATCGCGGCGGTCGTCCTAACGACCTCGAACACTATCCTCCCGATGACCAACTGTTTGACGAGGTATCTCCCCATGAGAAATGAATCCAGAAACGCCTCCAGCGACGACAGAGGTGCAATAGCAAGTGCAAGGTATAGCAGCTCAGGTGTCAGCACATCAGTCGCAAGGATCAGAGGAGAAAGGGCCAGGACGACCAAGACTAGGAGTGTGGCAACAGCAGCGACAAGTCCAACAGACCGCCGCAGGAAACCCTTGACACGGCCAATCTCGCCCTTGCTCTCGGCCTCAGGAATGAACAGGGGGGCGGCATAGTTCAGACCCGCTGCCCCAAGGAATTGCATGAATCCGTAGATGATACCAAGCACTGCAATCTGTCCCATCTCAGCCTGAAGTAGGAAACGGGTCAGGACCATTACGACGACGATTCTTGCGAAGCCTGAGAAGACTGATTGAGCTAGGAAGACCGTTGTTCCCTTCGCTGCAGTGGTCGTGAGGTCGCTCATCAGTCTGCGCCCCCCGGCAGGTCGTCTGTTCTGTCCGTCCGGAAACGCTTTTGAATGTGTGCCCCAACCACCTCAACTCGAAGAACATGTTGAGGGTTGCGATGCTATCTCCTCTACCGCCTCAAAAGGCGGGAGAGTCATCCTACACGCGCGCTCTTGTCGAGGAACTGGCAGCGACTGGTTCGGTCGGCGTCTTGGCAGTGACCGGACCGGATGCGACTCCCTTGAACGCGATGGGCGGACATGTTGAAACCGCGACTATCTGGCGTGGCAGAAGCCTCCTCTATCCTCTGAGGACTGCAATGTTTCTCAGGTGGAAGAGACCTCACATCGTGCACGTTCAGTTTGGACCTCACGGCGACGTCTATGGGGGCATGTTCGGAGAGCCCATGCTGCTGCTTCTGTTGATCCTCCGAGCAATGGGACTGCGAACGACCGTGACCCTACACAGCACCTGGATGCTGAGTCAGGTAGTGAACAGGGTCAGGAGCCACCGAGGACTAAGATGGCTATCGAGCGTAGCTGTGCCCTTCTTCAAGGCCTACATGAAGGCGCTCGACTGGGGCACGGATACAGTGCAGCTCAGCACCGTCAAGATTGACTCACATCTCAAGAGGATGTTCCTCGTTGAATACGGATGGAAACCTGAGAAGGTGCTTGAGATTCCCCATCCCTGTAGAACTGACATGCAGAAGTTGGACAGGGAGGAATCACTCAACAGGCTCGCACTTGCCGGATGGCAGGTGGTCCTGATGTTCGGATTCGTAAGGAGGGGTAAGGGCATAGAGATGGCAATCAGAGCCATGGAGATTGTGGCAAGGAATCAGCCCAGCGCAATGCTCGTAGTTGCCGGGACGCCGATTGACAGGGATGGTGAAGCCTACCTGAGGGAGGCGAGAGATCTCGTGGAAGCCAAGCATCTGCAGCAACACGTCCGGTTCGATTCGGACTTCATCCCGGATTCCTCTGTTCCGCTCTACTTCTCTGCATCACGCATTCTGCTGATACCGTCGACCGAGAGCATCGGCGCAAGCGGACCAATGCATAGTCAGGCTGGATTTGGAATACCCATCGTCGCGTCCGATGTGGGCCTCCATTCTCGTCAGGCGCTCGGTGGTAATCCTGTGCTCTTCAAGAACGGAGATTATGAGGGCCTTGCACGCACACTATTGATACTGCTGAGGAACGAGGAACTGGCCACCAAGACCGGCGAAGGAATCAGAGAGTATGCGCTTCACGAGGGCTGGAACGTCGCAGCAAAGAGGACACTAGCCAACTATGCGAAGACACTGCGTCTATGATCTTTCACGCATCAGCCTCTTTGAAATGAAACGGCCGCTTCGGTATATAGGGAAGTGCGATTCTCTCACACTCTCTCAGGAACTGTCTGGATAGTATGTCCCATGAGTACTTCTTCTCGACGAGAGTCCTAGCTCTCGAACCCAGCTTCGACCTTCGGTCTGGGTCTTTGCAGAGACTGACAACCGCATCGCAGAAATCCTGCTCATTGTCCGGTCGGACAAGGACACAGACGGAGTCATCGACCACCTCCATCGTTCCAGCGACACGCGTTGTCACCACAGCAGTCCCGGCAGCCATGTACTCGAAGAGTTTCAACGGCGATGCCGCATGAGAGAGGGCCGAGTTGGGAAACATGCAGAGCGTGATGTCAGCAGCCGCATTGAAAGCCGGCATCTTGTCAAATGGTTGAAGGCCAGCGTGAACGAGAGTATGACCCAAGTTCGAGCCTATCAGTCGATTGATCAGCACATTGGACGACTCGCCCGTGCCAACAAGGAGTATCACGGCCTCTGGGTAGTCGCGATCAAGTCGGACGGCCAGATTATACAGAGTGGGGACGCCGGCCCAGTCCTCAAGATGGCCGGCGAAGAGGATGACGACCCTTCCCCTCAAGCGATACTTGTCTATCACTTCCGAAGCATCAACTGATGGGGTGAACACCTTCGTGTCGACGCCGTTGGGTATCACTGCAACCTTCCTCTCCGGCACGCCCATCTTGACCAGAAGCCGCTTCAGGTAGTCAGTCACAACGAGGACACGATTCGACAGCCGATACAGGAAATACTCGGTGAACTGCAACAAGACAGGACCCAGACTTGACATGCTCGTCTTGGCCAGAGTGGCGGCATATGCGGACATCCAGTCGGGGCACATCATTATGAGCGGACGGAGGGTCAGCTTCGCTGCAAGAAACGATACTATGCCCAAGAGTGGGGATGCATGCGCCGAAACAACGATTTGAGAGCGGCTGTCTGCGATGATCTTGAGCGAATAGGCCGTGAACAGCATCGTGGTCAACAGGAAGGCGAACGGTCGAAGCCAGCGCCAGAGCCGCTGGAGATACCTATCGACGAGCAGGTAGTGGGCATCGATATTCGGATGCACCTTGGGTGGAGGACGCTCCCAGTTCTTCTTGTAGGGCCAATCATCGGGCCTCCTGCCGAGCAGGTAACGAAGGGGCTGAACCGCGATGAAGGTCACTCTGATGCCATTCTCGGCGACACGTCTTGCCAGCTCGAAGACGGACCGGTCCGAGCCTAGAAATGGAGGGAAGTGTTCCACAAAGACCACAAGACGTCGAATTTGGCCAGATGGATTCACTGCGACCACGAACTCTCGGCTGAACAAGTGGGTCCGGGTTCTATCGCTATTAAGTGATTTGCTGGGGAACACTCAGACTGGAAGGTCCCGGAGATGCGGCAGGGTTCTGCTGCGCTTTCTACACGACCGGATTCGGTCTACGATGGTTTGTCTTCCCGCGTTTCTGTCTTCGTCACAGCTAGCGGAGCCCACTTAGCACTCTCTCGCTCAAGAGGTATATAGGCGGCCAGAGAGATTGCGATAAGGATTGGCGTAAAGAGGAAATACAAGGGGTCTAGCGGTCCAGCGTACACGGTATAGAGGAAGTCAACGATATACCAGTACTCACCAATCCTCGCCGGGTAGATGGTGAGAGTCAGATTATCCAAGGTGCCGCTACTGTCGGAAACCTCTGTCCAAAATGCGTATCTCCACAGAATGTGGGTGAGATTCGTGAATATGCCCGTCTGAGGAATGATGCTGCCGTTGGCTGGCCGACCATGACCGTCGATGCCCATGTACGACAGGGACAGATCCGAAACCTTACCGAAAGTCGGATCCCAGCTGCATGTGATTCTCGCAGCAAACTCTGTCGTGGGTTCGAAGACTATGGAAACGGCCTTCGTGAAACTGACTGTGACATTCCTGAGCAGGGTGGCATTGTAGACGCCGGTTGTGTTTATCCAGAATCGGCCACTCTGACCGTCCCCTTCCACTCCTGCCATTATCTGACTGGGGTCTAGTCCACTGTTGGACACGTTCACCAGACAGACCCACCCCTCGACCGACTCGAAGTCGTCGCTCCATATTCGTTGTTCTTGAAAGCCGAGCGTAGCAAAGTTGTCGTGCGTATAACTCGGATATACCAGCAGGAGACACAGGACAACAGTCAGCACCAGGCGCTTGTTGCGGACGAGCAGAAACAGTGGTAATGGCCACAGGATGTACCAACCATAGAACACCTCTCTTGACATGGCGAGCAAGAGCAGGATAGTGGCAGAAACGAGTATGAGCAACGAGTCAAGGGAAACTGCACGTGGTTCCGGTCCATTCCAGCTCTTGTAGGCCTCACGCACGACCATCAGGCCAATGCCAACGGCACTAAGACCCCTGACAATGCCGATGTCAACAGGATAGCGCCAGTAGACAAGCCTAGAGGCTGGAGTCAGAGGATACAGTCCGGCGATGAAGCCCGCAAAGATGAGTGTGAGTCCAATTATGAGAGTGATCCACTGATACTCATGCCAGTACGATCCCGGGTTTCCTTTGACAAGCTGGTGAATCGTTACGACAGTCCCAAGTACGATCCCGCCGATGACAAGTATGTTGAGGGCCATCGTGCCCACGTTTGGATTGGATAGGAAGCCGAGCAGCGAAGAGATGAAGCCGAACTGGGACACCGTGGTCGAAGAGCCGTTTGGGGGTAAGCCCCCGCTACCAATCAGACCTGCAACCAAGAATGGCACAAAGGTGATAGCTGCTGATATGGCTGTGAGAAGCGAGAACTCAAGCCGCGTTCTCCACCCTTTGAGGTAGAAGAGGAAGAGCGGAAAGAGTGCCAATGGATAGACCTTCGTTGCAGCACCAAGGCCTAGCATAAGCCCACTTGCACGGTGTTGCCCCTTGAGTAGGAACCACATAGATGCCAGCATGAATAGGTTGGCAATCGGTTCGAAATGCCCGTTCCAACCTGACTCGATTATGGAGATTGGAAGAAGCGCGTACAAGACAGCGGCGATTCCACTCCATCTGGGTCCCACCAGACGCCCGGCAAGACTCCAGACTGCGATGACAACGCCAACATCCATCAGAGCGGCAAGCACGCGAAAGCTGTCTACTGAAGGAGCTAGCCAAGTGATGATGAGAATGAAGTAGGCGAAGACAGGCGGGTATGGGAAGTAGAATCCACTGTACGGGGTCAGGCCCATCTGCATGAACTTGCCAAAGTCCAGGTACCATAATGGGTCCAACGAGATGAGTTCAGTCTGGCCGACAAAAACCAGACGAGCCGCAATCGTGAGGAGGACAATGAGGTGGATTGGATAACCACCTTCGAGATGTGACCTCTCCCTCAATCGTTCCCGATAGAGAAGGGCAGCGATCAAGGATGTGTAGAGAGGAACCCAAACATAGAATGCAACAAAGAAGGGGTACATCTGACTGCCTAGGATTCTGATGACGACAGCCATGAGCAGGTTGATGACAAGGAAGAACGCAGCCAGGAGGTTGGCAAGTCGAAGCCCCCGAGGGCTGAATGACAGCTCAACATCACCCAATTTGGCATCTCTCCCTATGGACTCTACGGACGGCGCTTGCCCCCCTGAAAGAGAAGTCTAGCCACGAGCTCAAGATACAGGAGTATGGTCCTTCCCTTCAGCTTGCTCTTTCCTCTCATCCTGTCACGAAAGACTATAGGGACCTCGGTCACGCGCAAGGCTCTGTTTTTGACCATAATCTCAAGCAGGAACTTGTAGTCTGCAAATCTGAAACCCTCAGCAAGAATCCGACCTGATCTGCAGCCCACGAATCCACTCATCGGGTCTTTGACAGGCAGCCGGAAGAGCAGACGGGCGACCAGGGTTGCGACCTTGCTTATGGCAATCCTCCTGCCGGGCCAGCCCTCAGTTCGGCCGTCCGGAACGTATCTTGAACCCACGACGACATCGAATCCCCTGTCAAGAAAGCTGAAGAAAGCGGGTAGATGTTTCGAATCGTGGGACAGGTCAGCATCCATCACTACGACCGGGCCTTTCTCCGCCTGACTGGCGCCTAGACGAACAGCACTCCCGAGGCCGCGGACGTGCTTTCTTACTATAAGCCGGACCCCACGAAAGCGCTGTCCGAGCCCAGTCACAATGCTCTGAGTGCGGTCCTTACTGTCGTCATCCACAACTATGATTGACACATCGTCTGTGCCTATGACTTCAAAGATGGATTCGATAAGCCGGCCGATGTTCTCTTCTTCATTCAGCGTCGGGATTATGATAGTCCTCATCCGGCCGGGTCCTCCATTTCAGACTACCCAGATACAGCATTGAGTTGTTCACAACGTGAAACAAGCACGTTATGAAGATGGTGCAGAAGTCGACGAGCGTCTTCCACTCGAGGCTCACTTCCTCTGAGCCTTGGCCAATGCCTCTCTTGCCGCCTCAATGCCCTTGAGATCGTTGACCGGAATCCAAGTGCCTGAGGGTATGTTGATCGCGAAGAGCCGCCCCTCACGAACTAGTACAGGACAGACCACATTCTCAAACGACGACTCAACCTCGAGTGAAACCAACTTCTTGAAGTACGTATATGCCTCGGGGCCGAAAACTGTGATCCCTGTGTGAGCAGGGATGGCAATCATCGGATATTTGATTGTGTCCAGCACCTTTCCCTTTCTGATTATCATGCCTGAGTATTGATAGGGCGTTTCGGGGACAACAACAAATGTGGCGATACAGCCGCTTTTCCGGGCTCTGAGATGGCCCTCAAGAAACACTTCTCCATAGGGTTTCTTCATCCTGACTACTACGTCATCCGGGTTGTGCACAATCGATACGAGTGAGTCGTCAAGCGTCCCGTTGTTCAGAGCATGGAGGATGGCGCCAGCATTTCCAACCCTCCTTCCACCGGGGTCTGCAGAATAACGAATCCTGACACCCCATCGAGCACCGTCGCCGAGATGCGCCTCGACCTTCTCGGCTAGAAAGCCTGTGAGGACCACAAACCGCTCGAACCCCGCCTCTGCATACTCTCTCACGGTCCTCTCAATCATGCTCTCTTTGCCGTCGATGCTAATCATCACTTTGTTGATGCCTTCATTCTGGGTCTCGCTCCGAATACGAGTACCCTTGCCCCCTGCTGGCATCACAACGACCGTTTCTGCCTTGAGCTCGTCTATCTCTCTTCTTGACACCCTTGTTGTCGTGTCCTCTGTGTTGACTCGGGCGCGTATCTCCGACATGATTGACTCCAGAGTGTCTGTCATCGGTACCCCTGGGCCATCTGATTCTGAGTGACCTCAAAAGGCTTTTGCGGGATCCTCTGCGCCAGACCCCCGGTCGTTTCGATGGGGAAGATTCGGTTTGATCCCATGTGTGATTACCAAGTAAAGAAGAATCATGCATAGGGTGATGATTCCAAATACAGGGTACCATGCATAGTCCGACCAGAACAAGTGAAACGAGAACGGTATCGTCAAGGGGTAGAAGAGGTATAGGCCATACTCCTCCCAAGGTCCCATTGTCATGTCTAGAAGCAGATGGCTAAGCGCTC
>Ga0315274_10004246_pt1 | contig 21120 bp, 44 predicted proteins | sample YL17G02_20_MG_FD_203700 | JGI IMG/M metagenome (GOLD analysis project Ga0315274, IMG submission 203700) | Sediment microbial communities from Yellowstone Lake, YNP, Wyoming, USA - YL17G02_20 | ecosystem: Environmental > Aquatic > Freshwater > Lake > Sediment | place: USA: Wyoming | collected...
TGCATTGCTTGGAGTTATCGGAACGAGCAGTCTTAACGATACTGGTTGTTGGTGGGATGGTGCAAAAAACATTTTACGAGGTCATATAATCCAAGGAGCAAGAGAAAAGGTAGCTGGAGATGGTTTTCATTTAGTTAAAGGTCAGATAGGGTTCTTTGATGATATAGTAGCGGTTGATGGATTATGTATGATAACGTTAGGCAAATATTTAAAACAAAGTGGAATAGATATTGACATACAAACTTATTCAGGAAACCATTTTTATGATCTTGATTTGTGTATGTGTTATTTATCTAAAGGATTTAAGGTAGGGATAGCAGATATTTTAGTCTACCATAAATCGGAAGGGGAAAGCAACCAACAAGAGGAATGGACAAAAGATAGAGATTCTTTTATTAATAAATGGAAATCTAAAGGAGTCGAATTTCCTGTAACGGTTGAGAGTATGAAATCATGGAGAGAAAAGAATAATATTGTAACTCCAGACCTTAACAAACAACCTCAAATTATAGAAATCGAGATCTAAAATGGATAAAAAAGAATTGATTGATTTATTGAAGAAGTGGCAGGATGTACACACTAATATAGAAAAAATGATTATCGATCTTGAAAAAGCTTTAGCGTGTGATATTGTTGACAGTCAGCTATACAATATTTCATGGAAGAACTATGAGATATATACAGAAACAATTGCTATAATATTAGCTAATCAATTCAATAAGAAAGTTGTTGATGTTTTAGATTGGTTGTCGTGGTATTGCTATGAGAATGATTTTGGTAAAAGAGGGTTTGAGGCCAAAGCTGGTAATTGGAAGAGAGCAAAGAAAATAGGAAATCTGGAATCACTTTTAAAAATCATTGAGGCATAGATGAATTTATTTGACCATCTAAAGGCTATAACCAATCCAAAAGCAGATTTAGATTTCTCTGATCCTGCTGTAGCAAAAGATTATGATTGCTATATGATGAATCGATATATTTCTATGTGCGAAACATTTCTTCCTATTTGTGCGCAGATGAATATGTTTGAGGTTCCTAAAGCACAACATTACAACTATTATAAATCATTATTGCCACAGCGTCAGATTTTCTTCCAGTATATTAAGAAAGAGAAAGATTTTACTTGGGAAGAGAAGAAAATATTAGCAAAACACTTCGGAGCAAATTTAAGAAAAATTGATGATATGATTGATATGATGGATGAAAAAGAAACTAAAGAAATCTTAAACATTTATCGAGATCAAGACGGGGGATTTTCTTATGCAGAATAATGAACAATTCGGGCGTAAACCAAAGAAAGTTAACGAAACTCTAATTCATAAACAACAGACTATTGAAGACCAACACATTATTAGAAAGGTACAGATTGATTATGGAAATTCAAAAAAAGATTAAATGTTTGGCATGTGGTACTATTATTATTGTAACAGAAGGACAAAATACAAATTGTCCCTGTAAGAAAGTAGTAATAGTTGAGGGACATATCCAAGGAAATATTGGTACAGATTATGTTGATGTTTCACCTATACTCTTGAAAGAATAATCAATGGAAACTAAATATTTGATTCTTATATCGGGGAAAATGCAAACAGGTAAGAATGCGTTTGCTGATTTGTTTGAGAAGGAATGTTGGACGAAGGATTATGATGTTAAGATGGATTCCTTTGCTTCTGTTCTAAAAGAATGGTGTTGTGAGGAGTTTAAAATATTAACAGATTATCTTAATTCTTTTAGTGATGAAGTTAAGGCGAATATTCCTTTCTTTGGTGATATACGCTTTGAACAGACGAAAGATGCAATTCATAATGTGATAAATAAGATTCAAACTAAAAGAGATAATTGGTTTAACGAAAAGAATGATATTACAAGATTGATATTGCAGGTAGTCGGAACCAATTTATTTCGTAAGCACGTTGATAATGATTTTTGGATTAAGGAGTTGATTAAGAAAGTAAATAAATATCAAGAGAAATATGTTATTGTGACAGACGCAAGATTTCCAAATGAGATAGATCTTCCACATAAGCTTATTGAAAATCGAAGAATCATATCTATAAGGATGCAGAGAGATACAGCACAAACATCAACACATCCTTCTGAAACTGCTCTTGATACATATGCGTGGTTTGATTATACAATTGAGAACAATGGAAATCTTAAGATGCTTGAAGATTCAGCAAAGACGGTTTTTAACGACATAGAATCAACACTAACATTATAAATATTAACATAGGAGAGTTTATGGAACAGGAAAGTCAGTCAATAGTTTTTGCGGATGATAAGATGACAGTTGAGAATGTAACATCTTATATCCCAACAGGTAATAGAATCATTGGACAAGTTATTAACGATCCTCGAAAAGAAAAGATTCTTAAGAGTGGTATTATCCTTCCCAATGATATTCTCGGTGGTAAAGATCCATATATTACTGTTAAAGCAATTAAAGTTGGAAGAGGAACAATGAGTCATAATGGTATCGTTCCTTGTGAAGTTAATGTTGGAGATTTGTGTCTTGTGTTTAACGGTAAATGGTTTGAGCTTAAAGAAAAACCAGTAGTCGATGAAAAAGGCAATATAAAAGACGGTGACTCGTTTGTAATTTTCTCTGAGAACGATATTGTTGCGCTCTATAAGGATCGGGAAAAGGAATAAGAACATGGGTAATTTTCTTGGATTCTATTATGGCAAACCAGTATCTCCTATAGTTAAGGGAAAGAGTGGAACAATTGCTATAAAGGAATCAGAGTTTAATATTCTTGTAGAGAAGCTCGGTAAAGATTATAAATATATAGTAGAGACAGAAGAGTTTAAAAACAGTTGGGGGTATGGATATAAATACTCAATGGAAGATAGTTATTTACTTCTTCTTAATAAATACAAGGATGAAATAGATAATGATGATTCTTTAGTTTATTTCGATGACGAGAACTCTTTCTCAAGAATCCAAGAAAATTTTCAAATTAATAGCACAGATAAACAATATAAGACCCTAGAGGAGATTTAATTATGAGCTTTAAAAACCATCTTTTATGTGAATCAGAAACAAAAGCACTTGCAGGAAAATTTGAGAAACTCTGCAAAGATATCGAAGGCAGTCTTGAAGATGTTGCAAAATTTCAGGAGCTTGATTCGGTTGTAGAGACAGGAAACATCAATGTTCTTTCACAGCTTAATAAACTCAAAGCAGTCCTTGGAGATGCCTGTAAAGAAATCTGTACTCTTGTAGCAATGGTATCTGTCAAAGAAGAAGTTCCAGAAAAACAAGAAACCAAGATGGCAGATTACCTACAGAAAAAGGATTAACGAATGATAAACATTCTCGAAGACCTCGAAAGATTTATAGAAGCAGAAGTAGAAACTCCAGTTCCCGAAACAGAAACTAATGTAGGGGATGCTCCTGTTGAAGACGATGGAGTACTGAAGATTACTTTTAGTGATCTTAGTGATACCAAGCAATCAGAGATTAAAGATAAACTACTTAAAGACATGAACGCTACAGATGATATTTCTAAAAGTAATTTAATTAAAACATTAAATGCTACACCGATCTTTGATGGAACTGTAGCTTCTTTTAGAGATCAATTAGGATTAGAAAACATTTAAAAATAACTCCACTTTTATTATTTTGCGTTTCTTCTAAATATATTTGAGAGAGGATGGAAATTCTTCTGTCCTCTCAAATCAAAGGGAAATATCGTGCAAACAATTTTGATGATTATAGGTTTGTTGATGGCAGGTTTTATTTCATTAATATTTCTTTATGTCTTTATAAAAATCATACAGGCTTTAAATGGTTACTACGAAGAAGATGATCCCGCCCCGAAAAAAATAGATCTTCCATCCTTCCAATCTGGTATGAGTCAAGGTCTTTTCTTAATTCAAATGGGTATATATAAGATGTGGGTTGATGGTGGAGAAACTGTTATTGTCGGCTCCTTCGATAATGTACAAGCAGAAATCCAACAAAACATATCACAATTCATGCAAGACAATACAAAACTAATAGAGTGGAATCAAAAGCTTTTAAAATACGCAGAAACAAAGAAAGATACGCCAAAATGATAACAGCTATAACTATTGTACAGTCTATTTTATTTCTTTGGATTCTAATAGAAATTATTATGCTTAGAAGATGTAGGCAAGCGTTTGAAGAACTTATATTGAAGTTTGTAGAAGTAGGACAAACTCTTTATGATAGACTTGACACACACAATAAAAAGCTTTCCGATAATATTGGTGGTCTTGGTAAATCAGTACAAAGTTCCTTGTCATTGAAGAACGATGTTAAAGTTTTAGAAGGAACTGTTAAAGACCTACAAGGAATTTCTAAATATATAAGAACTAGCGCATTAAAAGAATTTAAAGACGTTGAAGATGGAATTAAAAAACTTAAGAACATTGTGAAGGAGAAATAGTTCATGTCAATGATAGATTATAAATGTAATGAATGCAGCTTTGTTGACGAGTACATGACTGGATTTTCTGCACCAAAATGTATGCAGGTTCCTGATGTATGTCCTGTTTGTAAAAAAGGTATTATGGATAGACAATTCTCCTTGAGTACAAATGTTGCTTTAAATTTTATAGGTAGTGGTTTTTACTGCAATGATTACGGAAAAAAGAATATTAGAGGAAGATCACAATCAGAACAAGCAGATATTTTAAATGGAAAGAACCCATATTAATGATATAATAAAGATATGAATAATAAAAGAAAAATCTTGACAACTAAAGAAATAAACGGTATACTATTACTACGAATGAAAGGGAAAAATGCCAAGGATACACATAGCAGACCTAGAAGAACTAATGGACGAAGACGTTGAGTATGTTGATAAGAGAGAAGTAATCCGAGAAAAAGAAGCTAAGAATCGTTTCAAAGATAACATAGCAGATAGGAAACAGGATGTCTAAACATAATGCTAAAGCTCTCCTTACAGAACTATTACAATTTTATGCGAGTATTCCAGACAGTAGAGAGAAACATGAATTGGATAGAATAATAACTATGATGAGACTTGGCAAATCCGATCTCAAAACAATTCTTTTAATTATTAATAGAAACTTAGATAGAGAAAAATCCTCAAAAGGAAATAAAACAGTAAGAGATATGAATATTCAAATTTGGAGTTATATCCTTTCAATTCTAACAAAATATTTAAGGAGTTCAAAATGAAAAAGCAGTTGAGTTTTAAAATGTCTGTTCCTGTTAATACTTGTGTAGACGTTGATACTGAAATTGATGTTGATGTTGTTGATCTGATGGATAATCTGGACGATGAAGAAATTGAAGAATATTATGAGCAGAGATTTGGTGCTAAAGAAACAGAATATGATATTAAAGAAATGACAGACGCATATTTTCATGGTTCATTGGATCTTTCTAAACTATTTAAAAAACTTGGAAAGAAAGTTGTACTCGAAATTCTTGAAGAGATCTAAAATAAAATGCCAACGAACTGAGTATAACTATTCAGTGTTGGAAATGTAGTCCCACTTTAATTGATGGAGGATTGTTTATGAAGTTGACACCAGAACAGAAGAGAGCAGTAAAGATTGCAGAAGCTCGTCAGAAGATGTTTAATCGGAATGAAAAGATCCGAGATATGTACGAGACAGGAAAGTATTCCCATCGTACTCTCGCAAAGAAGGTAGGTCTTTCAAAGTCTCGTATTGGTGAGATTCTGTACTAACCATTTGAAAGGAATTAGACAAGATGATTTAACGATTGTCTTGTCTAACTTTTATTATGAAAAAACCAAAAAATCTCGAAGAAGTAATTAAACAAAAATATTCTTACATGGATCTTCCAAACTTTGAATTTGATGCAGGATGGAATAATCTAATAGCTGATCTGTGTGAGGAAATTTCGATTGCTGACAAAAGAAAAGAAGTTAGAGTTCAACAAATTAAAGAAAAATATTCTACTCTTAGGTTCTATACTAACAGCAGACTGAAAAGAATAAATAATATTATTACTAGGTATGAAAAGATATCAGCTAATACATGTGAGGTTTGTGGCAATGCAGGACATATCAGAGTTCTAAAAAACTTTCCTTGGTATAAGACTCTTTGCGATAGACATACAAAGAAGCTCGGATATATTGATATAAAAGAAAAAGCCAAAAGAAAATCAAATAAAGAATAGCATCATATCATGTTACGAAAAAAGAATGTGATTGATTTCTTATATAATGTTATTGAAGATGAAGCTATTGAGATATATCCATTCGTTAAATATGAATCTATGGATGAAAGAATTCCCTGCGCAAATAAAATATCGCACATACAAGCAGATTCAAATGTTAGAATATGTCAACTATCTTTAAATCGTAAATATTTTGGGGTTAAAAAAGACTCCAATTTTCTTAAAGCAATATTATTACACGAAATAGGTCATGCTATAATGTGTAATAAATCCAAGATTGACAATGAATTATTTGCACATATGTGGGCCATTAAAAAGGCAGATAGCCTAAAATTAGATAAAGTAGTTCAACAATTGATTATTATGATTTTAGAATGGGGGGAATGTTCATATAATGATTATAAAAGTCGTAGATATATAATGGCATGTAGAAAATTTATGAAGATAGTACATATATAATTTAAACATTACTATTTATAAGAGATGTTCATATAAAACATATATTTTTTAAATTCATGAAACTAATAGGTAAAATATTATGATGCAAGTAGACGAAGAAAGTCATCATTGGAGTTCTATAGAAATGTTTTTGAATTGGTTGTCTTTTATTGAAGATGGCACACTACAACAGAAATTAATTAAAGATTATATTAAAAAAGGATTTGAAAATTGTTTGAAGTTTGGTTATGATATAAGAAAATTTAAAGAAGATCCGCAGTTAATAATCTCAAATATTATTAAAAGGAGAAAATATGAAAATCTATAAGTCTACCGATAATAATGGAATCTCATCTCATTTTGATTGCTATACCGATGTTCTTGAGGAATTTAAAATGTTCTTGGATAATGCTCTCGAAGGTGATGTAATGTCCTATGAGATTATTGATATGACCGAAGAGGACTTTAAATCTCTCCAAGCATAGCACATAACTCCAGAGCGACATCTACAATATCAATTCCAGATTTCTCAATGTTTGGTGCAGTATTAGATCTGGCAACATAGTCATTTTCTGAAACTTTGTAGATACGTCCTATTTCTTTGGTTCCTTCAGTATTGATCAAAGAGAAAGACCATACATTTTCCATGACAGGATCGAATTGTATGCGAGTATTCTCATCGATCTTATATAGCTTATCGGCTTGTATTTCTTCGTGATCTATAGATTCATTTATATCTTTATATTCTATTGGATCAAAACTAAAAACCGACTTTGGTATCTTAAGATCTTTAATTATATTCAATCCTTCATAATCATTGTCCATAGCATCCCAAACAGTATAGCTTCCATCATTTCTAACAGCGAATTTTTCATTGGTTTTTTTAGAAATAACATAATACAATCCACTTTTAGAAGCATATTCCATGAAGTCAATATTTCCCCAAGTAGTACACCATTTTGTATTTGCTCCATATTTACAAGATGCTCTAAAAGTTAAAGGCTTTACGACAATAGCTAAAGCATTTTCGTAAACTTTAATAGCTTCATTTTCTTTTATTTCAGTATCTTTTTCACTATTTGATTTTGTTTTTTCTGCTCTGTCTACTATTTCTTTTAATCTCATAGGATCTAAACTCATTAGGTCAACACCTTTAATTTTTTTCTTATCTGAAAGAATTTTAAATCTGTTAAGATAATCTTCTATGCCTATGGTATCTGTATAAGTAGATAATATTTTATTTTTAGCTTTAGTAATTGATAACTCAGATATCTCATTTAAACATCTATGAGTTCTTTTCAAATGAGAGAGTATGAGACGATCTTGTAGTGACATATTAAAATCTCCTTAATAGTTCTTCTTTAGCTTTTTCTTTTGTTAATTCAGCACCATATTCATCTTGTAAGTCTTTAAGTATTTTCATAGCTCTGCCAACTTCTGTTCCTGTCTTAAGTCCTAACAGAGTCATAACTTCATCGCCTTTTAAAACTGGCTTCGGTATCTCGGCTCCTGCTTCTTCAATCTTTTTACGCAAAGCAGGAATATTATCAGATGGAGGTATTTTTCCTCTCTCGTCTGCGCTTGCTAGATTTAAGATAGCAGTAACAAGTTCAGTACTGCCAACATCTCGAATAAATCTTCTGATAGTCTTAGCATCTGCATTTATCCGAAGTAACTCATATGGTCTCATGTGGTATTTAACAACAGTCTTTACCTTAGAAACTATATTGGGTTCTATATCATCTACAGCAAACATCTTCAATCTTTCTAAAGCCTCTCCTGCCATGATAGAACCAACAGAATCATGACCGTGTGAAATAATCTTATCGTCTTTGGTTGTCGTTACTTTTGCTTTGCCGACATCATGTAGAAGTGCGGCAAGCTGATTGAGTGCGCCCTTCTCGGCGTTCTTTAAAACCATGAGAGTATGAATATATGCGTCTCCTTCTTTATGATGTTCTGGATTCTGTTGAACACCTTTAAGAGCTTCGATCTCTGGCAGAATGTAATGCAACAATCCTGTCTCATCCATCATCTTGACAGCAGTATACATTTTACCTGCATTCATTATCTTAAAAAGTTCTGTGCTTATTCGTTCATTGGAAATAGATGTGATTCTTTCCACATTCCTCTTAATAGTTTCAATAGCGTCAGCAGGAGCAGTTAAATCATACTTTGCTTGGAACCTGATAAACCTAACCATTCTCAAAGCATCTTCATCAATGATCTTGTCAAATGAAACATCTGGATTTCCTCGGATAATTTTATTCTTAATATCTTCTTTGCTATATCCTGTCAAGTCTACTATTTCACCAGTAGTTAAATTCTTGATAAGCATATTCATTGTAAAGTCTCTGCGCTCAATATCTTTTTTAAGAGAAGCATACCGAGTCTCTCTTTGTCTGGAATTTCTATCTGGATAAAATTCTTCTTGAGTATCTGCAAATTCTATTTTAGCTCCAGAGGTTTTAAATGTTTCCCCTTTGTATTCAATATCGTCATTAAATACAATAGCCCAAATAGGATATGCCCCAAGTTGATATGGAGTTGTTACCTTATCACCTAACAGATCGTGAAGATAATGAGTCACCTTCTTTGCTCCGTCTTCCAGTTCAACAACAATATCCAAGTCATTCGGATTTATAGAAGGATCATTTAATAACTCTCTCCTATACTGATCCCTAACATATCCACCGACAGCATGAACCAAATTCTTATATGGAGTTGATGGCAATAGCTTCAATAGGAATCTTTCGACTTCTGTTTCGGCAGTTGCTTCAGTCAATAAGTGTGTTTCGTAAAATTCTCTAAAAGACATATTATAGCTCCATGTCTTCTATAAATTGTTTCGGTAACACTCGGAGTAATTCAGCTTTGTCATTATCTGATAACTCTAAAAATTTCTTCTTAAGTATCTTTCCATATGATAATGTATAGAATGGTTTGAGAAGCTCTTCTTTATCTTGAGACCTGTTAATAAAATATAGCATTCTTTTATTCCAGTATGGTTTCTCAAGCTTGAAATCAATAGATATTCCTTCATCATCTAAAACTCCATACGGCATCTCATTCAATACAAATTCTTGAAAATCCATAGTATTCTCCTACTCGACAACTTTAAATGTTGCATCTATCGCATTTACTGACGATGATTGCCGTGCTTTATCAATCATAGAAATAACTTGCTCGTGTGTTAGTGTTAAAGAGTCATCATTACTTTTAGCATTTGGAGTAGCTTTATCTTTCATTGTCTGCACCTTAAAACGACAATCAAATATGTTCTTATTGATTTCTGCTAACTCTCTATAACTCTCTACAAGAACACTAGCACACTGAGAATATACTTGATGGCTAAAAGTTTTGCTACCTATTTTTATATCATCTTGAAGTTTCTGCATTACCTGTTCAAGATTGCTAATGACCGAGCGAAGACCATTCTTTATTTCTTCTTGATCATCTAATATTATAGACCCTTCAGCTTCTTTTTTAGCAACAATAGATTTTTTAGCGGCAATAATCTCCAATTGTTTGTTAGCAACTGCCATGTCCTGCTCAAATGTTGTGTTAAGAACCTCTGATATCTTTTCCATTGATCCTTGAGGTTCCTTAGATTTAGATTCAATCTCTCCAAGAATTTCATTAATGTCATCGTCTTTCTTTTCTTCATCCATAATATAAACTCCTATTCAAATGTTGTTTATTCTAAACCAGAATTACGTTACCCCCTTCATCATATCACAAAACTATAAGAATAACCAAAGGTATATTCTTTTGAAGATGACCCACCCGCATTAGTAGCAGTCAACCTTACCCTTATTCTTCTAGCATTAACACTATAAAAGGGATCGGTAAAATGTTGGTGATAAACTGTAGCTATTAGAGAATCTAAAAAGACAAAATCTTGTGTCGTGCTTATTTGTTCAAAAGCACTTGTTGTATAATTCCATGCTTCCCATAACCAAGATGTCGGTGTGTTTGTTGAATAATCTTTTAGAGAAATATTTTCTGAATAAGCAGTAAAAAAGATACGGTCTTGCCCAAATTGACCATAATTAACATAACCAACTTCCCTCCATTTAAAATCAGCGACAGGAGCAGAGACAGGACTACCTTCTGTTGTGACTATTTGAGATGATTCTGAAGTCACATTACCAATAGCAGACAATGAAACAGTATATGAAGTATTATAGTCAGCATATGTATGAATTGGATTTTTATCTGTACTTGTATTTCCATCTCCAAAATCCCATAGATAAGAAACAATATAACCACTACTATTATTAATAAACTGAACATCAACATAATTTGAAATACTATATGTAAACGAAGAAATCAAAGCAATAGTATCTTGATAGCTTGTTCCATTTAAGAACCATACATATGATTGGTCAGAAGCTATTCCAGATACCGCTCCAGAAGTAAAGTAATCAACTGGAATAGCAGACAATGGGATATCAGCTACGGCACTAACATATGCTATTCCGATATTATTATATGTAGAAACTTTTACTGCTGTTGTCATTAGAAACTCCCAGAGGTTGCTATTGGATCTTCAGATGTATAGTAATTTGTTGTAATAGTTTTAACAATACCAGTACTTGATAGTGGACGATATAAGTATCCTTCAACTGATAGACCTATAGAAGCATCAGCAGTTTTATATCCACTTGAGTCCTTATCTTCATTTATATTAAAACCAATAGATGTAATAGATACTTTTAGATCTCTGGCAATATTAACATCATTGAATTCTTTGACTGATATTTGTGCGCAAGGATTAAAGAAGACTAAGAATTGTTCAATAATCTCTGTTAAATGTAGCCATGATTCTGTTTTTATTTCTAATGTATAATCATAATTGTATGGAGTTGGATTAAGATTAGTCAAGGAACTATCTGCATTTGTTCCTGACGTTTCTATTGAATACCTAACCCACTCTGTTATAGCATTTGAATCGCTTTGTCTTCGAGAATCATATGACATACCAGTAAAACTTAAATTAATTCGTGGTTTGATAACATAATATCTTTGATTTACTTCCGTGTTCTCAAAATCGAACCAGTGATTTACTAACCTAAACATATAGTCTTTTTCCGGGACATTAACAATACAAGGGACAGGAATAGTTTTAATAGGATTTCCAGAAGTGTCATAATTTACACAAACAATATCTTTTACAATATTAGCAAGTGCAATCGTAATATTTCGCATTGTGTGATTAAAAAAATATTGGTAGGCCATAAGTTAAGTCTCCTTCAACTATATTTATAATTGGTAGAGACTTTAATTTGCAGGGTGTTTAAATCGATTCCACAGGTCTTCTCTTTTTTGTAGAGCAGATTGAAAGTCTTTAGCAACATAAGCAGACCCAGTTTTCAAATCATCAAACCAGTATAGATTATATCGATGACCGAGATATCTTGCTTTTAATGCTCTAGCAAATTTCTCTCCATCATTATCATTCAATCCATTATCTTTTTCAAAATCTTCTATAGAAGAACTTGGAGAAATCGTGGACGTTCCTCCAAGTTCCATCAAAACATACTCTTTAAATGTTTGTTGCATTAGTCCTCCAAATATTTATTGCCTCTGTCAACCATAGCAGATTCTGGAAGTTCTTCAGGAAGTTCTTCTCCAAGATGATCAGCTACTATTTCTCCTTCAACTTTAAAACCCATCTCTTCGAGTTTCTTAAGATATTCTTCAGACTTTAATTCGTCAACAACACCACCAATAGTTGCCACACAGTCAGAAGGATTCTCTACAGTAGTCATATCAGCAGGTTGTCCTTGACATGTAATAAAAACTGAACATATTGGTTTACCGTCATATGTAATAAAATATCCATCATTGCCATCTGATTCCATTTCAAACCCAACATCAGTCATAGGAACAGCGGCATCCTCATCATCAATATCATCAGGCATATCAGCAAGAGAAGTTAACTGCTCTTCTGCGCCTTCCATACCTTCAACGGGTTCATCTTCTTCATAATCTTCTTTGAGGAATTTGTCAAGATCAATAATTTTAAAAGCCATAAAATTCTCCTTGTTATTGTTTATTTCTTTTTCCATGAGTTAACTAGTTTAATTGCTTCGGGGCTTGTAGCTTCTTCTACTTCTTCGGGGGTCTCTTCTTTACATTTAAGAGCATCGGTATATTCTGTAGGATTTAATTTAAGATGAGCAGTAACTATGTCCATGAGAAATTCTTCTTCTGTCATAGGTAATTCAAGTTTATTCTCATCAGCCCATACTTTAAATTTGTTATATAATTCTTTGTGGATTGCTTCATCTTCAAGACCTAATTCAATTTCTTTAGGATCGAATTCTTCTTCTACTTTATCTTCCATTGTTTCTGTAAAAAACTGTTGAAAACTCATTTGAGACCCCCGAATAAATGTTAGTAAATTTGCTTCTAATAGTATTTATAATTTCTACATCAAGATCGTTTATAATATAATATTTCTTTGTTGTCAATTATTGTATATTCTAAAACTTTACCTATCGTAGAATCTAACCATCTTAATAGAATAATGCTATCTTTATTATATTGTGAATGGATTCCTATTTTCTCTGATGGAATAAAAACTTTAGTGTGACACGAAGGACATAACATTATTCTATTATATGGTTTATTTGACCCTCTTTGAGACTTTGGTACTATATGATGATTTGCTATTTGTGTTCGAGAATCAGTGGAATACCTACAATTTGGAAATTCGCAATAAAACATTTAATTCTCCTTGACTTTGATATTGCCATTATTTATATTTAATGCAAGGAGATCATATGAAACGAACAATTAATATTGATTTTATCTGTGAAGATTATCAACCTCGTACATCTATTCATGATACTTTCAAAGCAACCGTTAAAGGTTCAGAGACTAAATTTCCGACCTTTACCGGCAGAGATGATCATGAGGTCATTGGAAAAGCTTGTATCTATTTGAATAATATAAAAGATGTTGATGGAAATCCTGAATACATAGCAGAAATTGATTATTCTGATGCGATAGTTGGAAAATTTAAAAAATAATCCTTGCTTTTTATTTGCGCATCATATATTTTGTTAGAGTTGATAAATTAAAGGTTCTAAACAATCATCAAAGGAGTCTCACATGACCACAGCAACAAAAATTAATCTCTCAAACACTTCAAGCCTTTCAGAAGCTTTGGAGACATTTAACTTTGAAGCGGTTCCTGTGGGATTGCTTCGTGCAGATGGTAAAGATGTAGCGTCTCATAAAGCCATTGTACGTTCCGATAATGGTTTGCAGCTTGGGATTGTCGGTAAAGACTATTCGATTATTCAGATGTTTGAAGCATCGGCAATGATCAAAACAATCTGCGAAGCTACCCCTGAAGCAAAGTTGAATCGTGCAGTGATCTTTGATGGTGGTCGCAGGTGTCATCTTACAGCTTCTATCGGTGAGTTCCCTGTGATTGGTGGAAAACTCGTCAAAGACTCTGTGAGAAAGCTCATATCAGTAGTAAATTCCTTTGATGGGTCGAGTGGTTATTCGGTGATCTTTGAGACTGAACGGGTTGTTTGCTCAAATGGAATGCGCAGGAAAGTCAAAGATTCTCAGATTTCTCTCAGGCACTCAGGCGATGTTGAATATAAAATGGTTCAGGCCATGCGAATAATGAACCTTGCACAGAAACACTTCGATGACTTTGCGATAACCTGCAATACACTTGCAAATCAGATTATGGACAAAAAACTTGTAGACGGTTTGATTGCCGCTGTTGTTGGAGAACTGGAATCAACTCGCTCAAAAAATGTAGCATCGGAAATCGAAAATCTTCTGAGCGGTGGTATCGAGACTTTTGGACAGACTCGCTACGATGCACTTAACGCCGTAACCGAATACTACGATCACCATGCAGGAAAAGATGAAGAGAAACGCCTTGCCTCTTCTATGATCGGCAACGGAATGAATAAAAAGATAACTGCACTCGAATATCTGATTCATGCTTAAGCGTCAACGACAAACTCGAAGGGTATTAAAGCCCTTCGAGTTAATTTTAGTATAGGAGATCGAATGATTTTAGTAGGCGATATACACGGACAATTTCATATTCTTCAAAAAATATTAGATATGAATAAGGATACTGTTATTCAGCTTGGAGATCTCGGAATTGGTTTCCCTGCAAAAAAAATAAATCCTTTATCTTTTTTCGATCTTAATCAACCATATACAATTTCTTATCTAACTAATTTTGAACATGAAAGACTAAAATTTTTAAGAGGAAACCACGACTCACCAAAGCTATGCAAGAAACATCCAAATTATTTAGGTGATTATGGGATGTTTAATAATATGTTTTTTGTATCTGGTGCTTGGAGCATTGATAGAGAATTTAGAAAAGAAGGAGTTGATTGGTGGGCTGATGAAGAACTATCAATAATCAAATTAAATAAAATGCTTACTTTGTATGAAAAAGAGAAACCAGAAATTGTAATAACTCATGATTGTCCTCAAAGAATTCTATCAATTATGTATTCTCAAATTCATCCTACAAGAACTGGACAAGCCTTAGACTCTATGATGGATATTCATCTTCCGAAATATTTTTACTTTGCTCATCATCATAAAAGCTTTACATATGTGTATAAAAATATCTGCACCTTTCAATGTCTCAATTCAAACGAGGTAACAACAATATGATAATCACACAAATATTAGTTTTCTTATTAACATTTTATATTTGTTCAAGAATATTTAAAAAGAAGAAAATATCATTGCCATATGAGAGACCTAATAATTTATGTGAGATTTGTAATGGAACTGGAAATGCTTTAAGTCCTCGAAGTGCTCATATAAAAGCAAAGATGAAATGTCTTGCATGTAAAGGTGAAGGTATTTTAAGAAAGTAATTCGCTGTATAACATATTCGATATTTAAACGAAAGAAAGCAAGGTGGTTATGTATTTTGACGAGGTTCTTGAAATAGCAAAAAAATTTAAATGTGACCATATTGATGATAATTTTTTAATTAATTCACAAATTTTTAAAATCAATGAAGTGTTACAGGGAGATAGTGAAGAAGAAAGAATCGCAAAAATAACAAAAAAACATGTAATAGAAATGTATGAACAAGTTTATAAAAAACCTATTTCTAAATTCGATACCTCGACTATTCCTTTAAGTCCATTGGTTAATGAAAAATTTAAATATTTTAATAACAGACCACCATATAATAATGTTTCCTTTTGCATTGGTTCACATGTTTATTGGGTAATATATGAGAATTATGATAATGCTAAAAATAACGAAAGAAGTGCAAGATTTACATTAATACCATTTGATATAATATGTCCTAAATTAAATATAAATTTTCCAGTAGCTTTTAATAATAAACTTAAAAATATGAATGCTAATAGTGATATTAAGATAGGTAGCGCAACATCACAGTATCAAGAATTATTTCCTTTACACATCGAAAGAATAGATTTTTATGAAATAAACGGTGAAATAAATTTAGCAGAAAGTTATATTAAAAAATTTAATGGTGATTCATGTCTACATTTTGGTGAACTCGAAATAGTAAAAAATCAGATGATAAATGATGTTCTTAAATTTATCAATCTTTTAAATTGTTCAAATATTGAATATATTAAAAGCGACCCTTATTCTTTTAATAAACAAAAATCTCGTAGAAAAAAAGGAAAATTGCCTTTACTTTCTTATAAAACTTTAGTAATTAATTCAAATAAATTTATTAAAATAACAGGCAATAAAAAGGAACCAATATATTCTAATCGAATTCATTTGTGCAGGGGTCATTTTAAAAACTTTACTACAAAATTATTGTTCGGAAAATACTCTGGTCTTTATTGGTGGCAGCCATCGGTTCGAGGAAATAATAAAGAAGGGGTTGTTATGAAACGATATGAGTGTAAAGGTGAATGTATTTTGAGAAAGTAGTTGACATTGTGATTGTTTCAAACTGATTCCAAAAGAAAGAAATAAAATTGAAGAAATTCAAGGTTTTGTTAATGACATGGGAGAATTCTTGGATCGATTTGATGCACTCACAGAAGCTTCAAGATGCAATCAACTTATTTGGAAACATGCCCCATATAATCAACTAATGTCTGAAGATTTATATTGACTTTTACTTTTGAATCCGGTATATTGTATTATCTTGTAGTCTAACTTTAACAGTATGGAGGTTGTATGGCAGATGGTACAGAAGCAATAACATCAGTAGCTCCGAAGCTTGAAGTTGCAGGTGCGTTTAGACAGTCCTTGACGAGGAATAACAAACAGATTCGTGATGATCGAGCAGTCGCAATCTGTGAAGACACACAGCTTGTTTACAAACGGAAGATCGAAGACCTCGAACTCTCTATCAAAAAGATGAAGAGGGAACAGGAAAACATGATCGATCTTTCTCCCACCACTGCACAGAGTCTGATTCTGGCAAGTGATTTCGACTCTGCTATATATGTCAACAAGGACACTGACCTTGGCGTGAAAATAAGAAACGCTGAGATCACTCTTGAAATTGCTCGTAACAGGTATGGATATCTTTTTGGTGCATGATATAAACTAATCAAATAAGATGGTGGAATAATCATAAATATTCCACCATCTCTACTAACTTAACATTGGAGGTATCTAATGGGTGGTAATACTTATAGCTTTAAAGGTTCTCTCGAAGAGCAAGCAGAGGCAATGGAAGCTTCTGAAACGACTCCTGTAGTTGTGGTTGACATGGTAGAAGCAATTCCTCAAGAAACAAAAAAGGACGGAGGTATCTAATGGGTGGTGGAACGTATTGTTCAACAGTTAGACTTGCAAGAGCTACCGACTTGGGATATTTCGATAAGCCTTCTTCTGAAATTTTTACACAGAGAAGTATCAACAACGCAATGAGTCCATACAACATTACCACACGAGAGTCAAGAGATTCTAAAGAGCATCCAAATTCTCTGGCTATTGTTTTGGCTCTTGACACAACAGGATCAATGGGTTCGATTCCAAATGCTCTTGTTAAAAACGGTCTCCCCGCAATAGTGTCCAATATCATTCAAAAAGGTATCACAGACCCACAGATTCTTTTTATGGGTGTTGGAGATCATGAAGTTGATAGTGCTCCGTTGCAGGTTGGTCAGTTTGAATCGAGCGATGAACTTCTTGACAAATGGCTTACTACCGTTTATCTCGAAGGTGGTGGTGGTGGAAATGCAGGGGAAAGCTATCTCTTGGCATGGTACTTCGCAGGTTTTAAAACAAGTATCGATTGCTTTGAGAAACGTAAACAAAAAGGTTTTCTCTTTACAATCGGAGATGAGCCGACTCTTTCAGATATTTCGGTGAATGCAATCAAGAAGATAATGGGAGACGGACAATATCAAACGTTCACCGCACTGGAATTACTTGATAAAGCTCGTGAATCATACCACGTTTTCCATGTTCATTTGAAAGAAACTGGTAGTGGTTCTCGTCAGTATGTCATTGATGGATGGAAACAGTTGATGCAGGATTCTTTGATTATTGCAGAACGGCATGATCAAGTTGCGAATCTGATTGCTGATAAAGTTATTGAGATTCAGAAGAATTATTTTAGCTCAGTAACTCCTACTGTCAATCCCTCATCTGACTCAACTCCTATAGATGGGATGATGCTGTGAAAGCTGTAATTGGTTTAGGGTTTGGTGATGAGGGGAAAGGGACTGTGGTTGCATTTCTTTCCTCTCAAAATCCATTAGCAACAGTTGTAAGATTTTCTGGAGGACATCAGGCAGGTCATACTGTTGTCAAGGATGGCGGCTTGCGTCATATCTTCTCGAATTTTGGATCGGGAACATTGACAGGAAATCGAACATACATATCAAAGTATTGTTTAGTATCTCCTGTCAATCTATGTAATGAACTTGTAGTTTTAAATCAAAAAGGTATTATTCCCACTATCACTATTGATGATGAGTGCATGATAACGACACCATATGATTTTTACTATAATCGAATGAACAAAGAAACACAACAGCATGGTACTTGTGGTATGGGAATAGGTTCTACAGTTGCGAGAAACGAGGCGCATTATACATTGACGTTTGCAGATTTAAAAATTCCAAGTATATTTAATATTAAGATGAATTTAATTCGTCAATATTATAAGTTTCCAGAACCATGTACGATTAAAAGTAAGTTTGATATGGAAGTGGAATCATTTAAATTAGCATGTGAAATTCTAGTCAACAAGATTCATGCTCCTATGAAAACTCATACTCATCCAAATGATATGATATTTGAAGGATCTCAGGGTCTTCTACTTGATCAGAACATAGGATTTTTCCCTCATGTAACAAGGTCTAATACTGGTTCAAAGAATATTACTGCAATAATGGGACATGTCCCTGAATACTGGTTAGTTACTAGAGCATATCAAACTCGTCATGGAAATGGCCCTATGACCAATACCGAAAAGAAATATAAAATAGAATCTAATCCTAATGAAACCAACATCACAAATGAATATCAAGGTGAGTTCAGACGGTCTATGCTTGATTTAGATCTATTAAAATATGGATTAGATAAAGATGAAAATATATGTAGAAATAACCTTGTGATAACTTGTATTGACCATCTTAAAGAAAACTATTCTTTTACTTATAATAACAAAATAGTTGTGTGTCCCACTAAAGAGAAATTTGCAAATGCTATTAAAGAAATTCTATTTTGTCTGAATGTTTATATAAGCGATAGCGAAGAATTCAAAAACATTCGTAAAGTAGGAAAATAAATGATAATAATTAATGAAAATTTCTCTGAATTCTGTGAGAACTGCAAAGTAGATTGTGGAGAAACAGGACATCATTATTGTCATCGAGAAGTTCAAGAAATGGATACTACATTGGATTCTGTCAAGCTATTTAAAATACTTCAATTATGTCAAGATACAGAGGGTTATATGTTGGAGAGTATAAAGCCTTGGGGCAAAGAAGAAAATGTTCTTAATGATTTCATCCGAGAGATATATAAAATTAGCCAAGGGGAAAAGCTGTGACTAAGGAAGATATTAAAAGAATTGAATTGCAAGCAGATGTTTCTTTTGCTAATGGTCAGATTATTGGAACTAAAGTTAAACAGGCAATTAAAAGATCCTCTATTTTTATATTTGTCATAGGTGCTTCGATTGTTGCTTCTGTATTGTTTTTTGTGTATGGATTTCTCGATCACAAACATAAGCCAACATTATAAATACTATTATAGCACAATAAAATTCTCAAAGGAAACGCAATGGATGATTTGATTCAGGTTGCGTTTGAAAACTTTTTGAAAGCACAAATCAAATATTTTGAAGAATCTAAGTGGTATGAAGGAGAAAAAAGGAATTCAGACCCCGGTGATAATTATCTCAATGAAGAAATAAATAAACAAGCAGAGACATTTAGAAGAAGATGGGAACGCTCACACTGTAAAGATTGCGCAATAAGTTGGAAGTGCGGCAACCTCTTAAAAACTCAATGTCCAGAATTTAGACCAATATGAAAAGATATTAGTACATGAAGGCGGTCAATACAAAAACAATTTATAAAGGCAACACATAATGAAAAAACTTCTTGTATGCGAGGGTGGTGGAGTAAAAGGTTATATGAGTTCCTTTGTTCTGAAAAGACTTGAAGAAGAACATGGAATGCTTGGTAGTTACTATGATCTTATGACAGGATCTTCAACAGGAGCTATATCAACTGCTCTTATATCTTCAATGCAATTAGACGCAAGTTCACTTAATTCTATGTATCCTGAAATGGTTAAGAGAGTCTTTGCGAAAACTTGGTATCCTCATCTTCCTCCGATTTATGATAGGAAAAATTTTGTAGCAGTATGGGAGCAATTGATAGATAAGAATTTTAAGATGAATGAATGCGCTTGTAAACTTATGATTACTTCTCTTAACTTATGCGATTCGATGACACATTTCTTTAAGTCATGGGAAAAAGTAGATGGCGAGACACCACTTATGGAAGCAGTAATAAAATCTGCATTATCTGCGCCACTCTACTTTGACCCTGTTGTTGATGAAGGAGATAAAGCAGTATGGAGTGATGGTGGTATGGGATATTATAATATGAATCTCGATACTGTTATTGTTGAATCTATTTTACAGGATTGGCTTAAAGAAGGAATAATGATTGATATTATTGGCTGTGGATACTCTTATAAAATATTCCCATTCGACAAAGTAAAGAAGTGGTCATTCATTAAAGAATTGTTTGATTACTTTCGTATGGATGATGGTGGAATAGCTCGATCAGTCGCTAAACAAGATCAGATTAGAAAGATGATGAAACTTGCCGATCATATCGAAATAAATTATAGATATTGGGATATAGCAATTCCTGAAAAGATTGACAAATTAGATGGTGTAAACTTCATTAAAGAATATGCAGAACTTGGAAAGAGAATGGCCGAGAAACCTTTATTGGAGAAATTATAATGGAAGCTAAAGAATATATCGAGAAACTAATTACAGAATCACAAACCGATTTAGATTATAAAGAACTCCAATATGA